>Ga0115013_10000120_pt1 | contig 51248 bp, 33 predicted proteins | sample SouAtlMetagenome_2_FD_88686 | JGI IMG/M metagenome (GOLD analysis project Ga0115013, IMG submission 88686) | Marine eukaryotic phytoplankton communities from Atlantic Ocean - South Atlantic ANT15 Metagenome | ecosystem: Environmental > Aquatic > Marine > Oceanic | place: South Atlantic Ocean...
AGTAAAGTATTTCACGAGTAAAGTTTTTTTCGCCTAAGTTTTTTACATCTTCGTTCAGTCTGTCTGAACTTCCCCAGTATTCACGCCAGTCACTTTCTTTATGACCTCTGCGTTTGTTTTTTTTGCCTTTTAATGGTGGCTTGGTTGTTTTAAATTTTGCTAACTTTTTGCCTACGTATTTTTGTTTTGTCTTTTTGTTTGTTATTAGATATACAAAGCCTTCGTATTCATCTGCGATAGTGTTTACTTTTTTACCTTTGTACGTCCAATGCATAAACTATGTATATGGATGTTTTCTATTTGTCTGCCATTTCTGGTTTTCTCTGTAGCCTCTAAGTACCTCTTCGTATTTCTTTGCTATTTCTAATTGTCTTGCCTTTGCTAATGTAATAAGTTTTCTAAGTTCTCTCCTAGCACTGCGTTTTGTTGCTTCACTAGGACTTTGTTCAAACTTTTCGTTTGCCTTAAAATATTCTAAATATGTTTTTACTAGTTCGTCGTGTGTGTCGTCTGTCATTCTACAATTTCAACATCGTTCTCGTATGATGTAAATCCATTTTCCTTAATAACTTTCATTACGTGATTGACTCTTCCAACAAGTTCGTCTTTATGCGAAATAAGAAAAACATTTTTTCTACGTTCTCTACCCATCTTTTTGAGTACAGCCAATGCTCCTTCAACTCCAGCAGTGTCCATACCACTATCAATAAGTTCATCAATGAATAATAAATTTACTCCTTGGTATAATGATTCCCAAACATCTCTAAATGCAAAACTCATTCCTAGTATTAGCCTGTTGCGTTCGCCTCTGCTCAAGTTATCAAAGTCTAAATCTTGTCCTAGTTGTGTAATCTCAACTGATAAGTCATTTTGGAATTCAACTTGATGTGGTAAGCCTAGTTTGTCTAAATAATAAGTGAGCCTGTTGTTCAAATATGCCAAGTTTTGATCAATTATCTTTTTACGTATAAAAGAATCTTTGTTTGTCAACAGTTTCAATAGAAACTCTTGGTGTTCTTTTACATTAGTCAAGTCATTTACACTTTGCCAATCAATTTCTTGAAGAGCTGTATTTGTTAAATCGTCAATCTGTGCTTGATAAGGATCTTCTTCCTGCTGTTTACTTACCAAACTTTGACGAAAGTTATCTACATTGTTTCTATGTTCATATGCTTCTTTTGCACTTTCATAAAAAGTATCTGGACGCCCGTTGATATCACCTATATCTGTTAATAAATTCATTGTTGTTTCTAGTTTATCAGCAACTTCTGTTTGATATGCAAGTGCATCGTTCAGTTCTTTTGTTTTCTTCTTTTCAATCTCAGCTTTTTTATCTGCGTGTAGCTCTTGTCCACAAGTATAACAAATAGCATCAACTAATTCTTCAATATCTTTCTCTGCTTTGTCAACAGTCTTAGTTGCTCTCATAAGTGCAGTTTCAAGTGTTGCTTTTTCTTTGTTAAGACTTGTAACACGATTGTTTAATTCCGTCCAATTAACTAATTTGTCGTGTGCTTCAAGTTCATTTTCAATATCTAGCTTTTCTAATTCTTCAATTGCTTTATCTAGCTTTTCTATATCTTGTTTTTGTTTAGCAAACCACGCTTTTTGTCTTCCTGCAAGCGTTTCAATGCTTTGTTCAATCTTTTTATTACTAGATTCGATAGCATTTATTTTTAATGTTGCTTCTGTGATATATTCTTTTGTTTGTTTTACTTTTTCCTTCAGTAAATCTGCTTTTTCAGTAAGAATTGTTATACCAAGCAACTGTTCAATGATTGCACGTTGGTCATTTGCTCGCATACTTAGGAAAGGTTCTGTATATGTGTTCAATGCAACAACGTGTTTGAACATATCGTGACTCATATTCAGTAAATCATCAATATCTTTTTGTGTTTGTCTACTATCACCTTGTGATTCGTTGATATCTTCTTGCTGTTCGTGATCATTTATGAAAAACTTGAGTACATTTGGTGATCTACCACGTTCTATACGATATTTGTTGTTGCCCTTTTCAAAATTTAGTGTAACCAACATACCTTTGCTGTTAGTTTTGTTAATTAAGTTGTTTCTCTTGATATTTGTTAGTGCTTGGCCGTACAAGGCGTAGGATAATCCATTGATTATCGTTGTTTTACCTGTACCGTTGCGTGATCCTGTATCGTCACCTCCTTGGTCTAAGTTTTCACCAAGCACTAGAGTAAGTTGCTCCTTGTTGAAGTCAACTGCCTGGGTAACATTACCCACACTCATAAAGTTTTTTACTGTGAGATCTTTAATTTTTATCATACTAACTCGTTATAAATGTCTAATAATAGTTTTTTATTGAACTGTTCGCTGTCAATTGCTTGAATCTCATTACTTACAATCTGATCTACACTTTCAAACTGTTCGATATCCAAGTCTGTGTTTATTTCTTCAATGTGTTTTTGTGGAATAAGTGTTATTTCTCTACACTTGTATTGTTCCATAAATGTTTCTTTAATATAACTGGCTTCTTCATAACTAATATCAATATCAAGTGTAACCCTCAAGTACATATTAGGCTTGATCAGTGTGTCTTTCTCATCAATTAACTGTGATAATTTAACTGTACGATACTTTGGACACGCTGGCCAGTTTATATATTCTGGTTCAGCATTGTTTTCTCTATCCAATATCATCATACCGCGGTCATCATCCCAAGCATCTGCATAGTTATGTGGAAACGCATTACCAATGTAATGTATTTTACCTTGCTTTTGCCGCTTGTGGAAGTGTCCACTAAACACATACTCTTGATTTTTGAAGTGTTCGCTTTTTAGATCTCCGTGATCAGGCATTTGTACCATTGCATTCATATAGAAACTAGGCAATTCAAAGTGTCCAAACAAGTATTTAGATTGTAACTTCTCCATTCGGCGCCATTCATCACCTACTAACCACGGAACTAGTGCTACATCATCAATAACTTGTATTTCATCTACTACTGTTATGTTAGGAATATGCTTTGCAAACTCTGTTGACTTTACATCACGCTTGTCTTTGTAGTACAAGTCGTGGTTACCTGCAAACATATAGAAGTTTTCAAATGCTTGACCTAGTTTTTCCAACAACTTAATAGTTGTATCCATAGTTGTAAGGTTCAAACTGTTCCTATTATGGTGCCAGTCACCGCAAAAGAGTCCTGTTTCACAGTTATTTGCCTTTGCTGTTTCAATATACCAATCAATATATGATTCACAGTCTTGATTATGAACACGTGAGTTACCTTTCATACCTAAATGTATGTCAGTAAACACTGCTGCTTTTTTAAACACGAATATTCTCCACTTCCCTAGCAGTATAGCTTAGTTTTTACAGAAAATCAACCTTATTTCTGCTCTGATTCTCTACGTAATGCTGCTTCCCACTCGCCTGAGTGTTGTCTTGTGTGTGAAGGATTAAGATTATTCATCTCTAATATGTCATCTCTTATGTTTTGATTGCGTTTTTCTAAATTAATGACACGCACAAAGCTATTAGTAACAGCAGCGGTATAATAAGCAAAAGGATTGTTGGATTTACTTTCATCAAATTGTAGTCCTATCTGTGACAATTGAAGGATTGCTTGTCCTTTCATTTCGTCGTTGTATGTATATCCACGTACATTGCCTCTAGTTGCATATCTATCAACTAACTTCATCCACATACGTGCAAGTTCATTAGTTGCTTTACCGTGTGTCTTGTCAAAATGTCCATTTTCCATTCCACCTTGCCAGTGACTTTTACCTACACAAACAAGTTCATCGTGTTCATCAAATTTATAGTGTTGAAATGGTGGAAAATTTAGTTTTGTTTTTGTATCTGCTATTGTTTTTGGTGTTTTCTTACGTCCAGGCTCGTCTGGAATGTGATCAAACATCATTACTCTAAATATTAATGAACTTTTGTCTATTGTTCTGTAGTCAACTTCGTATTCTGACATTTTAACTTTTTTGTTTACTGCTTTTGCTGTTTCATATGCTTCAGTTGACATTTTCTTAGCACGGTTTCTCTTTGCTTCTGCAATAGTCCTTACATTAATCTTTTCTATGCTTGGTAAAATAATATCATACACAGCATATACAGGATCAACATAACTACAAAATGTAGCTTTGCTTTTGTGTATTTCTTTTAACATATCTTTATTGTTAAGATAATTGATTCTCTTGGCCATAATTATTCCTTTACTTAATTCTATTATAAACTACGCACTTATTTTTGTCAACTAAATACATTATAGGAGTATCACTATGGCAATAGATCCAATTACAGGCATTGACACAAACGTTGGCAGTGAAAGCAACATACAAAATAAACAGAGCATATCTGACTTCTTAACGAACGTAAACCAGTTTATGAGCAACTTACGTAGTCGTAATTTATCACCAGGTGCAGAACCAGCAAGTGCAAAATATTCAACTGCTAATTTTAAACCTAGTAATGAATCCGTAGGTGAAGACTGGCGAGTACGAATAAGTGTTCCAGATATCAGCACGTTTAGATCAAGTCCTATTTTAGCACCACTTGCACAAACAGCAAACAACGTGGTGTTTCCTCTTGTGCCTAACATAACATTTCAGCATACAGCGAATTATAATTTAAGTGCTCCTACACATAGTAATTATCCCTTTCCAATATATGAAAGTAGTAGTGTTGAACCTTTTGTTATAGCCGGAGAGTTTCCAGTGCAAACAGAAGATGACGGCAGATATTGGATTGCAGCAGTGCATTTTTTCAAAAGTGTTACAAAAATGGCTTTTGGAGAAACAAGCAACAAAGGATCACCGCCACCATTAGTCAAAGTTAACGGTTATGGACAATATGTTCTAAACAATGTACCTTGTGTGGTGCAAAACTTTAACTATAGTTTAGAAAATGGTGTTGATTACATAAGAGTACCAATTAGAAATTCATTCACTGGCACACAAAATACGCAAAGTGCAGAAGAATACAGTTGGGTACCAACATTATCAACTATGAGTGTTACATTACAGCCAACATACAGCAGAATCAAAGCTGCATCATTCAGTTTAGACAAGTTTGTAAACGGCGATTTGAAAAATGAAGGATTTCTATAATGCCAGTCAGCTATGCAAAAACAAGTCCTTGGAATAAAACAACTGTAACAGAATCAGGCGAACTAGGAATATTAGAAATAGTTCCTATTCCTGCAGAAGATGATGATCTTTTGTATGAGATAGAGCCTCAATACAATCACAGACCGGATTTACTTGCATACGACTTATATGGTACTGCAAAATTGTGGTGGGTGTTTGCACAACGCAATATGGATCTTATAAAAGATCCTGTATTTGATATAAAATCAGGAACAAAGATATTTTTACCTAAGCAAAGTAATCTTAAAGAAGAATTAGGACTGTAAATGGCCAAAGAGATTAATCCGTTACACGTTTATTCAAGTTATAATAGCATTTTCACTTTGGCAGTATTGACAAAAGAGGAAATAAACTATCCTGACGAAACATATATCGGTGCAACAGCTCAATTAGAAATTTTAAAAAGCGGCGGTAAGAGCGAAAGCTACGTATCAACTGTTTTTGAAGATCAAATAGGCGGCAAACTAGAATATTATATTGAAGATGTAAGTATAGAAGCAATTGTTGTTCCTAATACAAAAACAAGATTAACAAATGCAACTAATATTGAGTTTCAAGTTACAGAACCTTACAGTATGGGTTTGTTTTTACAAACTTTACAGATTGCTGCTTTACAAGCAGGTTTTACAAATTACATACAAGCACCTTTTTTGCTTACAATTGAATTTGTAGGTTTTGATGACGATGGTAATCCTGTTACTGTTGATACAAAAAATTTACAAAGAAAAATTCCTATGAAACTTACCAATGTTGAATTTAATATTGGAGCAAGTGGCACAACTTATCAAGTTACTGCTATTCCTTGGAACGAACAAGCACTTATTGATCAAATTGATAGAACTTACAGCGATATTACTGTAACAGGAAAAAATGTTGTAGAGATTTTGCAAACAGGACCTGAAAGTTTAACAACAATTGTAAATGGACGATATGAAGAACTTAGAAAAGAAGGCAACTATCCTGTTGCAGACGAAATAATTATATCTTTTCCAAATGATATTACATCAAGTGTCAGCAATTCACAAAAAACAAACACAGTTGATAGGGGAGCTACTATAGCACCAAAAAAATCACGCAATCCGTTGTTTGGTAATCTTGCAAAAGGTGTTATAGGCGGTGTTGTTGCAGGCGCACTTGCAGGAGAAAAGAATCTTGGCAGGGCTGCACTAGGTGGAGGCATAGTTGGAGCGTTAGGTGGAGCATTTGGCGGAGCAAATTTCGGTGCATTGAATGGAGTGCTAAATGCATTTAGGTCTGGTGACATCAATAGTGTGTTTCAAAGTATTACAGGATTTTTAGGAGCGCAAGCGCCGCAGGATTTTGATGCATTTCTTAGCAGCGTAACTGGATTAATTTTTAGTAAAAGTAGTATAGGTGAAGGACTTATAAAAATTGCACAAGAACCTGGTAGTGTCAACATTATTGGTAATGCAGATATTGCAAAAAGTTTTAATGACAGTGGTAAAATACCAATGGGCAAAAGTGGACAACAATACGATAAGAAAAATAAAGTTTATACAAGAGGAAAAAATGTAATTGATCCTGTACAACGTAGTTTTACTTTTGATAGTGATACAAAAATTACAAGAATGATTGAAGAAGTTGTAACAACTAGTAGTTGGGCTCAACAACTTAAAGATAAACCAGCTGATTCAAACGGTATGATCGAATGGTTTAAAATAGATGCACAAACTTTTGTCAAAGAAGGCGCTGCAAGAGAACAACAAGACGGTGTAACTGCAAAAACTTATCATTACAGAGTGGTACCTTACAAAGTACATAGTAGTGCATTACAAAAACCTTCCGATCCTGGTTTAAGTTATTCACAACTTAGAAGTCTTGCTAAAAGAGAATACAATTATATCTACACAGGACAGAATGTAGACATATTAAGTTTTGATATTCAAATTAATGCTGCATTTTTTAAAAGTATTATGTCAGATATGGGACAAAATAACCTTGATAGAAAAGGCGGTGGATTGGTACAAAGTATTTCACAACAAGGTACTGATGCATATATTATTAATCAAGCAACAAACAGTTTAAGTGGTACAGGTTTCTCACAACAGTTTGCTAATTCAAGAACATCGCTACAAGGTGGCGGAGGTGCTGGTATAGATAACAGTAAAATTAGAATTGCAAAAATGTTTAATGATAATATTATTAATAGTTTTACAGATTTAGTAATGTTAGATTTAGAAATTGTAGGAGATCCATATTTCTTATTTGACAGTGGTATGGGTAATTTTACATCTACAACAGTAGAATTTAATTCAACTGAAAATCAATCTATGGAATATCAACGTAGCGAAGTTGATGTAATTGTAAATTTTAGAACTCCAATAGATTACAATGAAGATGCTGGTAATATGATATTCCCAGAAGAAACTATTCCAGTTGATAGTTTTAGTGGATTGTATAGAGTTACAACTCTTACAAACAATTTTGACAAAGGAGTGTTTACTCAAAGATTAAAATTGTTGCGTAGACCAAATCAGCCCGAAGACACAAGACAAACTGGCACAAGTGATCAAAAGAACAAAGTTAAAGATGCTACACCTGATCAAAGAAGTTATTCACCTTATGGACAAGCTCAATGAACGATATACCTAACAAAAATGAAGTAACACGTGGTAGCGATGATGCTGTTGCATCAAGAAATCCTGGTCCTTATATTGCAAGGGTTATAGAACATCTTGATAGTTTATACCTTGGAGGATTACGTGTTGAATTGTTAAAAACAGCAGAAGCTGGCAACATTGGCGAAACACTTGGTCAAACTGTTGAAGTATATTATGCAAGTCCTTTTTATGGTACTACCAACAGTCAAAAAGGACCTAGCAAAAATAATGATTATGCAAGCACACAAAAAAGTTATGGCTTTTGGGCAGTACCACCAGATCCTGGTACATTAGTGCTTGTAACTTTTGTTGAAGGCAGTAGAGATTTTGGTTATTGGTTTGCTTGTATACCAGAAAAAGGTATGACCTTTATGACACCAGGCGGACAGCCTGCAACTGAACAACTTACTGGAGATGTTCCTAGTGAATTAAAAGGCAAAAGGTTACCAGCAGGAGAATACAATAAAGCAATTACAAAACCTAATACTAACAATGTTATAAAATACAAAAGACCAGTAAATGATGAGTTTGTTGATAAACTTGTAGAGCAAGGATTGGTTGAAGACGATATAAGAGGTATTACATCTACAAGTGCTCAAAGAGAAACACCTAGTGCAGTAGTAGGTTTTAGTAGCCCAGGTCCTTTAGATAAACGTGGCGGTAAGCCAACAGCACCAGTTGGACTCAAAGAATCAAAAGCGAATATACCTACAAGTAGATTAGGAAGTAGTAGTATTGTAATTGATGATGGTGATGACAAACTTATTAGAGAAGGTCCTCCAGCAGATACTCCTTACAAATATATTAACAAAGAAGCAAGTGAAGGTGGCGGCGATGTAACAATGCCACACAATGAACTTATTAGATTGCGTACAAGAACAGGCGCACAAGTTTTAATGCACACAAGTGAAGATTTGATTTATATCAATAACAGCAATGGATCTTGTTGGATAGAAATGAGTGCCAATGGTAAACTTGATGTATATGCACAAGATAGTATAAGTTTTCACACAGAAAATGATATGAATTTTACAGCAGACAGAGATATAAACTTTGAAGCTGGAAGAAATATCAATATGATTGTAAATGAAAACATTTATCAAAGTGCAGCTAAAAATTATGAATTATTAGTTGGCATAGACGGTAAAATAAAATGCAAAAATAATTTAGAAACAACTGTTACAAATGATATGAAAACAACTGTGTTAAATGACAAACAAGTATTGGTTACAAATAATTTAAGTGCAACAGCTGAAAACGATATTAGTTTGTATGCTGAAAATGCAATGAATTTAACAGGTGACGAAGGTGTTGGCGCATATGCTGGCAAAGATATAAAATTTACAGCAGCAGGAGATACTCATATTAGTGCGTCTCGCCATTATGAAACTGCAACTAGAATTGATATGAATGGTCCAGCAGCTAAAACTACAAATCCAGGCGAAAAAGCAACAGAGGCAACTTTACCTATCAAGGCAAAATTTCCACAACGTATACCACAACACGAACCGTGGCAAGGACACGAAAATTGGAACCCTGTTGAAACTGCTCCAGACAAAACAGAAGCAGTTGATACAGAAAGCCAAGACAAACATTTTGAAAATAGGACTGTGCAAACAGATAGAACTCCTATGAATGAATTAACACCTGAAGAGGAAGAATAAAATGGCAGACACTTGGCCCGTAAGTAAAGGATCAGTTGGCACAAAGGGCAGTGCTAATAAAGTATCATCACTTACTACAACACAAAAAAGCGGAGGCACCGGATTTACTTCACAAGATGCACGGAATGTTGAAGCGTTAAGACAGTTTAATGAAGATATAGGCGGCGGCCCTGCACAGGCTCAACTTACTCCGGGAGAACGTAGATATGCTCAGAGTAAAGGTTATATCGGCGGCGGTACAAACTCAGGAAAACAGCCTAAGCAATATGATGATGCAATTTTAAGAGCGGGTAGAAAAAATACTTCTAGTGACGAACCTTATGATGATGCAATTTTAAGAGCGGCTAGAAGATCAAAAAGCGCACCAGCAGCAGACAATCCTGCAAATGCTAATGCCGAAAGTGGAAAAACTTTTGCAGGTACAACTCCTGCACCAAAAGAAAACTTTTTACCTGAGAGAACATCTATTGAAAATTTACTACAAGAAATTGTGCAAATTACAACGGATAGTTTTTTGCAAGGTTTACCTGGAGGTTTAAGTAGTATTATTGGCGGAGCAGTGCAAGGACTTACAAACTTACTGCCAAGTGTAATGGGTAATTTGTTAAGTACAACAAGTTTAACAAATGTATTTGGCAATGTATTAAGCACAGTAAGTGGTGTTGTCGGAGATGCTTTAGGTGGATTGGCAAATGGACTAGTAGATGCTGGTAAAGCATTGTTTGAAGACATAGGCGGTGCAATATCAAACATTCCAGGCTTAGGTCCTATTGTACAAGACTTTTCTGGTGCTGTAAAAGGTTTAGGCGATACTTTATCAACTGCATACAAAGGATTAGATCCAGGATTAAAAGCAATTGTAGATGGTTCAATTGCAGGTGTGGGTGCTAAAGTTTTAGACAAAATAGGTTTACCTAGCATTGATCCTACAACAGCAGGACTTATAGCTGGTGGTATTAGTTTTGCTACAAATCCTGCAAATAATATTAGAGCTATTGCTGGAACATCTAGACAAATGGATGCAAAAATATTTCCTCAAACAGGAAACAACACATTTGGAAGTTTAGCTGCTAGTGCTGAACTTGCTGCAAGCGAACTAGATAAAGTTTTAACAACCAATAGCGGAAATATTTTTTCATTAACAAATGCACCAGTTGATGGTATTAACGATATTAGATCTGTAGTAAACGGTGCAGTGTCTGATATTATACCTGAGGGTGCAAAACTATTTGATGGTATAATATTTGGAAATGAAAGAGTAAAATTTATAAACGGCAAAACATATGTTTTACCTAGATAAGTGGAAATAAATACAATATGTCAGTAAATGAAAAAGCATTATACAAAAGTATTACAGTAGGAGACAATTCTACTAACCAACCTGTGACTGCCAAAAAATATAGAGGTATAAGCACAGTAGATAATAAAGGCAATAATTTTGTAAAATATGACTTAGCATTAATTAAACAAGACATCATAAATCATTTCCACATACGTCAAGGAGAAAAGTTAGAAAATCCTGAATTTGGCACAATTATCTGGGACGTATTATTTGAACCACTAACTGATTCTTTAAAAGAAGCAATTATAAAAAATGTAACAGATATTATTAACTATGATCCAAGAGTAAGTGTTGATAATGTTACCATACAAACATTTGAAAGTGGCATTCAAATTGAGTGTGCATTAACATATTTGCCATACAATATATCTGAAAGTTTACGTTTAACTTTTGACGAGTCTGCGGGTCTCATTTAAAGTGCGTACTTTATTTTTCAGATAAATATTATATAAAATAAGGAATGGCAAATGTCAAGTACAGAACGTCAAAATAGACTTCTTTTAGCAGAAGATTGGAAGACAGTTTATCAAAGTTTTAAGTATGCTGATTTCCAAAGTTACGACTTTGATAATCTTCGCCGTACAATGATAAACTATATTAGGCAAAACTACCCAGAAGATTTCAACGACTATATCGAAAGCAGTGAATATCTTGCACTAATTGATCTTATTGCATTCCTTGGACAAAACATTGCATTCCGTGCAGATTTAAACGCACGTGAAAACTATATAGAAACAGCAGAACGTAGAGAAAGTGTTCTCCGTTTAGCAAGGTTAGTAAGTTATAATACAAAAAGGAATCAAACAGCAAATGGATTGTTGAAGTTTGAAAGTGTTAGTACAACTGAAGATGTTATAGACAGCAATGGAACAAATTTAAGTGGACAAACTGTAATTTGGAATGATAGTACAAATGCTGATTGGTATGAACAGTTTATTAAAATTTTAAACAGTGCTTTGCCAACAGATTCAAAGTTTGGGAAAAGTATTAAAAAAGAAACTATTGATAGTGTGCTTACTGAACAATATAGATTAAATGCACAAACTGGCACAGGATTGCCTATTTACAGTTTCACAAAAAATGTAGACAGTATAACAACACAGTTTGAAATTGTTAGTACTGCAATTGACAATGAAAAAATTTATGAAGAAGAGCCTTTAGCCGGCAACAGACTAGCTTTCTTGTATAGAGATGATGGACAAGGTGCAGGATCAAACAACAGTGGATTCTTTTTACATTTTAGACAAGGTAGATTAGAAAACAATGTTGTTACTGTAAGTAATCCAACGCCAAACACTACAATTAATATTGATACAGACAATATCAACAACGGTGATGTGTGGTTATATAAACTAGACAGTAATAATTTAGAAAATGAATTATGGACCAAAGTAGATAATGTTGAAGGAAATAATATTATCTACAACAGCATAAGCAAAAGTGTTAGAAACATTTACGGTGTGCTTAGTCGTGTTCAAGATAGAATTAGTTTAATTTTTAGTGATGGTACTTTTGGTACACTACCAAAAGGCACTTTCAAAGTTTATTATAGAACAAGTAATGCTAGACAATACAAAATTGTTCCTAGCGATATGACAGGCATTACAATTAGTATTCCTTATACAAGTGCTGCTGGAAAAATAGAAACATTGTCTATTACAATGGAGCTTAAAACTGTTGTTGATAATAGTTCACCTGCAGAAAGTAATGCGTCAATTAAGACAAATGCACCAAGCACGTATTACACACAAAACAGATTAATTACCGGTGAAGATTACAATGTAGGCACACTTGGTATTAATCAAAATATTGTAAAAACAAAAGCAGTAAACAGAACCAGCAGTGGCATCAGTAGATATTTTGATCTTAGAGATGCTAGTGGCAAATACAGTAATACATTATTGTATAGTGACGATGGTATTTTGTATACAGAAGATGTAAATGAAAAATACAGTTTTGATTTTGTTACACGAAACGATATTGAATCTGCTGTGAATAATGTTATAACACCTGCAATCAAAGATACAAAATTATTAAACTTTTACTACAAAAACTTTCCTAGAAACACAAGTGTAAAGGCACTAGGATTTTCTTGGAAATTTGAAACATTTGATACAAACAGATCAACAGGATATTTTATAGATTTAGTAAACAATGTACCTGTAGCTGTATCCAGTTTTACTAAAAGTATTATGCGATTTGTAACACCAGGTGCATTGATTAAATTTGATGCTCCTCAAAACTACTACTTCTTACCTAATGGTGATCTCGCCTTAGGCGCAGCAAACACGGCAGGATCAGCTACTTATAAATGGGTAAAAGTTGTAAGCATAGAAGATAATGGAACAGTAGTAAATGCTGAAACAGGATTAGGCCCAATTGTGCTTAATGATAAAATTCCTGATACTGCTGTACTTGCAGAAATTATACCTGTGTTAGATACAAGTATCACTGATGCAGTAAAAACACAAATAATTGATCAAGCATTTGCTTACAAAACATTTGGATTGAGATATGATTTTGAAGCAAGTCAATGGCGTGTAATTATTGCAAACAATTTAGATACACGTAATGATTTTAGTTTAGGTAAAACAGGTGATAGCACCAACACACAAAGTGATAATAGTTGGTTGTTGTTATTTGAAACAGACGGACAAAAATATACAATTACTGCTAGAGGACGTAGATACGTTTTTGAAAGCAATGATCAAATAAGATTTTTCTTTGATAGCACAAATAAAATTTACGATAGCAAATCAGGAACAATTGTTCAAGATGTAATTAAAGTATTAAGTATTAATACACAACCAGACGCACTAAATCCTTTTACAGTTGATTGGCCTTGGCAAATTACAAAAGAATTTAAAAACGATGCTGGTTATGTAAACAGTAAAAAAATTGAAATAAGTTTCTTTGATAGTGACAGCGATGGAGTAGTTGATGATCCAGATTTATTTGATCACATTGTTGCACCTGAAACAAACAAAAATACAAAATACATATATCAGAAAAAATCTACAGTAAACAAAACAGAAACATTTAATTATGTTGATGCAGTTAAAGAACCAATTTACACAAAAACAAGTCAAGGTGCTGTAGGTGCATTGAGCCAATACAACGATGGCGATGTATTTTACTTAATTGACAGAGATGTATTTTTAAAATTTAACAAAACTGCAAACCAATTAGAATTTACATCTGACTATCTTGCATTTATAGGTAGAACTGATATTAAGTTTGAATACTCACACGCAGCAGACGAACAAGCAAGAATTGATCCTAGTAGCAGTAATATAATTGATGTATATTTGCTTACGAAGGCTTATGACAATGATTATAGAGATTATATAAAAGGTAATGTAGCAGCAAAACCATTACCACCAAGCAGCGATAATTTATACTTAGATTATAGTCCAAGTATTAATGCTATTAAAAGTATTAGCGATGACGTGATTTATCATCCTGTAAAATACAAACCAATACTAGGAAGTAAAAGTGATGTGGATTTACAAGCAACAATTAAAGTAGTGAAGAATACAGAAAGAGTTGTAAATGACAATGATGTAAAAAGCAGAATTATTGATGCAGTAAATTCTTTCTTTGCTTTAGAGAATTGGGATTTTGGCGAAACATTTTATTTTAGTGAACTAGCAACTTATATTATTAATCAATTATCACCAGATGTTGTTAGTATAGTGTTGGTGCCAAAACAAGAAACACAAAGTTTTGGTAGTTTGTATGAAATAAAAAGTGAGAACGATGAAATTCTTATAAGCAGTGCAACCGTTGATGATGTGGAAATAATTGATGCAATTACACAATCAAGACTTAAAGCAACTGGACTTGTTGTAACAAGCGATGATATACTCAACGTTGGTGTACAAAGCACAGCTAATACATCTACAGGATATACATTTGATACGTCATCTAGTCCAAATCCTACCCCAAGCACTCCAAGTGCTCCTAGCCAATCAGGCGGTGGCGGAGGTGGTAACTCCGGCGGCGGTGGCGGCGGAGGCTATGGTTACTAATGGCATACAATGATGATCAAAATGAATTTCCGTTACCAGCAGGCAAAGATCCTAAAAGAAGTAGCGTAGAACAATTACCTAGATTTTTTAGAACGCCGCAAAACAAAAAGTTTTTAGGCAGTACATTAGATCAGTTAACAAATCCGGGTGTGATTGAAAAGATAAACGGTTTTGTAGGAAAGCGTGAAGCCAAAGCTGCAACTATAGAAGATAATTATGTAGAAGATATTTCTAAAACAAGAAATGATTATCAGTTTGAACCAATTAGTGTATATGAAGATTTCTTAGGTAGCACAAAATACTATGGGGATTATAATGATTATATTGGTTTGCTAAAAACATACAATGCAAATACAGATAATCACAGTGCGTTAAATGAACAAGAATATTACGCTTGGAACCCAAATATTAATTTAGATAAGTTTGCAAACTTTCGTGAATATTATTGGTTACCTAATGGTCCGCAAGAAGTTGCAATTAAAGGACAAAGTAAACTTATTGAAAGCACATATAGACTTGAAGTTTTAGAACAAGACAATGATATAAGTTTGTTGTTTCATCCAGACGGATTAACAAAAAATCCTACACTTAATTTGTATAGAGGACAAACTTATAGATTTGAAATTGATGCACCAGGCAATCCTTTGAGTATTGCACTTTATAGAGGCGTTGATCCAGATGAACGTTTAGACGATAGTACAATTTTAAATCAAACATACACTGAAGGTGTTACATTGATACCTGACACAGATGATGTTTTGTTAAACCAAGACGATTTTGTTGCAGAAGATTATATAGAAAAAGGTATCCTTGAATTTACTATACCAGATAATGCTCCAGATGTACTTTACTTTATAAGCCAATATGATTTGAACATAAGTTCAAGATTACAAATTTCAAATATAGATGCAGCAAGTAAAATAGATATTGAAAATGAAATACTGGATAAGAAAACATATACAACATCAGACGGTTGGGCTTTAAGCAACGGAATGAAAGTATATTTTATTGGTGATGTCACACCTGCAAAATATGCAGAAGGTATTTGGTACGTCGAAGGCGTAGGCGATGAAATAAGACTTATTGCTGCTGAAGATTTACAAGTTCCTGCAATTTTTACAAATGATAGTCTTGTTCCGTTTGATGGTAATGGCTTTGATAGAGTGCCTTACGGTAATGCAAAAAGTTTTGCCGGCACAAAAGATTATATTGTTGTAAACAAGTCTAGTCCGGATAGAAATCCTTGGACACGTTATAATAGATGGTTCCATAAAGATGTAATTAAACAAAGTGCAGAATTAAACGGACAAAGTTTTAACTTGCCAGAAGAAAGTCGTGCTAAACGTCCTATTATTGAATTTGATTCAGGGCTAAAATTATTTAATTTTGGTGCCAAAGCAAAAGATAATATTGATTTAATTGACACATATACAAATGATGTTAAATCAAAAATTGCAGGACAACCAGGATATAGTGTAGATGGTGTAGAACTTTCTAATGGTATGCGTGTAATGTTTATTAATGATACTGATAGTTTTGTCTATGGAAAAGTGTTTGAAGTTAAGTTTTTTGACTTTAAAGGCAACAGACAAATATCGTTAATAGAAACGCCTGATACAATGCCTGCAGAGAATCAAACTGTTCTTGTCAAAAACGGTAGTTCAAATGCAGGTTGTATGTATTGGTTTGATGGAACTAATTGGAAAAAAGCACAAGAAAAAACAGGCATAAATCAAGCGCCTTTATTTGATCTATGCGATGACGAAGGAAATAGCTTTAGTGATACAATTACATATCCAGCAAGTGATTTCAAAGGTTGTAGAGTTTTTAATTACGCTGTTGGTGAAGGTACAAATGATGTAGAACTTGGATTTCCACTAACTTATAAAAACATTAACAATACTGGAGATATAGTATTTGACTTTAGTTTATTGAAAGACAAATTTACATATGAAGTTAGCAACCAAGTTTTTACAGTAGCAACTTCAACAGGTTTTTTGAAAAAGTATGAACACGTTGGTGAAACATTAGAATATATTAACGGTTGGATAAAAGCGCCTACAAATAGTAAACAGTATATTATAAGAAAATATACAGGTCAAGAACGTACAAATAATTTTAATATTGATGTTTACAAAGAAAGTGGTTATGTAAATGATTTGAAAGTAATTGTTTATGTTAATAACGAAGTAAAAACAGAAGGCGTAGATTTTAATTTTGCAATTGATTCTAACTATGACAAACGCATACAATTTTTTACAGATTTAAGTGTTGATGATATATTAATTATAAAAGCACATTCAAAGACTGCAACTAAAACTAGTGTGGGTTACTATGAAACACCTCATAACTTTGAGAGAAATCCACTTAATGAAGATATAACACAATTTACATTAGGCGAAGTTAGTGATCACGTTGATAGTGTTGCAGTTGAAGTGCCAAACTTTGTAGGTAAACAGCCAGGTGCTAACAATTTACGTGACCTAGGAAATGTTAAAAAATATGGACGTAAGTTTGTACAGCATAGCGGTCCAATTAATTTGCCTTTGTTTAGTATTAGCAATAAAGAAAATAATTTAATTGCAGCAATTAATTTTGCAAAAAATGAATACAGTAAATTTAAAAGAGCTTTTGTACAAGAAGCAGAAAACTTAAACCTATCCGGATCGATAAAAGAACAAGTTGATACAATATTGTTAAGTTTAGTAAAAGATAAAAAAACTTCTATGCCATTTTATCAATCAGATATGTTAGGTATTGGCGCAAACAAAAAAATTGCACACACTGTATTAGATACTGATTTAAAATTTTATGCTTTAAGCGCACCTTTTACACTTACACGTTTGAGCGAAAAAGCTGTAAACGTATATGTAAATGGTGAACAAGTTTGTAACAATTTAGACTTTACTTTTACATCAGAAGGCTTTGTACAGTTTAACAATGATTATGCATTAGCCGTAGATGATGTAATTGAAATTTATGAATACGAAACAACAAACGGAAGTTATATTCCACAAACGCCAACAAAGTTAGGAATGTTTCCTGCGTACCATCCTAAAGTTTTTGTTGATACAACATATCAAGAAGATCAAACTGTAATTAGAGGACACGATGGTAGTATTATTATCGGATACCAAGACTATAGAGACGACTTGTTACTTGAATTTGAAAAGAGAGTATTTAATAACTTAAAAGTTCCTTACAACAAAAATATTTTTGATGTATATGATTACATAAGTGGCGAATATAGAAATAGTAAAGTAGCAACAAAAGATTTGAACAGAATACTTATAAGTGATTTTGTAAATTGGTTATCTAAAGCAGGTAATGCAGACTATACAGAAAATACATTTGTACAAGAAGCAGCAACATTTACATATAACTATGGATTTGGTAGCAGCAAAAACAATAAACCATTGGCAGGTTTTTGGCGTGGTATCTATATAAACGCTTATGATACCGATTCACCTAATTTACGTCCTTGGGAAATGTTAGGTTTTTCTATTGAGCCTAGCTGGTGGGAAAGCAAGTATGGTCCTGCACCATATACAAGCGACAACAAAGTATTATGGGAAGATTTAGAAAAAGGTATCATAAGATCTTCTGACTTAGTACGAACTGATAAAAGATTTATACGTCCAGGATTATCAAAACATATTCCTGTAGATCAAAGTGGAAATATTCTAAGTCCACTAGACAGTGGTTATGTAAACGAATTTAGTTTTGGTGTGCAAAACGGACAGCCTTTCAAATTTGGCGATCACACTCCAGCAGAAACTGCTTGGAGACGCAGCAGCGAATATCCTTTTGCTTTACTTAAAGCAATAATGATAAACAGACCCGCACAAGTTTTAGGCGTAGGGTTTGATAGATCAAGAATGAGCAGAAATTTAGTTGGACAACTTGTGTACAATGGTATTACAAGTCAGCGTATAAAATTATCTAATTTACTATTTACAAATACAATAGTAAATGAACAAAATATTTTAACCGCAGGCTTTAATAATTACATCTACGATTATATGGCAAGTGACATTACAACTCAGTACAGCAACTTTACTACAAAATTACAAAATTTGCAACAAAAAATTGCTTTTAAAGTTGGAGGTTTTGCTGACAAAGAAAAATTAAAACTTGTGCTTGATAGTAAAAATCCTAGCAACAAAGGAAATGTTTTTGTACCTTTTGAAAATTATAAAATTGATTTGATACAAAGCTCTCCATTAAGTACTGTAACTTACAGTGGTGTCATAATTGAAAAGCGTTCAAACGGATTTAAGATCAGTGGATACGACAAAGAAAATCCAGTGTTTACATATAGTACACCTGTGTTATCCAGCAACGATATTAGTATAAATGTAGGTGGTATTAGTGAAAGCTTTTTGAACTGGACTGAAGAAAAACAATATATTGCAGGAAAAATTGTTAGATATGAAAATACATTTTACAGAGTAAATGTTAGTCATACAACAACTGAAGTATTTGATAATAGTTTTTACACACCGTTGCGTGACTTGCCTATTATAGGCGGAGCCGCTGCAACACTTAGAAAAAACTTTAGCAATGATACTGCAACATTAGACTATGGCACAGTGTTATCTACTGCACAAGAAGTTGTAGATTTTATACAAGGTTATGAAGATTACTTGAAAAAGCAAGGTTTTGTTTTTGATTATTTTAACAAAGAAACTGAAGCTGTAGAAAACTGGACTTTGAGTATAAAAGAATTTTTATTTTACACAACACAAAATTGGGCAGTTGGTACAATCATTACATTGAGTCCATCTGCAAACAGTTTGAACTTTAGCAAAGATTATTTTGTTATTGATAACGTAAAAGAAAATATATTCGGTTACAAAATACTTAATTTAGATGGTACTGCTGTAAAAGATATTAGTATTAGTATTAGTAGAGATGCTGGCAACAGTGTTGTAATACTTCCGGCAAGTGCTGACAGTGCAATTTACTTTGCAAAGCTAGGTTTGATACAAAAAGATCACAGTGTAATTATTGATAACAGCACAGTGTTTAATGATACAATATATAATCCTTCAAGTGGTTATAGACAAGAGCGTATAAAAGTTGTAGGATATAGAACTGATAATTGGAATGGTAATTTAGACATTCCTGGTTTCATTTATGATCAAGCAAATGTTACAGAATGGGAACAATGGCAAGATTATGCACTTGGCGACTTAGTAAAATACAAAGAGTTTTACTATTCTGCAAACACGTTTATTAGCGGACAGGCAGTGTTTGTCAGTAGTCAATGGAATAGATTAGATGGCAAACCAGAAAGCGGATTGAAAACAAACTTTGATTACAAAGTAAATCAGTTTGCAGATTTTTATGATTTAGATACAGATAATTTTGATACTGAACAACAACGTTTAGCACAACATTTGATAGGTTATCAAAAAAGAGAGTATCTTGATAATATTATAGAAGATGACATAAGTCAATATAAATTTTATCAAGGCTTTATACAAGAAAAAGGTACACTCAACAGTTTAACTAAATTTTTTGATAAACTAGGAAGTGCTGATCAAGAAAGTTTAGAGTTCTATGAAGAATGGGCAATTAGAAATGCACAATATGGTGCTACTGACACATTTGATGAATTAGAATATAAATTAGACGAAACTAAATTTAGAATAGAACCACAGATTATAGAATTAGTAGATGCTGTAAACATTAATAGAACAGATTTAGTATATGAAATACCTGAATCAAAAGTTTACATCAAACCACAAGGGTATACTAAAACACCATTTCCAAAAACATACAGTACAGAAGAGTATGCAAAAACTGCTGGTTATGTAAGTTTAGATCAAGTTGACTTTATTGCAAAAACACCTAATGATATTTTGGAGTTAGATATTTCTAATGTTGCAGTTGACGATATTATTTGGGTTACATCAGAAAAAAATAGCTGGAACATTTATCAGCATATTACAATACCAAATAGAGTAGAAACTTACACTAAAACATCAACAGGATTTGATTTAAAATTTGATTCAATACCAGACTTAGTAGTAGGCGAAATATTTGGTGTACAGTTTGTAGATGAACGTGTTGATGGTTTTTACAAAATAAGCAACATTTCAAGCACTATTGTAAGTGTTATTGCTGATATTACATATCCTGAAGAAAGTTTAGATTTAAGAGATAGCACAGTTGGCCTTATAACAAAGCTATTATCAAAACGATATGATACACCAACAAGTGTAAATGCAGATATAAACAAATTTGGACTGAATGAAAACAATACTATCTGGATTGACAATGTTGCAAACAATAAATTTGGTGTGTTTAAAAACAATAAAATTTTTAACAGCAAGCAAGAAATCTTTAATGTAGCAAATGGTGATGGCGGCTTTGCAAGTAGTTTTGCAGTAAATGATGTTAACAGCATTTTTGCAGTTGGCAGACCAGATGATGAAAAAGTTTTTATATACACAAGATCAAGTGAATCACAAAGTTTAAATTTAATTCAAGAAATTGAAATGACTCCAGGCTTCCACGATAATGCTAGTGGCTTTGGCCAGAAAATTAAATTTTCAAATGACGGCCAATTTATGTTTGTTGCAGCACCTCTTGCAAACAACGTAAAAACTAGATACAGAGGTGAAGCTGAAACAACATTTAACATCGTAAAAGATGATATTGTAAGTGATAGAGGAACACTATGGAGAGCAAAACGAGCTACCGATGATGATAGTAGTAGTATCAATACAAACAGTAGAGATTGGGAACAAGTTTACAAAATACCAGCAGATGATGAAGGTTATGTAAGTGGTTTGAACAACCAAGGTATTGTTTATGTTTACAAAAAGCAACTTGATAATACTTACTTCTTACTAGAACAATTTGTTTCAAATGAGCCTACAGCAGATGAAAAGTTTGGTATTGGTTTGGAAAGTGCTTTTACAACAGATGAAACATACAAACTTTATGTTCGCAGCGAAGGTAACAACGGACGAGTGTATATGTATGATACAACTTATGCACTTATGGAATTTAGAGGAACAATAGATCCTACTTTTAGAGGAGATTGGGACAACTTTCATTCCTATGTTACAGGCGCTATTGTACAAGAAGAAGGACAACTATATAAAGCAAAAGTTGATATTCCAAAAGGTGGCAACGGTCCAGCAGATCCATCACTATGGGAAAGCATTGATGTAAACATTGATCGTTTTGGTTACTTGCCATACTCAAATACAATTCAAGGAGATGCTGACAGCACAGCATTTAACAATACAACAAGTGCTGGTAAAAATATTGGAGTTAGCACAAACGGCGAAGTGCTATCTTTTACAGCGTTTAATAATACAACAAATGAATTCCAAGTAAATGTCTATAGATTGCAAGAAGGCAGGTATGCATTTTATGAAGCAATCACAGCACCTAGTACAAATGTTTCTTGGGGATCAAGTGTAGCATTAAGTGATGATGGAACATATATTGCAGTAGGTGCTAATTTAGAAGATATTGTTACAGCAGACGATTTAGGTATTGACAAAGGTATTGTTTACATATACAAATACAATACCAGTACTTTACAATTTGAAAATACACAAACATTACAAGCACCAGCTGCAAACAAAAATGAAAGATTTGGTTATAAAGTTGACTTTAGTAATAATAAACTTTGTGTAATAGGTGTAAATGGTTTAAACATTGGTAGCACATTGTTTGATACAAACGAAACTACGTTTGATAATAATTCTACAAAGTTATACGACTTTTCTACAAGAAGACCACAAGCGTACACATATGAATTACTTAATGATATCTACACAGTAAGTGAAGTTATTGACTATGAATCATATTATGTAGACAACGGTTTAACATTACAAAGAGATTTAGCATCTGCAAATGATGTTGAAGTAGTTTATCAAAACAATCATTTGTATTTAGGTTTTGATGGTATAGATACTGGCGACAGCAAGTTTGGTTTAATCTTTGATTTACGTCACGATAGAGATGTAACAAACTGGAATACACTTGGCGCAGCAACAGATTTTATTGATTACAAAAAAATGCGAGGCGCATTTTTATATGATAGTGTAACAAGTGATTTAATTACATATGTTGATTTAATCGATCCAATTCAAGGAAAAATTGCAAATGCTGCTGAAAGAGAAATAAACTATAAATTATATTATGATCCAGCAGTTTACAACATTGGTGATACAGAAACTGGAATTGTAAATCCTTGGGGACAAGAACGTGTAGGCGAGCTACTATGGGATCTTAGTGAAGTTAAATGGTACAATCCTTATCAAAAGAATAGTGACTATAGTAGTACTACGTGGAATAAAATTATACCTGGATATAGTATTTGTATTTACGAATGGGTATCAAGCACATTACTACCAGATGAATGGGACGCCGTAGCAGACACAACTGAAGGTTTAGCAGATGGTATTAGTGGTACCTCAAGATACGGCAACACACGCTATGTAAGAAAAAATGTTTATGATCCTGTTACTGGATTATTTTCTGCAAAGTATTACTACTGGGTAAAAAATACAAAAGTTTTACCTGCTGTAGAAAACAGAAATATTACTGCCGCTGCTGTAGCATCGTTAATTGAAGATCCAGCAGGCAACGGTTATAGATTCTTAGCAATGTTTGGTGCTGATAATTTTGCAATTTATAACTGTACAAATTTAATAAAAGATACTGATACAGTATTGCATTTTGAATACTATAACACTGAAGAAGTAAAAATTAATAACTTGCATAGAGAATATAATTTGCTTACTGAAGGGTTAGGCACAAGTCAGCCAAGTGATAGATTGGTAAGCAAGTGGATTGATAGTTTAGTTGGTTACGATGAACAAAGAACATTGTTGCCTGTAACTACATTAAGTGTAGCAAGACGTTATGGTATCTTAGATGATCCTTTACAAACTATGTTTGTAAACAAAACAGAAGCACTAAAACAAGTTATCGAAAGAATAAATCTTGTATTACGTAGTAAACTTATTGTAGACGAATTTGATATAAGTAGATTGTCTGCAAAAGATCCAGAGCCTACTAATGTTTCAAGAGAATTTGATACAATTGTAGACGATCAAACACTTCTTAGATTTATTGGTACAAGTAAAATACTGCAAGCAACATTAGATGTAGATATTGTTGATGGTAGACTAACAAATATTACAATTACCAATCCAGGTAGAGGATATATAGATCCGGCATTTGATAGTGCAACTGATACAAAACGTAGAGGGCCAAAAGTTACGATTACTGGTTCAGGTATAGGCGCAGAAATTGAAACATTTATTAATAACCTTGGACAAGTTATTGAAGCAAATATTGTCAATGAAGGTAAAAATTATAACCCAGCAACAACAACTATTACAGTAAGACCTTTTACTGCTTTGATTAAAACTGATACAACATTGTTAGGTTTCTGGGCAACATATATTTGGAACGCTACTGAAAAAGAATGGGTGCGAACTAATAATCAAAGTTATGATGCAAGTTTGTATTGGTCATACAAAGATTGGTATGGACAAGGTTATAGTAAAGAAACAAGCATTGATTATTTGGTGCCTGGTAGTTATGCACTAGGTGGATTAGAAGACAACCTCGGAGATATTATTAAAATAGAAAGTATTGGCTCAGGTGGTTGGTTGCTGTTAAGAAAAATAGATAATCAACTTGAAGTAGATTATACAGTAAACTATGAAACAGTTGGTAGAGAAAACGGAACAATTGAGTTCAGTAGTTTATTGTACAACAACGATAGATTTGGTTTTGACAAAGCAGTTTACGATAGTGCATTGTATGACAGAGATGCAGGCGAAGAAGTTAGAATAATTTTAGAAACAATTAACAAATCAATATTTGTTGATGAACTAAAAGTAGAATGGAATAAATTATTCTTTAGCAGTGTAAGATATGCACTAGCAGAACAACCAAATATAGATTGGATATTTAAAACAGCATTTGTAAAAGCAAAACACAATGTTGGTTCATTAGAACAAAAAACAACATATAAGAGCGATAGCTTAGAAAGTTATAATCAATATGTTGCTGAAGTCAAGCCTTACAGCACAAAAATTAGAGAATTTTTAAGTGCATATGAAAGTGTAGATCCAACAGCAACAAACGTTACAGACTTTGACTTGCCACCACGTTATGATTTAAATGCACAAAAAATTGTTTCAGAAACTGCAAATGTAGTTGATAGTAAAATTAGAAATTACAGTGAATTTGTTACAACATATCCACAACGTAATTGGTTTGATAATGTCGGCTTTGAAGTTAAAGAAATTGTGTTGACAGATGGCGGAAGTGGTTGGACAAATGCACCAAGAGTAGTTATGAGTGGCGGCGGTGGACCAACAGTTATTGGTTCTACAACAATCAATGAAGGCAAAGTCACTGGTATTGTAATTGACTTTGCAAATCTAAGATATATTACAGCGCCTACTCTGACATTCGAAGGCGACCAAGGTGAGTATAGCACAAACAAACCAGCTAGAGCAACTGCCTGTATTGGCAACGGGCCAGTAAGATCAACACATATGTTGATAAAGTTTGATCGAGTAGCAGGTGCATATGTTGTTACTGATTTGAATGTAACACAAAACTTTACAGGTACAGGTTCACAAATTGATTTTATTTTAAAATGGCCGATGGATGTAAGACCTGCAAATACAAAGATTACTGTAAACGGAGTTGAACAATTATCAAATGATTATACAGTAGAAAATGTAAAAGACACAACTGCAAGTTATCCTAGATTTTATGGTAAAGTTACTTTTACAACTGCACCAGCAACAAGTGATGCTATTGTTATTGAGTATGATAAAGATATTAACTATTTGACAGCATCAGATAGAATAAACTTTTTCTACAAACCAACATCAGGTCAGTTTGGTAAAGATCTTGGACAATTAATGGACGGTGTAGATTATGGTGGTGTACAAATAGACACTGCTAGTTTTGGAGCCTCGCAAGGATTTAACAACGGGGACTTTTTTGGTTCAACACCATTTGATAGATTTAGTACAAATAACGAAGATGAAGTTTTTATATTAGACGGCAGTACACAATCTATTACTGTAAGCAAACCTTTTGAAGCTGGAATAAAATATAATGTATATTTTAAAGCAAGCACAGCAGGAGTTGATGTAGATCCAACTAGAATTGATAGTGAAGTTTTTGGTACAGCAGAAGCACCAGACACTGCTACAATGTTGACCATAGTAGGAGACGGTATCACAAGCACATTTTTAATAGATGAAGATTTACTTGTTACTAGAGATGGTGATACTATTATTGTAAGAAAAGAAACAAGCGATGGTGCAGTGACACCAAGTGGTGTTATATTTGATACACAAATCAACGGTGGCGATTTAACTAATATTGCTGGACAGTTTAATACAGCAACAGGAATTGATGCAGCCAATATTGTAATTGACGGTGATGATTTTGTTTCACCAACTACAAGCAAAGGGCCTGAAGAAAATGTACCAGGACAAATTTTAGATACACTTGACTTACAAGTTTATGAACGTGTAAATGACGGACAAGGTGCAATTACTGTGCAAAATTTCCAAACAGATGGTGTAAGTGCAGAATACTACATTGAAAGTTTACCTTCAAATGAAGATAGTGTTATTGTCAAATTAGATAATGTTGTTTTAGAAACTTCACAATATGAAATAGATTACGCAGAAAAAGTATTAAGGATTAGTGATAGTAGTTTGTTACCAGTAGGTAAGCATCTTTCACTATTGACAATTGGAACAAATGGGTCTAATATTATAGAAAGCGATACTTTTACTGGCGATGGTAGAACTAACAATTTTGTTACTTACTACAAGTTTGAGCAAAACATAACAGCAGTAGTAAGTGTAAATGGTGTTGTATCAACATCATTTACTTTAGATGCTTCAGGACCTGAGTACGGCGATAATTCAAACAAAATTATGATTGTGTTTGGCGAAACTCCTCCGCTTAATAGTATTATTACATACACGTTATACAAAGGAACAGGCAAACAATATAGTCAACTTGCAATTGATGATACATTCAACAGAAATATTACAACTAATAGGTCTCATACATTTGGTGTAAATGGTGCTGTACCGTTACCATTTAACAAAAAGCCGTTTAGTCATAATATTCTAGTTAAGGTTGGCGATAAATTCTTAGATGCAGGTTACGTCAAAAAACATACATTAACAACTGCAAGAACATATGAAATAGACAATTGGCAGTTTATAGATCAAACATTAATAAAACAAAACGATGTGTTAATTTATATTAACGATCAAATAGTTGATCCAGTAAATTATGTGTTCAGCACTATAGATGGAAGAATTGAATTAACAACTAGAGAAATAGGTAAAAGCGGAGATATAATGCGTGTGTACTTGTTAAACAATAGCGAATACTTCTTTGTTGACACAGTAGTTAAATTAACAAACGCAGGAACTCTTTACGAATACAATCCATTAGATAAAATTAACTTTGAGCTAGATGATAGTTTGAGTGTAATTGCAACTGTACAAGAATACACAAAGTCTGGACAGGAAGTTACTATTAAATTACAAGGATATGTAAGAGATCTAGTTTTACTTGCAGGTAGAGATGACACACCTAGTTTGTGGTCAGATGATAGCACACAATTCAAAGTTGATAGTATTAGTGTTGTTGAAAGTGATAGACTGAGTCTTAAAGATATTCCAAATGACGATGTAAAAATCTATGTATTTTCTAACCACGACACAAATGAATTTGAAAGATTAAGTTTACGTGTTGCATATGAAGATGAAAATGCTCCAGCAGGTTCAGATAATTATCTACAAAGAAACTTATTAAGCAAAGGTGAAATAAAACTAGATAAGAAAATACCAGGACCAGAATATGCTTGGGTATTTCTAAATGGAAAATTTTTAACTTCGCAAGCAGATTATACACTTTCTGATAATAGAGAATATATTGTTTTAGCAGAACAACCAATCAAAGATGATAGGATTGAAATACTTTATTTTACAGCAGAAGTAAGTAAGAAAAAATTTGCCTATAGAATATTCAAAGATGTGTTAAACAGATATCATTACAAACGTATTAACAGTGCAATGGAGTATGAACTTGCAACTGATTTGAATTGGTATGATTTATCTATTAACCTAAAAAGTTCAGATGGTTTAGATGAGCCAAATAGAGAACTTGCAATACCAGGAATTATTTTTGTTAATGGCGAAAGAATAGAATATTTTGTCAAGCAAGGAAATATCTTAAGACAATTAAGAAGAGGAACGCTAGGTACTGGTATTAAAGATGTGCATTCTAGAAACAGCAGAGTATTTCATCAAGGTGTAAGTGAAACTATACCATATCAAGATACAACACTAACACAAACATTTACAGGTGACGGTACAGCAACAACATTTAATCTAAACTGGACACCAGCAAGTATAAATGAGTTTGATGTGTTTGTTGCTGGTACTAGATTGAGAAAAGCTACGCCAATTGCAAACGCAAATGACGGAATCGACTATAATTATTATGAGTACGATAGCACATTAGATCAAGATAGTCCAGGAGGAGATGTAGCAGTTCCAGCAGAATTTACTGTTGAAAACAATATTTTAACATTGGTTACTGCGCCTCTTGCTGATACAGAAGTAAGAATAATTAGAAAAACTGGTAAAATTTGGAATGATGACGGAGTAAGTCTTGCAAATAGTAAAAATACTGTAAGCAGATTCCTAACAGATAGCACATATAAGCTCGCCCGATAAATACAATAAGGATAGTATTATGATAGAAAAAGAACATAACGGTGTACACATAGAGGGACATATAAAAATATATAACCCTGAATCAGGTTTTGTGTTTGTAGATAAACGCAATGCAATTCATTATGAAAATATGAGTATCAGTCTTGCTGAAAGTTTAGGCAATATTGGACAAGGTTTTATTAGTGAAATGAGTTTTGGTAATGGCGGAACTATAGTTGATCCAACAGGCATTATTACATATCTTACTCCAAATTCAACAGGAACAAATGCAAGTTTATACAACCAAACGTACACCAAGGTTGTAGATGCTAACAATGTTAATAATACTGATCCTTCTAGAAATAAAATTGAAACTAGACACGTAAGTGGAACAAACTACACTGACGTTGTTGTAAGTGCTTTACTTGATTACGGTGAACCAGACGGGCAAGATGCATTTGATACAGCAGCAGATACAGAACAACAATTTGTATTTGACGAGCTAGGATTAAGAGGTTACAGTGCAAGCGGTACAGGAAGATTAATTACACACGTAATTTTCCACCCAGTACAAAAATCACTTAACAGACTAATTCAAATTGACTACACTGTAAGAGTACAAAGCCTTAGCGGAGGTAACAGCTAATGGCATATGAAATTCCTTTTACAGACGAGGCAAACAAAGGTACGATTACTGTTGAAGACAGCAGTATTAATACTGATACAAGTTTAGGCCTAATAGGTAGAAACCTAACAGATTACGGTAGTAGTGTAAATACAAACTTTTTGCAAATGCTAGAAAACTTTGCTAATGCAAATCCTCCAGGTAATCCTGTAGAAGGACAACTTTGGTATGATACAACTGCTGGCATAGATCAATTAAAAATTTATGATGGAACACAGTGGGTATCAGCTGGTGGTGTTAAAAAGTCAGCAGTACAACCTGCTGTTGATAACAGTACAGTGGGTGATATTTGGGTTGACACAGAAAACAGTCAAATGTACATTTATACAGGTAGTGGATATGTATTAGTCGGACCTTCATATAGCAGTGCAGAAATCACTGGTGCAATTTCTATTATTGTTGATAGAGCAGACGATCAACCAGCAAAAAAACTTACAGCAATATATGCTGAAAATGTTATTGTTGCACTTATAAGCGATGAAGAATTTGCTCCTAAAGCAAATGTTGCTGGGTATACATCTACTTTTCCAATTAAAATTGGTATTAACTTAAACAGATCTTTAACAAGTGTTCTTAATGGTACAGCTGAAAAAGCAAATAATATGGTAATTAATAACTTACCAGTTCCTGGCACAAGTTTTGTAAGAAATGATGCAGAAGCAGGCAAGCAAACTATTGACACACCATTAAGAATAAGTGATAACAGAGGGATAGATTTTGGGCAAACAAAAACATTAAGTGTTTTTGTAGAAGATTCAGACAGTGTTATTGAACACTCTGGCACTGGTACATTAGACTTAAGAACAACAATTACATCAACACCTGCAATAAGAGTAAAGTCAGATGCTGTTGTAAATCAAATTGGTATAAACAATGCAAGTCCTACTGAATCTTTAGATGTCACAGGTAATATATTAGCAAGTGGAACAATAAAAACAACTGATACAACAAACTCAACAAGTAGTATTACAGGTGCAATTACAACACCTGGGGGTATTGGAGTTGCTTTAGATGCACACATTGGAGGTACGTTAACAGTATCAAGTAATATTACAGCAGAAAATATTATACCTGAAAATGATAACACACATAACTTAGGAACTGCTTCATTATACTATGATAATTTGTATGCAAATAGAATAAACACAACTTCTATTCAACCAAAAGCTGGAAGCAGTTTAGCTATAACTGGTACACTTACAGGTACTTCAACAAGTGCAGGAAAGTTAAACAGTGCAACAACTTTTAGACTTCAAGGCGAAGTTTCAGCAGATAGTTTTACATTTGATGGACAAACAGGCGGACTTACAAAGACACTTGCAAATAGTGTAATCGATCCAACTTTTGTAACCAATAAAGGTGCATTGCCTAGCAGTATAGTAGGCACAGATGAATTTTTAGTTGCAAGAGGAAGTGACTTATATAAAACAACACAAAGTGATATAATTGGTAGTATTCAAACAATTCCAATTGGTACAGTAACAGCATATGCTGGAGGTGTTGCTCCTGCAGGATGGTTAATTTGTAATGGCGATGCTTATCAAGATACTGTATACAATTTATTGTTTGCTATAATTGGCACAACATATGGTTCGGCAGGTGGAGGTACATTTAGAGTGCCTGACTTAGCAGGTAGACATCCTATTGGATTGCTAGGAGTTCCATCTAATAATAACAATAGAATCTTATCAGGGTCAGGTACAATAGGCGGTGTAAGCGGTAATCCTACTTCAACTATTGCTACATCTAATTTACCTGATCACACTCATTCACTTGAAAGTGATACAGGCGATCAATTTTATGCAACTACAACTATTGCATCACAAACAGGTTCTAATACAAGTGCAGGTGGAGCCGCAGCTGACGGAGCAAGCGGTACTAAAATATCAGTTACAGGCAGCATACCAGGTGCAACTAATACTCCTTTAGATACAACTGATCCATTTGTAGCAATGAATTACATTATTTACACAGGGCAGATAATATGAGTTATAGATTAAACAAAACTGACGGTACACTTTTAACCGAACTGATTGATGGTAGGATTGATAATACTACTACTGACTTAACTTTTATTGGCAAAAATTATCAAGGCTTTGGCGAAATACTAAATGAAAACTTTATTAAGTTATTAGAAAGTTTTGCAAACGTATCAGCACCATCAAAACCTATCAAAGGACAAGTTTGGTTTGATACAGTTACTGACAGATTAAAAGTTTATGATGGATCAACATTTAGAAGCACGGATAGCAGCGTTGTAAGCGGCACTGCGCCGTTGGAAAAAGTTGTAGGCGATATTTGGATAAACAGTGCAAATAACCAAGTTTATTTTTGGGACGGTACTGACTGGATATTGATAGGACCGTCATATACAAAAACACAAGGTCTAAGCGGAATAAAAGTAGATACTATAAAAGACACTTTTGGCTTAGATAAAGTTATTGTGCTTTTTTATGTAGCTGGTACACCTTTAGCAGTATTAGCAAGAGAAAATTTTACACCTGGTTTAGAATTAGTTGGATACACAGATTTAAAACTTGGGTTGAATATAAACAGAAACTTCAGCACATTTATATTTGGTGGCATTGCGGATAAAGCACTTGCAATTACTGACGAGTTTGGCGCAGAGTTTAAAATTAACGATTTTATCAGCGCAACTGATCCTGCTGGTGATACTATGGCAGGCAGACTACGTGTTGCTACAAATACAGGTTTGATATTTGGTGCAAACGAAAATCATCAAATGAAAGTTACTGGAAACACAATACAGTTTGTCAATAATATCACAAATGAAAATTATGAAATAAATCTTAAAGGCTCGGGTGGAGCATATTCTGCACTATTTTATGATACAGCAAATAAACGATTAGGAATTTATAATAATTCTCCTGATCCAACAATATCAAGGACCGAAGGGTCACCAATAAACGAAGGTGTAGTAATTGGTACAAACGGAGATCAAAAAAACTTAATAGTAAATGGAGATTTGCGTGTTGCAGGTGAACTACGTGTTGGCACACAAGTTACAGAAGATGTTAAGTCTTTAAGAATAGCAGATAAAAACATTCAACTTGCTATACCAGAGGATAGCACACTTTTAGATAGTTCAAGCGAATTTATTGATGATGCTGGTTTGCTTATAGAAACCACAGGCGGCAGTATTAAGTGGACATATAGAATTGGCACACTAGCTTGGACAACTGACGATAATATTAATATTACAGATATCAATGGTGCTTATATGATGGATGGCACACCGTTGTTAACTAGAACTTCGCTTGCTGCAACTGTAACAGATGCACCTGGACTTGTTAACATTGGTAGTTTAGGAAGTATTACAGTTGATAACATTAGTATTGACGCAAACAGAATTACAAACACAGCAGCAGGAATTGAATTAGTATCAAACGGACCAATTGAAGTTGTAGGAACACCAGTTGAAATACAGGGTGTAAAAACACCAATAAGTCCAAGAGCTGTTGCAGAAAATCCAGCACTTACAGAATCAGATAATGATGCAGTTACAACAAAGCAATATGTTGATACTGAGATTGGTGCTAAGACATTAATTTTTGGTATTGATGTTACAGGAATGACAATCACTATCAACAACGGTGCCGGCGTAAACAATGATGTTTTAGGTGTATTAGAATCATTAGTTGATCCTTCTACATTGCCAGGCGGAACACAAGCTGTAATACACGGAAGTTCAATTGCGCCAACTGGCACTGATACTGCTGATGTAAATGCACAATTAAATAAAAGTTTTACTGCTGTTGACAGCGGCGGTACACAAAACGTTAGTGTGTTGCAAGACTTTAGTGTAGGTCCTGTACCAATTGCACCAACATTCACTGTCACAAGGTATACTATAAAATTTAAAGTAGTTGCCGGAACTTGGGAACACGTATCAACAGCAGCGTATCCATAAAACAAATAAATATACTATATGAGGAACAACGATGGCATACATAATTAACAGATTTAGCGGAGAGCAGCTACTATCGCTTGAGGACGGTACAGTTGATAATACAACTGACTTGAAATTAATTGGTAAGAACTATAGTGGATATGGCGAAGCGCAAAACGAAAACTTTTTGTTTTTATTAGAAAGTTTTGCAGGAGCAACTAGTCCAAGCAAAGCACTAAGCGGACAAGTTTGGTTTGATAGTTCAGTAAACAAACTAAAATATTATACAGGAACAACCTGGAAAACAGCAGGCGGTGCAGAAGTAAGCTCTTCGCAACCAGCAGGACTTGTTGAAGGTGACCTTTGGTATAACAGCAATACTAATCAGTTATTTGCAAGAACTAGTGCAAATGAATTTATTCTTGTAGGTCCACAAGCTGCTGGATCAGGAACAACACAATTATTAAGTACAAATGTTGCAACTTCGCCATCAGATGTAACAGTACCAGTAATAATTGCATTAATCGATAACAATCCAATTTTTATGACTAGTGATGTTGCTTTTACACCAAGTAGTAATCAGCCTGCTTCATTAGACGATTATGATATTCCAGGACATTTTCCAGCTGTGAAAAAAGGTATTACACTTATTAGAACACCAAGTACAGGTGTAACAGGTGTAGATGATGATACAGTTTTACCATACTTTTGGGGAACCGCAAGTAACTCTCTTAAATTTGACGGATTAGATTCTAGTCAATTTATTAGAAGTGTAGGCCCTGGTTTATCTGTAGACTTTCAGGACGATGCTGGTATCAAGGTTGGCGATAGTTTAGACTTTCAAATGCACGTAACAAACGGCAACGAAGCAACACTATCTAATCTTATTGGAGATGAAATAAAATTTCAAACATATACATCAGGCACTGGCTTACTTGAAATTGCAAGATTTACAAATGGTGCAGATATTGCACTTGTACCAGGCATTGATAATGCGTATAAACTTGGTACAGCAAGTCTACGTTGGAATACAGTACACGCAACAACATTCAGTGGTACAGCTACAAAAGCAAATGCGCTTGTTGTTGGAGGAAATGATCGTATAGGATCAGTTACAAGTGATCCAGACACAGTAGCAGTTAGAGACTCAAATGGTAATCTTGTTGCAAATGTATTTACAGGTACAGCAACTCGTGCTAGGTATGCTGACTTAGCAGAAAAATATAAAACTGGTTCAGAATTAGCACCAGGAACAGCAGTAGCAGTATGCGGAGACGTTGATTGCGAAGTATGCCCTGCAAATCATAGTGATATGCCTATAGGTGTTGTATCTACAGATCCAGCATATATGATGAACAGCGATGCTGACGGGCAATACATTGGTTTAAAAGGAAGACTTCCTGTAAGAGTAAAAGGTGCTGTTGCTAAAGGCGAAGCAGTTTATGCTTGGGAAAATGGCGTTTGCGGCACTTATGAAAATGTTATGGTTGGTATTGTAAACACAGTAGCACTTGTTGGAATAGCATTAGAGTCTAATGATAATGAAGATGAGAAACTAGTTGAGTGTGTGCTTAAAGTATAAGTATATAAAAGGTGAAAGTATATGGTAAATCAAATAATTTCTGCTGCGAGGTACAATTTTTTACAATCAAGAATTGGTAATCTTTTAGGAGTAGGCGTAGGAACAAGTGGATATAACCAAGCTGTTACTTCTACCCAGGTACCAAAAGAAAACTTAGTCCTTGCTACTGAAATGAATGCACTATATGCTGATCTAATAAAAATTAGAACACATCAAGTTGGTACAGAACCAACAGCATTAATTAAGCAAGTTAAAGACAATGCTACACAAATCACTATTGCAAATGCTTATATTAATACTTTAAATAACAATGTAGTTACAATACAAACAAACGAAGTACATATGCTAATTGAAGGTTTGTGGGTTGATTATATTATTGGTGTTAACGGTATGACACAACTAAACAAAGTTTCTGGTTATGCCAAAGTATTGAGTGCAACTGAATTTGAATTATACAGCAATTATGATAGAACATCAGGAACACCTTTAACTAATCCTATTGGTGATGTTAGTTGGGGAACTTATACGTCAGGTGGATCATTTTTTCATACAATTGGAGAAGAATCATATCAAACATATGAATCATTAACAACATTATGTGAAAATGCAAAACATAATGTAGATTCTACACAAGCTGATCCAGCAGTAAAAGATTCAGTAACACGTACAGATTTATGGGGCGGTACATCTACTCCTCAACAAGTGGTTCACGAATTTACAGTAACCTTTGCTGATGCAAACAATCGTAGAGGTTTTTTCAACGCTGGAGGCGAATTAAGATTTACAGCAAGTATTGTAAACTTACCTTCACCAGGTGATGATAATTATCAAAAAACAACAGACTGGGCTGCTATGCTCACAAATATGGGAACAATAAAATTTAATTTTGCAGATACTGTAAGTTCAAATAATGTTGGTACCGGTAGTGCTATTGGAAATTATGACTTGACAAGTTCATATCAAGTAATATATACTAAAACAGGTAGTGGCGTATACATAGAAAATGATTACATAATATACGCTAAAGAAAACAGTGCAAAACAAATACAATTCAAAGTAGAATTTACAGATGACGCTAATGGCTCTGGAGGAGCTGACGAAAGAGTAGGAGGAGAATTGACTAGTGTACTTTCAGAATATCGTGCAACAGGACCATATGTTGAAAACGTCACTCCTACGATTACGAGAATACAAAGTTTGTAAGGAGTCTTAATGCCAGTCGGAACACCAATACTTGCATCAGACTATAATGGTATCCATAATCTTATGTCGCCAATTGTTGGCCCTACTACAAGTAACGTAAATCTTGGATACGGACGTACACTTTTAAGTGGCTTAGTTGTTGGAGGCAGCACTCCTGGTGTTAGCGATGTGATTACCAGTTTACAGCAATACAATATTTGGAAAGATTTACAAGCTGGACATATACATCAGTTTGGCACAGATAATACACGAATAGCATTAAACAGAGTTGATGTAGGAGATATAATCGAGTGGGCCAACATAACAGACTTTCAATTGTTTGTCAACGATTTAACATCATTTAACAGAAATACCACTGAATTTCCTGTTGCTAATTTTGACGAAGCTGGTATGCTCACAACAAGTAGTACAAGTGTATCAAGTGTAAGAAGCAGTAATTGGGGTACAGGTGCTAATTATAGAATAGGTCATAGAGTAACTGTTAGCTGGAGTAGTGCAAATGCACGTAATCATTATTTTAATGCCGGCGGACAAATACGTTTTGATGCTAGTTTGACAGGCGGTACAAGTGGTACAGCAAACAGTAAAGATCAGGATTGGCAACGTATTCTTAATGAAATGGGCAAAATACGTTTTTGGAAAAAAGCAACAAACTATTTTACAGAATCATTAGGAACAGGCGGAACTGGTAGCGAATATTCACTAGGTTCAATAAGCACAAACAGTGCAACTAGTGGTGGATTTTTTAACAGTGCTACTAGGTTATATACAAAACAAGGTGGTGGTGTTTCAGGAGGTAATCCGGGTGGTATTCCTAGTACCCAAATTTATGATGATAACGAATATCAAATCAATTTAGTAATTCCAAACACCAGTCAAATGATATTTGAAATTATATTTGATGACAGTGATACAGGTACAGGTTATCAGGTAGAATCAGGCGAGCAAGGTTCACCAACTGACGAACAAGTTACTGGTACAATTACAAGTAATCTTTTTACTTATACACCTAATAGTACTTTTAATATTGGCGCAAGTACGTTTGATGCGATTGTACAAACAGCACCCACAGGTGCAGTAAATAGTTCACTTTAACCATTGACAATGCTAAAATTTAGTTATATACTATACATCGTATAGATAGGAGATAACTATGGACGAACGCCTAGAAAAAGCACTTGAAATTAGTAATTATATGGCAACTTTTGATAATCAAAAAAGATTACTCAAAGAACAATATAAAGAAAATCTTGTACTGCATTACAAAGGCGGACAGTTTTCTATCACACGTGAACTTATAAGTTTTTGTCAAAGTTTACTTTCTCTTGAACAAGAGTCAACAATTTTAATTGATGATAATGACATTCCTGTTGACTGTCACGATTTACAAGAATTTACAAATGCAATTCTAAATAATTATCAATCATATTCAAATAGATTCTTAACAGACTATAATAAACTTATGCAAGAAAGATCAGTTGAAAGTATTATGAATTTATGAGCCAAGGCGTACTGCTATTTGCATTTAACAATGAAAGCATAAATTACGTTAAGCAAGCTGTTTTTTGTGCAAATCGCATAAAAAAATATTTAAATTTACCAGTAAGTATAGTTACTGATATAGACAAATGTGATTGTTTTGGCAAGTATTTTGATCAAGTAATCAAAGTAGAAAAGGGTTTGACAAGCCGTAAAGCCTATAGGGATGGATCACTTAGTAAACGTGTGCTTGCATTTAATAATTACGGTAGAGAAAATAGTTTTGATTTATCTCCTTATGATGAAACTATTGTAATGGATACTGATTATATTGTTGCAAATGATAAGTTGTTAAATTGTTTTGAACAAAACAAAAGTATTTTATTATATAAAGATGCAACACATTTAGGAATATATAACGGTACACCAGAATTTCAATCTATTAGTGACAGCGGTATAGATTTTTATTGGGCTACTGTAGTTTATTTTAAGAAAAATGATATCAGTGAAATATTTTTTAACTTAATAAAACATATTAAAGAAAACTATATGCACTATAGAGGTGTTTATCAATTTAAAAATACTGTATATAGAAATGATTTTGCATTTAGCATAGCTGTGCATATATTATCTGGTTATACAAAAAATAACTTTGTTGGTACATTGCCTGGTAAAAAGTTTTATGCAATTGATAGAGATATATTACTATCAATAAAAGATGATGTATTTCAAGTTTTGGTAGAAAAACAAGATAGACTTGGCGAATATACTTTTGTAAAATTCAAAGGAAGTAATTTACACGTTATGAATAAGTTTAGTTTAGCGAGAGTTATGGATGAGTAATAACTTTACAATGCTCGCACAAAACACTGAAGTAGATTATGTGCAACAAGCATATTTAAATGCTATGAGCATTCGTGCAACCAACGAAAATGCAAAAATATGTTTAATAACAAATGACACAGTGCAAGACAAATACAAACAAGTTTTTGATGACATAGTAGAAATACCTTGGGGCGACCACGCTGAAGATAGTGATTGGAAGATAGAAAATAGATGGAAAACATATCACGCTACACCATATGATGAATGTATTGTTATGGATACTGATATGCTTGTGTTACAAGATATAAGCAACTGGTTTAATTTCTTAAAAAATTATGATTTATTTTTTACAAGCAATGTTTACACATATAGAAATGAACTTGTTACAAATGATTACTATAGACATACATTTTCAAAAAATAAACTACCAAACTTGTATAGTGGATTACATTACTATAAAAAATCAGATATTGCACACGAGTTTTATACCTGGTTAGAAATGATTACAAATAATTGGCAGCAATTTTACAGGCAACACACAGGTGGTAAAATGTATCAACGTAAATGTAGTATAGATTTATCAAGTGCTATTGCTGTAAAAATTATGGGTATAGAAAATAAAGTTACAAATCCACGTGCTAAATATCCTAGCTTTATACATATGAAACCAAGAATACAAAATTGGCAAAACAGTGTAATAGATAGTTGGCAAAATCGTGTAGGCACATATTTAGGTGAGGACTTACAACTTAAAATAGGTAATTATACACAAACTGGTGTTTTTCATTATACAGAAGATAACTTTGTTAAAAATCGTATAATTACTGTATATGAGAAATATTTAGGATTATAATGAGAATTACAATTAGCACAGACAGATATGTTTGTTTTGATGAAAACGGAGTAATTGATAAAATTACACGTAAACCTGATGAAAACTTTGAAAACTTGTTAGTAGATTTTGAAGATGTCAGACATTTTAATGAAGGCAAGGAATCACTACGTGACTACAAAGTTGAATATGATTTTGTAGAAAAGAAATATGTTTTAAAAAGCAGGCAACAATACAATGAAAGTTTTGATACACAAAATTTTGTGTATGAAATACCACACGAAGTTGAAGATACATATGAAATAAAAATAAAACAAAATAATGTCGATCAATGTTGGGAACTAGAACTAGATAAAAAATTTTTAGATTATGTTGAATCTCAAAGTATATCTATTGATCCTAGTAATCAAGTTTATAGTGTAACTAAATTATACGACCCTAATGTTTTGTATAAAACTTTAGACTTTAGTAAAACTAAAAAAATACCTTTTGATAGCAAGTTTGAATTTGACAATGTTAGCGTTAGCCTTTATACTATAAGAAAGTTTTCTACGTACTACCACGAGGTTGTAAATGGCTAATACGTTCCGTGTTATAGATTATGATATTGTTTATCTAAGTTATGATGAACCTAATGCAGAAAAAAACTATGCAGATTTGTGTAGAAAAGTGCCTTGGGCAAAGCGTGTACACGGAGTAGAAGGCAGCGACAGTGCCCATAAAGCCTGTGCTGAACTTAGCGATACAGATAGATTTATTACAGTTGACGGAGATAATTGTATACGTGATGATTTTTTATCACAAGCAATTAATTTTGATGAAAATTTAGATCTAACTGATAAAGTTATAAGTTGGACAGCAAAAAATATTATTAATGGTTTATCGTATGGCAATGGTGGTATAAAGTGTTGGCCTAAACAATATGTTCTGGATATGAAAACACACGAAAATGCGCCTGTTGATAATCCACACGCTCAAGTAGATTTTTGTTGGAATACTGAATATGTGCAAATGGAAGGCACATTCAGTGATATACACAACAATGGCACACCACATCAAGCGTGGAGAGCAGGATTTAGAGAAGGTGTCAAAATGGCATTGGATAGAGGCGAACGTGTATCTATAGATAATTTTAACAACAACCATTGGAAGAATTTACATCGTTTGTATATTTGGCTTATGGTAGGTGCAGATATAGAATACGGACGTTGGGCAATTTATGGTGCTAGAGAAGGTTTGTACAAAACAATGTGTACAGATTGGGACCATATAAATGTTAGAGATTTTAAATATTTAAATGAATATTGGGATAACAAAAAACTAGATGATGAAGCTATGTTTCTTGCTACTGAAGATTACGGTGTTAAACTTATTAATGAACTTTTATTGCCTATAGCAATAGAGCCATTAGATGCCGGGCAGAGCAAGTTTTTTAAGACTGTGTACCAAAATCCAATAAGAGATAATAGCAAACAGTTTTTGGCTAGAGAGTAAAATGGAACGCAGCGAAAGCGAAGAGATCAAACGTATTAATACAATTACGCAGGAAATATCTCCTACGTTTTGTTTTGCAAAATGGTATCACGCTAACATATATTTTCAAACAGGTGAAACACATAGTTGTTATCATCCCGCTCCTCATAAGATTGATACTGCACCCTTACTAGAAAATCCAAGTGCTATACACAACACAGCACAAAAGAAAAAAGAACGTGCCGCTATGATGCGTGGCGAGCAACCTGCTGGTTGTAACTATTGCTGGAAGATTGAAGCAATGGGTAAAGATTATGTTAGTGACAGAAAGCAACGTAATCAAACTATTTTCTTCAAACATAGACTAAAAGCAGTAAAAGAAGGTGGCGCAGAGTTTGACGTAAATCCAGAATACTTAGAAGTTAGTTTTGGTAATGAGTGTAACTTCCGTTGTGGATATTGTCATCCAAAAGCCAGCAGTAGATTTTATCAAGAAATAAAACAGCACGGTCCATATGATATGGTTCAAAATCATAGATGTGATATTGATTGGTTTAAAATATATCAAGAAGAAAACAATCCTTATTTAGATGCTTTTTGGAAATGGTGGCCAGAGCTCAGTAAAGAATTACATATTCTACGTATTACTGGTGGCGAACCTACAATACAGCAAAGTACATACAGACTATTTGATATGCTTGATGCAGATCCAAAACCAGAACTAGAACTTAACTGTAATAGTAACTTAGGAGGTAAGCCAAAACAACTTGCAAAGTTTACCGACCGTGTAAATCATTTATTGACAAATAATAAAATAAGACGTTTTAAAATGTTTACAAGTATTGATACTTGGGGTAAACGTGCAGAATATATTCGTGACGGATTAGATATTGAAGTTTTTGAACGTAACTTAGATTATTTTATGCGTAACTGTGATGCACCAATGGTGCTAATGATTACATTCAATATTTTTAGTGTAACTACATTTAGAACATTACTTGAAAAAATATTAGAATGGCGTGGTAAGTATAATGACGTAGAAACGCATAGATGGCAGCGTTTAGGTTTTGATACACCACACTTAAAAGAACCACTGCAATACGATATGAATATATTGCCCAAAGAATATTTAAGTTATATGCGTGATCATTTGCAGTTTATAAAAGAAAACGTTGACGATGAACGCAAAGATGCATTTAGTACATTAGAATATGAAAAGTTTAGACGTGTTGTAGATTATATGGAAAGAACTGAATATCCATTAGAAAAAGTTATACAAGGACGTCAGGACTTCCACAAATTTTTTAAAGAACAAAATAGAAGACGTGGAGTAAATCATATTGAAGTTTTTCCAGAAATGGCAGAATTTTTTGATTTATGCGAAACATATGTTTAAAATAAAATTATACAATAACGATGTAGATTTATCTGAATTTTTTATAGAAGCACACAAGAAAAAGTTCTATAATAATAGCAGTCAAGAAATGCTTATTGATTATATTAAAAAATATGAAGATGCTAAACTTTGGTTATTGTTACATAATAATAATGTTGTTGGTACAGTAGTAGCACATAAGTTAGAAGAACTTGGAATATTAGGAAAAGATGCTTACAGAATAGGTGCAAGAACTTGTGTGTTAACACATCTAATAGGAAAAGATAGAGTAAAAAGTCTGAAAGGTAAAACTGATATACACTATTCACACGCTTCGCAATTTTTATTGCCTGCGTGTATAGAAGGCGTTGGCAGAGATAAACCCTTGTATCTTAGCACACATACTGGTGATGTTGGTAGTCAAAACAAAGTCCATAATTTTTGGGCAAAGTATTTCCATAAAGCTGGTGTTCTACAAAATCCGTTAGAACTTGAATACAAAGGTACATTCCAAACTTTTTGGAAAATTAATGTTGATAAATTTTATGAAACTTTATCTTTGTCTAGATGGCCTGAAGCAGAGGAAGTTATACCTATCCTAAATCAACCCAACTAGTGCCGTTGTAACCTTGAAACTTTTTAGTTGATTTATTGAATATAATCATACCTTCATCTGCAAAATCAATGTCAGTTTTTTCAGCTTCTGTAAATCCTTTTGACTTCATAATTGGTACTGATAAAACACCTCTACCGTCAAAATTTAAGCCAGTTGGATTATCCCAAAATGCACTAGGTAAACTTCTTCCATCACTCAACGTAATTGCAAAATCTGTTGGATATATTTCTAAGTCTGGATCTGGTGTTACGTCTGTGTTTGCATAAAAACCAAAGCCACCTCCAATTTTATATGCCAACCCGTCCCAAGCGTGTACAGTGTTTACCATCATATGATCTCCAGGGTTTAGTGGAAGCATATTTTCGTGATCACCGTTAAAAGCAAAATAATTGACTTGTCCTAAGTTAGAAGTGTTAACTGGATTTGATTGTAGTTTAAAACTTACATTGTCAGCATATACTTGTATTGTTTCTGTACTATTGTAACCAATATTAATTTCGCCTGTTGCGCCGCCTTCTAGTCTTACTTGTCCTTCATTTACAGTAAGCACCGGTGCTTTAGTTTCATCAAATACTTCGCCAATTACACTTCCTCTATACTCTGCAAGCACACTTGGTTTATCTGTGCCTTCCCAAGCCATTAAAGTAAGCACAGGATCATCGTCCCAGTATGCAATGTTACCTTTGTACATTGTTTCTCTGTCGGTGTTTCCTAGTTTCAGCACAGCACTTTTTGAATCTGGATGTTCAAGTCCTGCTCTTAATACGTGATGTTTTAAAGTGTCATTCCAAGTTAATACGTGTTCGTCATCCGGTGTTAATATTCCGCCTTTTAAATTTCCGTTAATTGTTCCGTTTGATCCGTCAACAATAATGTCACCGTTTTCGTAAACAATATTACCTTTCAAGTTACCTGTTACATCTCCTAAAACAGTTCCTGAATGTACACCATTACTTGGACCTATTAGGTTACCCATAAATGTACCATTTACATTACCTACTAAGTCTACTTCGCCGTGGTGTTTTCCGTATGTATCACCTACAATTCTGTCAACAACTAACGTTTTTGTATTAGCATCATAAATCATATCCCCAGCAGAATTTACAATATTGCCTTCGAAATTACCTTTGATTAAACTACGTGCAGCATCTAATATAACGTTATTTGCGTTGTCTTTAACATTTCCTACAACGTCCATATGAACAGTGCGACTTGCTGCATTAATTAATACATCGCCTTCTTCATTTTCAACATTACCTACCATAGGTCCATATAGTTTACCAAATGTTGTGTCAACTTGCACTATGCCGTCTTTGTTAACAACATTTGCTTTTATGTGGCTTAGCCAACTATCTATAATTAAAGTACTATCAGCACCTACAATATCTATTCGATACGAATCGCCAGGTATAAAATCAGTCATATTTTTCTCCTACAATGTATTTATTCTAATATTGACAAGAATGGATTTTTTTAGTATAATTAGTGTATGTATGATGTATTTTTAATTGCTGATAAAAGTTTGTTTGAAGAAGATTACAAACGACTTAAGAAAAGTATTCCTACAGTCAAATGTGTAAAAACAATAGAACAAGCACAACGTACTTGTATTACAAAGTTTTTGTGGGTTGTTTATCCAGACTTAGAAATAAAAGAAAACTTTTTATTTGATTACGTTCCTGATGAATGGAGCCAAGACTATATACACGTTTTTCTAAACAATGACGAATACGATGGTATTTCGTTGATACCAAAAAATGCACAAGTGTCACAAAAAGAAGTTGATCATAGATTTTTTGTTAACACAAAAGAAGTTAATATTGTAGCAAGTATGCCAACAAAATATGATATTTTTTATACAGATACATATGAAGATTATGCAAATGCATTAGTAGCATCAAAGACAGATATGTTTTGGGTAGTTCCGCCTACTATAGAGTTGTTGGATGATTTTGAATTTGACACATATTTTACTCATCATAATTCTTTTGATAGAAAAATAAATCACGTATTTCTGAATGGTGAACACCACGACGGTGTTATATTATGCAGTAAGAAATCAAAAATTAGTGCAAGAGAATGGAAGTTTATGTTTATTGCACACAAAAAAGAACATAACAAAATTGTTAGCAAACCTAAACCATATGACATTGTTTTTATAAGTTATCAGGAACCTAACGCTGATGAAAACTATAATCGCATACTAAAACGCTTTCCTCAATGCAAAAGAATACACGGCGTAAAAGGAATACATCAAGCTCATATAGAAGGTGCAAAAATATGCACAACTCCAATGTTTTGGATTATAGATGGTGATGCTGATATAGTTGATGATTTTAATTTTGATTATCAAGTTCCTGTTTGGCAATGGGATCACGTACACGTATGGCGTAGCAGGAATCCTATTAACGGACTTGTATATGGTTACGGTGGAGTAAAATTGTTTCCAAGAGAACTGACACTTACTATGGATACTAGTAAACCTGATATGACAACTAGCATTAGTGATAAGTTTAGAGCAATACAACAAATATCAAATATTACTGCATTTAACACTGGTGAATTTGAAACTTGGAAAAGTGCATTTAGAGAATGTTGTAAGCTAAGTAGTAAAGTAATTGATAGACAAAAAGAAGCCGAAACTGATACTCGCTTGAAAATATGGAGTAGTGTTGGTAAGGATAAACCTTATGGAGAATATGCAATAAAAGGTGCAAAAGAAGGAACTATGTACGGAACTGCTAATAAAGGAAACATAGATGCTTTGAAGTTAATCAACGACTTTGATTGGTTAAGAGAAAAATTTAATGGACATATATAAATTATTAGATAGATTTGAAGTTCTTTATCCAGACGACGAACGTTTTGCAAATCTTAGACGTGCATATATTGATCGTGATATTCTTAGTTTGTTCCGCTTGATCGACAAAGAAGAACTACGTAAAGCAGTGGTAGAAAAAAACATAAACAGTGTTTTTAGATGTGTTGATAATAAAAGAACAGTCGGTGAAATAGAAGATTTGCGTAAAGCAGTTTTAGAACACAATCTTCACGCTTTATTTAGATTGTTACCGGGCAATGACGATTTACGTAAAGCAGTTCTTGATGATAACTTACACAGTATTTTTAGACTTATAGAAGATGAAGATCTAAAAGGACTTATTCTAAATGATAATATTTTTAGTCTGTGGAGAATTATACAATCTTATGTTGACACGCATTTTGTATATGCTTTTAAGACTATGATAAAAGAAGATATTCCATTTGATGAAGATTGCTTCAGCAGAGGACAGCTAGAAAGTAAATTATGGGTTATACAAGAACTTAAAAAAATTGGAATCGATCTTGGAACTATATTTCTTTGTGCAGGTTGGTACGGAACACTGGCAGTAATGTTATTTGAATCAGGATTGACATTAGAAAAAGTTAGAAGTTTTGATGTAGATGAAAGCACCGAAAAAATAGCAGAAATATTCAATAAACATTGGGTAATAAATGGATGGAAATTCAAGCCTGTGATACAAGACATACACGATATAAATTTTGAAGAGCATTGTTATATTGTTGCAAAAAAAGGCGGCAGCGATTTTGAAAGATTATGGGATACTCCTGATACAATAATAAATACCAGCACCGAACATATTGATAATTACAATACTTGGTATAATAAAATACCCGACGATAAATTTATAGTTGTTCAAGGAAATGATTATTTTGAAATAGAAGAACACGTGAATTGCAGTAAAACACTAGAAGAATTCAGCGATAAATCTCCAATGACAACAGTGTTATATGAAGGAGAACTACAATTGCCTAAATACAAAAGGTTTATGAAAATTGGATATAAATGAACTTACACTAAGACAATTACAAACTGAAAGTGCAAGAGCTCTTAGTACAATGCAAGCCACAAACAACAACATACATATGTTCAACAAAAAAGCACATCATAACAGTCAAATGTGGTACAAGGCTGTGATAGAATGGTATATAGACAACTATGGAGATCTGCCTAGTAAAGTTGGCCCAGGAAAAGAAGTGAAGTTAATACACAATGATTGAAATAGATAATACTATAAGTCCGTTGTATTTTCCTAATTCAACTCTTTATTATACAAAGGATGAAAACAGAATTGTGAAGGTATGCAAAAATAGACCTAAAGCTTGTCCTTTGAGTGCTAGTTGGTTAAGACAATATCAAATGATTACTAATGATAACGATTATTTTGTAAAAGTTTATGCTACGAATAATCATAATACAATTGAAATGGAGAAATTGGATATTGTCTGCGATGTAAAACATTTATTAGAATACAAAAATAGAAGATTATATAAGGATTTGTTAAATAAACAAATATTTTTAGATATTATGATTGCAATGCAATCAACTTGGTTATCAATGTTTCAAACTAGTGTATTTGATAATGATAACGATGACGACAGGTATGTATTGCACGGTGATTATACGTTAGCAAACTTAGTTATAACCAAAGATCGTAAAGTCAAACTTGTTGATCCAGATAGTGTTGGATGGTTCGATTTGTCCGAAAGTATGAGGTATGTACGTAAATTTTATATGTCACAAATGGAACTTATGAACAGCTTCCAAGATTTTTATTACTCCAAACAAATTGATATATTAAATAACAAGCGAAAAAAACTACAAAGTAAATTTAGTGATATGAATAAAAATGTATAGATATGAAGACATAAAAGAAGTACATTTAGAAGTTACTCAAAAATGTCAAGCCGCTTGTCCTATGTGCGATAGGAATATAAATGGAGGAGATGATAACCCTCATTTAACAAACGCTGAAATTACGTTACAAAAAGCAAAGAAAATTTTTAAACCCGATTTTATAAAACAACTAAAAACAATGTATATGTGTGGTAACTTAGGAGATCCTATTATTGCCAGAGATACACTTGAAATATTCAAATATTTTAGAGAACATAATCCTACAATGTGGCTTAGTATGAATACTAATGCTGGTGCCAGAGATATGCCTTGGTGGATGGAACTTGCACAAGTATTTGGACGCAACGGTGCTGTAATTTTTAGTGTTGACGGACTAGAAGATACAAATCATTTGTATAGACAAAACGTACAATGGGATAAAGTTGAAACTAATATGAAAGCATTTGTTGCAGCAGGTGGCAGAGCCCGTTGGGATTTTATCATATTTCAACACAATGAACATCAAGTAGAAGAAGCAGAAGCTCTTGCCAAAGAATGGGGTGTAGAAAAATTTATAAAGAAAAAAACAGGACGTTTCTATAGCACTAAGAAAATGACTGGTAAAGAAACACACCAAGCGATAAATCGAAAAGGACAAAAAACTCAAACGTTAGCAAAGCCGAAAGAAAAACAATTTGCTAACAAAGAATTAGACAAACAAAAAAATATTACAAAGCAATATGGTACTATGATAGAATATTATAACAAATGTCAAATTAATTGTAAAGTGAAAGATGCTGGTAATATTTTTATTACTGCTGAAGGTTTGTTAATGCCTTGTTGTTGGACTGCTGGCAGAATGTACAAATGGTGGCACGCTGATCCTAAAGTAGAACAAATATGGTCGCACATTGATGAAGCTGGAGGTAAAGGCGGTATTAATGTTATTATGAATGATATGAAAAAGGTTATGGAAGGTCCGTTACTAAAAAGCATCGAAGATAGCTGGAATGCAAAGACTGTAAAGGAAGGCAAATTAGGAGTTTGTAGCGAAAAGTGTGGAGCTAAATTTGATCCTTTTGCAGCTCAGTTTGCATAAAGGCTTTGTAATTCAGGAAATGTTTTTGAAAAATTAGTATTTCTTAATTTGTCAAATTTATCAATAGACTTAACAAATAACAGTCTTTGTTCATCTAAATCATTCCATTTCATAGTTAAAAATTTTCTAAGTTCCTTAGGACGCCACTTAATACCTCCTATACCTCTACCTAATCTCATTTGCATTTCATTGAGTTGATCTTTTGCTTTGTAAAGTATCTCGTTGTTTGCTTGTGCTAATGGAGCAGTAAACGGCTTAGGAGAATACCAAGGAGATATACTCAAAGCGCCTTTGTGGTTCAAATGTTTTGTATAGTAATCAAATAAATCACATAAATGTAAACAGTTAAAAATACTGTAACTTGTTTGAATATTAATCATTATTTTTGCATCAGTAATACGCTGAAAATTTTCTTCCCATTTTTTAGTTATAAGTCCATATCTTACATATTCTCCTCTGGCATTATGTAAATCGTGACTGAGACTAATTTCACAATTATCTTCCCAATACTGTAAGTAATCTTCTACAACATCAACACCTTTATATTTTTTTATACTTCCATTTGTGTGCGACCATATTTTTATTTGTTTTTGTAAATTATGTTTTTTTAAAACGTCTAATATTTCGTGTGTCTCTGTCTGCATAAATGGCTCACCGCCATTAAAATGCAATAACCTTATTGAATCTTTGTACTTTAATATATAATCTATTATGTCTGATTTGTTATGCCAATTTTGTCTAGGATATTTTCTTTCAAAAACAATGTCATATGCATCTGTATATTTGTCTGCTATAGTGCTACTTAAAGTAGGATCACAACCCATACAAGCAAAATTACATTTGTTACTGAAAAGTAAATCTAAAAAAATAGGAGATTGCTTTGTCAATGTACCATCTGATGCAGTATGATTTAAAAAACTTGTGTCCTTAACTAATCCGTTACTAAACTTTCTAATACTTGCAGGTCCATTTATTAGTTTTTCAGCATCTTCACAAGCTTTACATTCTGGAGGAAATCTATTGCTCATAAATGATCTGCGAATACGTTTTGCACTTGGTGAATTCATAATATTTTCAAATGTATCTTTATTACTATGACCTATAGGATCATACATTGCACAGCAATGAGTAACTTTATGATTTGATCCTGTGTAAAATGATACAAAGGGTGCGGCACACAATTTAGTATTCATAAATATATTTAGCTAAGTAAAGTACGTATATAATGAACTTAAAAAAAGTAGAGTTAGAAATAACTAGTGACTGTAATGCTGCTTGTCCTGGATGTGCTAGGACATTGAACAAAGATCTGTTGACTATACAAAGTTTTACATTTGAAGATATAAAACGTATATTTCCACCTGATGATTATACTGGCGTAGAATTCAAGTTTTGCGGTGTTCTTGGTGATCCTGCTTTGCATATAGAATGTGTTGATATGGTTGATTACTTGTCTAGTATGGGCGGGTATTGCGAACTGAGTACCAACGGTGGTATACAAAAAGCCGAGTGGTGGTCAAGACTAGGCAAGATTGCAGCAGAAAGACCCGGACTGGTATTCATACATTTTTGTGTAGATGGTCACGAAGAAACTAACCACATATATCGTGTAAACACAAAATTCAATATTGTTTCACGCAATATGCAAGCATTTAGTTTATATGCACCAGCAGGAAGTGCAAGTTGGATTTACATTATTTTTGATCATAATGAACACGAATTAGAAAAAGCAAAAATACACGCAGAAAGTTTAGGTTTTACTTTTGCTACTAGAACTGGTATGCGTAACAGTTATCACGATTGGATAGCCAAAATATCTAAAAAAGACAAAGAAATAAAAAAAGTTGTAGTCGAAGAAAAGAAGATTACTACAACAGGAGCAAAAGAACATAGTAAGAAAAAAGATGTAAAAGATTTAGACAAATTTATTGCGGAATATAAGTTGCGTAAAAAAACAAAAAACTTTGAAACAAAAAAGCAAGAAATATTAAAAACTGTTGTGTGCAAATACATACACGAAGGTGAAATATTTATTGCAAGCAATTTAACATTATGGCCTTGTTGTTTTCTTTGGGATAGTGCTTTCAAAAACAAAGAAGGCATACTTGACAAATTAAATCAATTTGAACCAAACTGGAATAGTTTAAAACATCATAGTAAAGAAGAAATTTTACAACATCCTTGGTATGCAAAACTATTAGCAGCAAGTTGGGAACCCGGACACGAATTACATTTGACAAGATGTATTAGGACTTGTGCAAAAAATAAGGCGTATCATAACGAAATAAATTACGTAGATAATGCGATAAGTACATTATGAATAAAGTGAGTGATACGTTCTGTATTCTTCCTTGGGTACACCTTAGCACTAGACCAGATGGTAGTATGAGAGTTTGCTGCACAGCAAACGCAAGTAGTGTTGGCCCAACAAATGATAAAGAACACGGCGGACAAGTTGGTATTCTAAAAACAGATGATGGTAAGCCAAACAATTTAAATGTTACAGATTTTCAAACTGCTTGGAATAGTGAGTATATGAAAAATGTGCGTAAGCAAATGATGAATGGTGAGAAGCCTCCTAGTTGTTTGAAATGCTATAAAGAAGAAGCCGCAGGTCATAATTCAAAACGTATGTGGGAAACTGAATATTGGAGTTCACGTACAAATGTAGATGAACTATTAGCAAACACAACCGATGACGGGGAAGTACCTCCACAACTGGCATACATTGATTTACGTTTTGGTACTAAGTGTCAACTTGCTTGTGTGATGTGTAGCCCGCACGATTCAAGTGGTTGGATTAAAGATTACAAAAAAATATTTCCTGCTGTAAAAAATAAAAGTTTAAAAGAAACTATGCAGTGGCAAGACAAGGGTAGCACAAACGGCAGTAGTTATAATTGGCATAAACAAAATCCTATATTCTGGGAACAATTTTACGCACAAATGCCATATA
>Ga0115013_10000124_pt1 | contig 50725 bp, 34 predicted proteins | sample SouAtlMetagenome_2_FD_88686 | JGI IMG/M metagenome (GOLD analysis project Ga0115013, IMG submission 88686) | Marine eukaryotic phytoplankton communities from Atlantic Ocean - South Atlantic ANT15 Metagenome | ecosystem: Environmental > Aquatic > Marine > Oceanic | place: South Atlantic Ocean...
CCCCATATTTAGCTCAAATCCTAAGGTATTAATATCCCTTATATTATTCGCTTGCCAGGGCTCTGACTCTTCATTTTTAACATAGTCAATTACGTCGGATGCTGCTCTATTATATGCAGAAAAAGTTAAATTAAAATTTTCTTCTGTATACTTTAAACCAAGTTCAGAGGTTAATGCTTTCTCATATACTAGGAATTCATTCCCTTCTGTTGTTGGGCTGCTATAAAATTGATCTGTGTAAGTGGGTATTCTAAAAGTATAACCTAAATTACTATACAATTTAAATTTTTCACTAAAGCTATAACCTAAATCAATACCTGGATATATATGTGGAATATTTACCCATCCGTCTGATGTTTCATCTGAATTAGGGTCAGTGCTATTTGCTAAATCAGAAAAATATGTTATCGCAATTCCTGGTGTCAAATCAAGTTTATCTTCAAAAAACTTCATTTGTTGTTCAGCAAAAATGTGTAGCATTTTTCTGTCTCTTTGACCTAAATTATTACTTGATAATGTAGTGTTTGATATGTCGATTCCAAGACCTAAAATACCAAGTTCGTTAATATATACCATATTAATTTCAGCACCTACTTTGTTTGATATGTGCATATTTCTGTAAACAGATGGATCTTGTCTTAAATACACATACATGTCTTGATTTCTCTTCCAATAAAGTTTCGGCTTTATGATTAGATCATCTTTTTTTAAGTTAGTGCTTAATCCGATTAAACTTGCTTGAGTTTCTTCGTATTGATCGATAGCTTCAGGACTTGCATAAAATCCATTTGCACCAAATTTTCTTTCGTTAAATGCTCCAATAGCTGAGATCCTCTGATCTTTTATCTTAAAATTACTTTTGATAAAAAATTCATCATTTTTAAAGTCCGTATTATATCTATAACCCTCAGATTCTTTTCTGTTATAATTAACTAGTAAATCAGAATTTTCTAATTTTTTTTGTATTGTTAATGCAGCTCTATTTTGAGTAAAGGATCCATATGAAATACCCAAAGAAATATTATTGTCAATGTCTTTTCTTGTAATAATATTTATGGCACCGGTAAATGCATTTTGACCATATATTCTACTGGCTGCCCCCTTTGTAACTTCTATTTTTTCTATCACCTCTAAGGGAAGTGTCATATTCATTGTGTGGTGGCCAGTTTGTGGGTCCTCTACTTTTATTCCATCAATTAATAATAATGTTTGGTCAAATGAGCCTCCTCTTATATAGAGATCTGCCTGCATCCCTTCAACCCCTCTTCTTCTAATATCTATACCAGCTATTTGTTGTAGCAATTCACTAACATTCGTCGCTGTGCTATTCTGAATTTCTTCTCTAGAAATACTTATAACACTAATGGAGTTTTGTAAACTTTCAATTTCAATTCTAGGGCTAGAAAGCACCTCAATTTCGTCTAATTTTATTTCATCTTCGCTTTCTTGAGCGTTTAAATGTGTTACAAACGTGTTAAAAATCAGAATTGATAAGACTAGTTTTTTCATTATTATATTTCAAGAAATTATCTTTTCTAAAAGTACTTATTTTAGATCGTGTAATCAAACTATTTTTTGTTAAATAAGTTCTTGAATTTTACAATTTTTAAATTGATAAAAACTTATATTTATATCATGTTTGCCCTAGTAGATTGTAATAATTTTTATGTCTCTTGTGAGAGAGTTTTTAATCCAGGATTAAATGGCAGACCTGTAGTTGTTTTATCAAACAATGATGGTTGTGCTATCTCAAGGAGTGATGAAGCCAAGCAGCTAGGTATACCGATGGGCGCCCCTATATTTAAGTATCGGTCGATCATCAATAAGTATAATGTAGTTGTTTTATCATCAAATTATCCTTTATACGCTGATATGAGCCATAGAGTGATGTCCACAATCTCAAAGTTTATTCCAGATCTTGAAATATATAGTATTGATGAAGCCTTTTTAAAGTTTGAAGGATATGAAAATTATGATCTTTTTAACTATGCTTCAAATATGAGAAATACTATTTTGAAATGGACTGGAATACCAACTTCTGTAGGAATTGCTCCAACAAAGTCATTGGCAAAGATTTCTAATAAAATAGCAAGAAAATTTCCCTCTCAAACAAAACATGTATATGTTTTAGATACAGATTATAAAAGGTCTAAAGCATTAAATTATTTTGCTCTAGGTGATATATGGGGAATAGGTAGAAGATTATCCAAGCGTCTTCAAAATATCGGATGTAAAAATGCATCAGATTTTGTTAATTTACCTGAACAATGGGTCAAGTCTAACTTATCTATTGTAGAATTAAAATTGCAGCAAGAATTAAAAGGCATATCAAATTTAGAGTTAGATTCTTTTAAGATTAAGAAGTCTATAGCCACTACAAGGTCTTTTGAAAAACCCATCTCTAGGCTTCATAAATTAAAAGACAGAGTTTCAACTTTTTCCCTTTCTTGTGCTGAAAAGCTAAGAAGACAGAATTCTTTGTGTAATGTTATGATTGTATTTATAAGAAGTAATTATTTCAGAAAAGATTTAAAACAACATTCTTGTTCTAGGGTCCTGACATTACCATATCCGACAAACTCTTCATTTGTTTTAAACAACTATGCTTTAAAGGCAATTGAAAATATGTATCAAGACAAAATAGATTATAAAAAGGCTGGTGTAATTGTTACTAGTCTTGTTCCTGATAATAGTTATCAAATTGGTATTTTTGAAAATGAAGATTACAGACATAAATCTTTGATGAAGATAATGGATTACATCAACTCTAAATACGGTGAAAAAATCAAGTTAGCTAATCAGGATTTGAAAAGAAAATGGAAGATGAAGCAGGAATTTTTATCGCCTTGTTATACAACTAAAATTGATGATATTATTAAGATTAAATGAAAAATAAAAATAATTTAAATTTTTTCAAACCAAGCAAGAATACTAATCTTGATGCACTTTTAATCAATGCTGGAATATCAGCAGGATTTCCTTCACCTGCAGGCGATTTTAAGCAGGAGAGAATAAGCCTTGATCAAGAGCTAATCAAAAATAAAGAAGCTACATTTTTTGCCAGAGTTTCAGGCGAGTCAATGATTAATGCAGGTTTAGAGGATGGAGATTTAATTGTAATTGATAGAAGTATAGAACCAATTAATAATAAAATTGCAGTTTGCTTTATAGAAGGCGAGTTTACAGTAAAAAGACTTATCGTAAAAAGAAACAAAATTTGGTTACAGCCTGAAAATTCGAGTTATAAACCGATTGAGGTTAAAGATGATGATCAACTAATCATTTGGGGAATTGTAACAAATGTAATTAAGAAGCTGTAGAATTTCTATTCCACTAATGCGGTTACCTTATTATTTTTCACTTCAACAGTTCCAGAATTGATGTCTAAATGATAACCCCTGTCACCCTTTTCAAAAATTTCTTTTTGTGTGTCATCAAGAGTAATATTTCCGTAAACTTTTATTGCACCTTTTTTTAAGTTTGATACAATTGCCGCGTGATTATTTAACATTTCAAATTCACCATTAACCCCTGGAACAGCAACAGATTCTACTTCTCCTGTAAAGATTACTTTTTCTGGGGAAATTATTTCTAGTATCATTAGTAGAAAGTTTAAACTTCAGCAAGCATTTTTTCTCCAGCTTCAATTACTTCTTCAATTGTTCCTTTTAGGTTGAAAGCAGCTTCTGGCAAATGATCTAATTCACCATCCATGATCATATTAAATCCTTTAATTGTATCTTTAATATCAACCAATACACCTGGGATCCCGGTAAACTGTTCTGCTACATGGAAGGGTTGAGATAAAAATCTTTGAACTCTTCTTGCACGGCCAACAGCTTGTTTGTCTTCTTCAGATAATTCTTCCATACCAAGAATGGCAATTATATCCTGAAGTTCTTTATAGCGTTGTAATAACTCTTTTACTCTTTGAGCACAATTGTAATGGTCATCCCCTAGAATTTCAGGAGTTAAAATTCTTGATGTAGAATCAAGCGGATCTACAGCAGGGTATATACCAAGCTCAGCAATTTTTCTAGAAAGTACTGTTGTTGCATCTAAGTGTGCAAAGGTAGTTGCAGGCGCAGGATCTGTTAAATCATCAGCAGGGACATAAACAGCCTGAACAGATGTAATTGATCCATTTTTTGTCGAAGTAATTCTTTCTTGCATCGCACCCATTTCAGTTGCAAGTGTAGGCTGATAACCTACTGCGGAAGGCATTCTACCAAGCAGAGCAGATACCTCAGAACCAGCTTGTGTAAATCTGAATATATTGTCAACGAAGAAAAGAACATCTTTTCCTTGACCATCACCAGCTCCATCTCTAAAATATTCAGCCACCGTTAAACCAGAAAGAGCAACTCTTGCTCTTGCCCCAGGAGGTTCATTCATTTGTCCAAAAACAAATGTAGCTTTAGATTCTTTTAAGGCTTCTTTATCAACTTTACTTAAGTCCCATCCGCCCTTTTCCATACTTTCCATAAATTCATCTCCGTAATTAATAATTCCGGATTCTAGCATTTCTCTAAGCAAATCATTTCCTTCTCTTGTTCTTTCACCAACTCCAGCGAATACAGATAGACCTCCGTGGCCCTTAGCAATATTATTTATTAGCTCCTGAATCAATACTGTTTTACCAACACCGGCACCACCAAACAAGCCAATCTTACCTCCTTTTGCATATGGTTCAATTAGATCGATTACTTTTATACCTGTAAAAAGAACTTCTGTAGAAGTAGACAGGTCCTCAAACTTCGGAGATTCTCTGTGAATAGGGATACCACTCTTACCTGATTTAGGAAGATCGCCGATTCCATCTATAGAGTCTCCGATAACATTGAATAGTCTACCGTTAATTTCTTTTCCGATTGGCATTTGAATCGGTTTATTTGTGGCTTTAACCTCAGTACCTCTACTGAGACCGTCAGACGAATCCATGGCAATTGTTCTTACCATGTTTTCTCCAATGTGAGCTTGCACTTCTAAGACAAGAATTGTTCCGTCTGCCTTTTCTATTTCTAGGGAGTCGTAAATTTTTGGAAGGCCAGAATCTGAATTGAATTCAACATCAATCACAGGTCCTACTATTTGAGCTATTTTTCCTGATGTCATTTTAATGAATAAGTGGTTAAAATTTTATACTTTATTAAGTCGCAAATATAAATTTTTTATGAAATATATTCAATAGATTTTTTAACAAATAATCAACTATTATAAACAAAAAAAAAGCCTGGAAATATTCCAGACTTTTTTTGTTTTAGTTTGTTTATGAATTCTAAATTCCGTCTGGGTAATTTGTTGGATAATCTCCAATATCTAATCCCACCTCAGAAAGTGTAGAACCCCATGTTGCATCAATTGCTTCCATCATTCTTTTAGCAATTAAAGCACTTCCTCTTGATGTTGGATGATATCCATCTAATGAGAAGAAACCTCCAAATACCAGGTCACCGGTCATCATGAAATCGTCTTCCATAACACCAGTTGTAACAACTTCGTTATATAATCCACCTAAATCAAAAAGTGCCCATCCATTTGGAACAGACGCAGAAATAGCAGCATTTGCAGTTGCTAGTTGTGATTGAATATCTGTAATCTCACTTGCTGTTAATGTACCAAAGTCTGGTAGAGGAGCAGTTACTCCCCATACACCCAGTGCAGGGTTGGTAGGGTCTACCGGCTCGCCTAAAAACGGCAATGCAAATAATCCAATCTTGTCATTTTCATTAGCTTGTCTTAAATTTGGCAGTACTGGCCCACCTAAAGCACTTAAGTCTATAAGGGTCAAACTCTCATCTTCAATAAGGACAGCGTTTTGCCCTGCCACAGCATTTACAGTTCTTAAAGCTGCTTCTTCGGCTGTTATAATTCCAAAAAATGCGGCAACCTCAAGTACACCATTGTAAGGACCAGCTAAGCCTGCATTAATTTGATCTGCAGTTGCTTGATCAAGGGGAATCGAATTCCAAGGAACTGTATTCCACTGCGGTGTATTTGTTGGATCAGGTAAAGTCGTAACAACACCAGAAGGTACCATAGCACCTAAAGTTTGAAGAGTTGCACCAACACCAACAAGCATTCCCTGAGGACTACTTAAGTCAAGTGCCGTACCTTGTAAACCACTAGCACCAAAACCTGCATAAGATGCAAAATCATTTCCTGGAACCACTGTTACAAATGTAGGCATCTGTCCAGCAGCGTCTCCTAAGACAGTAGCACCATCACTGGATGCGGCCCTAACAAACCAAGGGTTTGCAGCACCTGCTGCGAGTCCAGCTAAACTTCCGTAACCAGGGGCTACCATATGAATTCCATTTACAAAAGGGAAAGCCATATTGTTATAAGGACCAGGAACTGTATTAGTTGCTTCGTTTGTAATATTTCCGCTAACAGCAGAAGGTCCAGCTCCGTCAAAGAATAATCTTTCACTCCAAACTTCATTTCCACCTACTAACATACCTCCAACATTGTCATTAGTGTATGGCTGAGTAAATTCACCACCACCGGCCATTGACATAACACCAGCCATAATATTAGGATATGAGTTTGCCTGTCCAGCGACAAATAAAGAGTTATCCGTCATACCAGCCGTGATACCTTCACCCATAGCTACATAATTGCTAAAGTCAGCATCACCTGAATCTATATCAACGAATTGCTCAGGGTAAACCTCGTCTGGATTTACAACATCTGTTTCGCAACTCCAAAGAGCTAGTACAAAAACAGACAATAATAAATATTTAATTTTCATAATTATTTTATTTTAATTTTTAAAAGTTATTTGCAGTCCATGAAATATAATATTGTGTTCCGATGAACCCAGAACCAAATGCGGTAAAGTATTCATCACCACCTAAGTTAGTTGCACCAACCTTAATAGTAGATTTCCATTTTGGGACCGTCAAATTAATTTGAGCATCTATCACATGAGTTTCTGGCACCATACCGTCACCAAATGACGCTTGCCATAGGTACTCACTCCAGTATCTCCAAGCAACATTAAATCCAAAATTCTTAAAGAGTTCAGTATTTCCGAACTGAGCCTTGAATTTATGCTCAGGCGTATTCCAGTTTGTTCTAAAGTCTGGATACAATTCTTGTTCAAATTCTAATTTGGCTTTTGTGTAACTAGCTGATAAATCAAAGTTTCCAAAGATTTTTGTTTGAGCACCTACAGAGATTCCCCAAGAAGAAATTTCAGCTGGAGAATTCGTGTATGAACTCCATGTTTCAAAATCCTGATTAGCCATTGCTAATATAGATAGACCGCCGTCACCTACCTCACCGTATAAAGGAGATAGTACAACTTGTGTGTTAATGAAATCTTGGAAATCATTTCTATATACAGCAGCATCAACGGTGAATGTCCTAGAAAGTTTACCTCTAAAACCAAATTCCATAGATTGCATTTGCTCTGGCTTAACATAATCAACATCAGCTACTCTAAGTAGTGAAGGATCACCAGCAGCAGCAAAAGCTTGAACCGAACTTGCTTCATATGCATTGTTGTATGCTGAAGCACCGGTAATTGTAACCGTAGCTGGAACACCTAAAGCTTGACCAGCTGTACTAACAGCATAGTCTCTTACATATCTTTCAGGATTTCCTTCGGCAGATCCAACCAGTCTGGCTTGACCAGCGTCTAGTCCTATAAATAAATCCTGGGTTGTAGGAGTTCTAAATCCAGTTTGATAGGATACTCTGAAGTTTAAATTTTTATATTCTCCAGCAGTATAACTTAAGACCGCTCTTGGTGAGAACTGGCCATCAAAATATTCTGATTTATCAAATCTAATTGCACCGGTTACAACAAGTCTTTCATCCATCATTTTCTTAACAGCTTGTGTATAGAAACCTGTTTCTTGATATTCAATAGGACCATCAACGTCTGTAAATATAGTACCACCTGAGTTAAGAGAGTATCTTCTAGCAGATCCTCCAACCTGTACTTCTGCCCAATCCCACATGTGACCAAAATTATAGTTGTAGTCTAAGTGATAGAATTTAGAATTATCGGTAAATCTTGCACCAGTTGTTAAATCTGGATCTTGAATTACTTCTGCCAAGTTAGCATTAAATTCCGCAGAACCTGGAAGCCATCTTCCTGTATCGGCAAGTTGTCTACCTAGTACATGTGCCTGGTCGATTGTCATTCCAGATAATTGACCATTTACAATACCTCCAACATATTCTGCAAACCAGTTTAGATCTGGTTTCCATCTTCTGTTTACATTAATCGCTGCGAAAGTCATATCATAAGAATCACCAGCATCGTCTTCAACGACATACGCTCTTGCAAACCAATTGTCATTGGTTACTTCAAGTTTGTGCTGAGTCATCAAAAAGTTTTTGATAGCATATCTGTTGATACCTTGGTATAGAGTTTTTCCTGTACCCCACTTTCCAACATATGAAATCTCAAGATTACTTCCCTCAACAGGTCTGTAGTACACACCCCAGTCAGCCTTCTTACTTGTAGCATCTGGTTCAGCCATATCAGTTTCATTGTAACCTGTTCTGCTAACATTTGTAGAAGGAACAAGCGCTTCTGCACCAGCTGGTAATAAACCTAAGCCTACCATAGCTTGTGCTACACCATATATATTAGTTTGAACCTCATCTCCATAGATATTAATTCCATCTTTATTATAAACACCTGCAAAAACAGCTCTGTTTAATTTATCTTCTTCACTGTTCGCAATCCAGTCAGTTCCGTTTAAATAACCAAAATTAACTTTCATAGCAAGCTTATCACTAAATTTATGACCCCATCTGATCTGGAGGTCTTGGAATTCATTTGTTCCTGCAGCATCTTGTACGGTAACACCTCTTTTGTATTGGCCGCTGATACCTTGATGGTCAAATGGATTTTTACTTCTCATTAGAAGAATACCGTTAAACGCATTTGCGCCATAAAGCGCAGATGAAGTTCCAGGCACCAATTCAACGTCAAGAACATCTGTTTCTACCATACCTAATAAGTTCCCAAGAGGGAAATTAAGAGCAGGTGCGGAATTATCCATACCATCAACTAATTGTACAAATCTGGTATTTGCAAAAGTTGCAAAACCTCTTGTATTGATTGATTTAAATGTAAAACTGTTTACATTAATGTCAACTCCTTTAAGGTTTTCAAGACCATCATAAAAATCTGCAGATGCAGTTGTTCTGATATCTTTAGTTCCAAATCTTTCTACCGTAACAGGAGATTCAAAAACCCTTTGTGGAGTTCTAGAAGCTGACACTACCACTTCGTCAAGAGCGGTGTCATCTTGTAAAACAATATTCACAGTTGAACTATCATTAACTTCAACTGAAAAAGGTTTGAAGCCAACACTACTAGCCTCAATGCTGAAAGGAGTGTCCATATCAACAGTGATTGTGTAATTACCGTCAAAGTCAGCTGCAACACCATTTGATGTTCCAACTACAATTACAGTAGCTCCAGATAATGGTTGGTTGTTTTGGTCAGTTATACTTCCAGAAACTGTTGTCTGGGCATAAGAGAAAACACCAAATAACATTATTAAAATCTTAAGAATTGTTCTCATAATTTGTTTATGTTTAATTTTTAATAGGTTAAATATATGTTAATAATCTGTTAACACAATAGATAAATGTAAAAAGTTGGGATCTTGAAACAATTTTTTTTTAGGCATTTTATCTAAATATTCCTGTTTATTTTAAACATTACTTAGAAATTTAATATAATAATAAAGATTTTTTCAAAAAATTAACACTTTTATCAAATTATTCATATTGACTTTAAAATCACTAAAAATCAATAGAAAATCCAAAGGAGGGAATGATAGATTCTCTGTTAACATCTACTTCAACTAGACTTAAAGGAGTTATTATACTTCCTATATCGTCTCTTTGAATTCCGTACTCAGGTGGGGTGGGTATTTTTTGAGATAGAAGATTTAATATTTCAAGAAAAAAATTGATAGAAATTTTTTCTTTATTCCATTTTTTATCAACCCTAAGGTCAATTTGTGAAAACGCACCAATTTTTACATCACCAAGTCGAGAAAAATCTAAGACCATATTAGGATAATTAGCCAGGCTAGATTGAAGGTTGTATGGCACATAGGGTGTTTTCCCAGCAAAACGCCATCTTGAGCTTACTTCCCAATTTTTCTTTAGTTTATATCCACCACTAAATGAAGAAAGGTGTTTACTGTTCCACACAGAAGGAAGATAATTTCCGTTTATGTCGGTAAATTCGCTTTTGAAAAAGGTATAGGAAAAAATCCCATAAAAATTATTAGTTAATTTCTGCTGAAAAAGAAATTCAATTCCTTTAGTTTTACCGTTACCGATAGAAATAACATCTTCATTTCCAAGCACTTCAAAATCAGCACCTTTGTTGGCCAAAGATACCCCGTCAACTACTGAGATCGGAAATTGTTCATATTTTTTATAAAATCCCTCTACTGATATTTTAGATGTACTTCCGATTGCATAATCAAATCCAGTAACTATGTGTTTACTTTTTGTATACTTAGTGTTTCTATTTCCGTAATTTCCTAACCCGTTTTTGAAACCTAAAATTGTATATGTTGGGATTTTATAGTAGGTACCAATTGACGAGTTCCATTTTAGCTTTCTGTCATCTGTCAATGAAAAAGATGAGGAAACTCTTGGAGATATATTGGAAAAAATATCTGAACCAGTACTAAAAGTATCATCATCTACCCTCAATCCCAATGAAAGATCCAACCTGTTTGTAAAAAAACTTTTAGATATATTTCCGAAAAAACCATATTTATAAAAATTAAATTTTGTTAAATAATTTAATTGAGTGTATAAATCGCTAGTATTATTATAATAATCAGAATACTGAATATTACCACCCCATGTTATTTTCCATTTGTCCCAGTAATTTATAGTTTTGGCTCTTATTTTTGTTTCCCATTCATGTGAGTCATTTCTAAAATACAAACCTTCAAGGCTTTCGTTGTCAGAATATCTAGAAAAAATATTTTTTAATTTGTTTGAGCTCAACGCAAGTATGAACTGCCCTTTTTTTTCTTTGAACTTTCTAATCCATGATATGCCAATGGTTGATGAATTCTGCTGAATAATTGGGACTTGTTCTAAAAAAGTTTGTTGTGTAAAATCAAAATCTTCTGGTGCTTCAACAGAAAAGTCATCAATCGCGCCCAAACCTATAAAATTGATAGAATTATAATCATCAATCTTATGATAAACTTTCCACTGAAAATCCCAATAATCAGGCCTTATTGGTAAGCCAATTAATTTAAACAAAAACTGCAAATAGCTTTTTCTTGCGGAAAAAATAAATGTTGTACTATTATCATCGTTTTTTGAAAACGGTCCTTCAATCGTAATGGCAGAATCACTCGCTCCAAACCTAAAGTTTCCATTAATTTCTTTGGGGTTCCCGTTCTTTTGCTTAAACTGTAACACTCCGCTCAAGGGGTTGTCATATTCAACTCCAAAAGATGAAGTACTCAAAGTTACTTCATCAATAAATGAAATATTTATCATCCCTTGTGGTCCCCCGGCGCTTCCTTGAGTACTAAAGTGGTTGATATTCGGTATTTCAATTTCGTCTAAATAATAAACTGTTTCGTTAGGCGCTCCGCCTCTGATTATTATATCATTTCTGAACCCACCAACAGATGGTGAAAGGCCAGGCATACTTTGAACTACTTTTGTGACATCATTATCTGCCCCAGGGTAGCTCTCTATTTCTACTCTGGAAAACGTATTAACAGAGAGTGGAGTTTCAGCTGTTTTTTTAAAAGGACTTTCGAATAAAAGTACTTCCTCAAGTTCTTCATTATATTCTGTTAATAATATTTCTAATGTTTGATTTCCTTTACTCTTGATGATTGTGTTAAATATTTTCTTTGACTGATAGCCTAAATAAGTTACATTTATGTTATAAGTTTTAGGGTAAATATTTTCAATTTCAAAAAAACCATTTTCATCAGTAATAGCTCCCTTTTCAGTTCCCTCTAAAACTACGTTGGCTTCTAAAATCGGCAAACCGCTTTTAGAATCATAAACATAACCATTTAAAGCGCCATCAATCTGAGAAAATATTAAAGTAGGCACAAAAAATAATAAGGACAGAATTCTTTTCACAAATTATATATTACAAATTTTATTCCAATTCATAATACACAAAATATTCTAAAATGCAGAGATTCCAGTTATATTTCTGCCTGTTATTAATGTATGAATTTCATCAGTTCCTTGGTAGGTGATAAGTGTTTCCAAATTAATCAAATGCCTCATTACAGGATATTCAGCGGTAATCCCCATACCTCCCAAAATTTGTCTCGCATGTCTGGCGACGTTATACGCTACAGAAACATTATTTCTTTTTGCCATAGAAATTTGCTCAAAAGTTGCCTCACCATCGTTCATCATGACACCTAATTTCCAGTTTAAAAGTTGAGCTTTTGTAATTTCTGTAATCATATCTACTAATTTCTTTTGAACCAATTGATTTGACGCTATTTTTTTTCCAAATTGAATCCTCTCGTCAGAGTATTTTAAAGCAACATCATAACATTCCATTGCAATTCCTATTGAGCCACAAGCTACTGCATAGCGAGCAATATTTAAACTCTTAAGAGCTGAGCCAATTGTCTTAGATTTAAATAATAGATATTTCTTGTGAACCTTACAATTGTTAAAAATTAATTCACCAGTTTCGGATGCACGAAAAGACCATTTCTTATCAATTTTTGAAGTTGAGAACCCTGGATCATTTCTGTGAACAATAAAACAAGCATAGTTGCCATCAGTACCCTTTGACCAGACTAAAGCAATATCACAAAAAGGGGCATTACCAATCCACATTTTTGAACCGTTAATTGTATAGTGATCACCTTCTAGTGTATGTCTTGTTTGCATTGACCCTGGATCAGATCCATGACCTGGTTCAGAAAGTCCAAAACTACCTATTAATTCGCCCCTCGATAACTTTAAAAGAAATTCTTCTTTATGAAAGTCATTCCCGTGTTCATATATATTATTCATAACTAAAGAAGTTTGAATTGAGCACATAACTCTGATTGATGAATCGCCTCTTTCCATTTCTTGCATCATAAGGCCATAAGAAATCAAATCAAGCTCTGAGCCTCCGTATCTAGCAGGAAGAATAGCCCCAAAACCCCCTATTTCAGAAATGCCTTTGATTAATTCTTTTGGGAAAACACCTTTGAGATTACAATCTTCAATTACGGGAGATACATATTCTTTAACCCATTGTCTTGTAGCATCTCTGACCATGAGCTGTTCATCAGAAAAAAGCTTATCTACCATATAATGATCTGGTGATTCAAATTGATCTTTTCTCATTATTTTTTTTTATAAATTTAATTATTTATACTGTTTCTAAATAGTATTTTTACAAAGAATTACAATTAAAATTACAATGACTGTTTCTGAAACAATTAAGAAAAGAAGAGCAATATATCCAGCTCAATACAATGATGGCAATATTTCTGAAAACGATTTAAAAGAAATTTTAGAAAATGCAAATTATGCTCCAACACATAGACTTACACAGCCATGGTTTTTCAAAATTTATCAAAATGAATACAGACTTGAATTAGCTAATTCGATGGTAAACCATTACAATTCCTTAAACCCTTCAAAAAACATAAATTTCAAAGAAAAAAAAATAATTGATAAGTGTACGAGGTCAAGCTGTATTGTAGCAATTTTCATGAATCGAGATCTTTCTGAATCAGTTCCTGAGTGGGAAGAGATTGCATCAACTGCGATGGCGGTTCAAAACATGTGGCTAACCTGCACAGAAAAAAATATTGGTTGTTACTGGAGTACTCCAAATTATATAAAAAACATGGATGAATACTTTAATCTTAACGATAATCAAAGATGTCTAGGGTTCTTTTTCATGGGATATTTTAATCATTCAGACAAGAAACCATCTGAGAGAAATAATATTTTAACCAAAACAGAGTGGTTTAAATAATATCGATCAAAGATTAGAAGTATACTCCATTAGCCATGTACATATCATTGCACCATAGGTTCCAACTACGTATCCAAAAACTGCAAGCAATACACCAACAGTTGCCAAAGAAGGATGAAATGCTGCAGCTACAACCGGTGCCGATGCCGCCCCGCCTACATTAGCCTGACTACCTACGGCAAGAAAAAAATACGGAGCTTTGATTAGCTTAGCAACAGCTATAAGCAGCAAAGCGTGAATTGACATCCAAATTACCCCAATCAAAATTAGTTTGGGTTCATCAAGAATGGACCCTAAATCCATTTTCATTCCTATTGTTGCAACAAGCACATAAATAAATATACTTCCAATTTTACTTGCACCAACCCCTTCAAAATTTTTAGCTTTTGTAAAAGACAATCCGATTCCAACAAATGTTGCAATAGAAATCATCCAAAAAAACTTTGACGCAAAAGATGAAAGTCCAGAACTTTTATCTGCTACACTATCAAAATTTGATATCAGAAATTCTGAAATATATTCTGCTCCCAAATGAGAAAATCCGACTGTACCAAATGCTATTGCTAATAAAATCATATAATCACTTAATTTTGGGATTCTAGTAGCACTATTGGAAAACAATGTTACTTTTTCTTTTAAATCTTCAATAGCTGTTGTATCTGCTTTTAGCCACTTATTTATAGATTTTCTTTTTCCTATTCCAAACAGGATCATTGCCATCCAGATATTAGCAACCACGATATCAACCAATACCATTCCACCATATTTTTGAGGGTCATATTCGAAAATTTCTAGCATTGCTGCTTGATTTGCACCACCTCCAATCCAACTTCCAGCTAATGTTGATAAACCCCGCCATATTGCATCTGGACCAGCACCGTTAAATAATCCAGGAAAAAATATTGACAAAATTAAAATTGATATTGGCCCACCTATAATTATTCCAATTGTCCCTGTAAAAAACATAACTAGTGCCTTGTAACCCAAATTATATATAGCTTTTAAATCTATACTTAATGTCATCAGTAGGAGAGCCGCTGGAAGTAAGTACCTGCTGGCTATATAATAAGTTTGAGATTCTTCAGAGGATATTACCCCTAAAGAATTAAATATTGCTGGAATAAAATAACACATTAAAAGTCCTGGAATCACCTTATAAAACTTATTCCAGAAGCCATCTTTAATTGACTCAGTATAAAAAACAAATCCTAGAGAAATCATTAAAATTCCAAATACTATTGCGTCATTTGTAAAGGGCATATTTAAATGTGGTTTTTCAATTTATTATATTTATAAAAATAACAAAATTTAAAGCGATTAGTGATCAGAAATTTTTTAATAGTAATTATTTTTTTCGTTGTAGTCTTGAAAGTTCATTCTCAATCTTTAAATGTAATAATAATCGATTCTCTGACGAAACAACCAATTCCATATTCTAATATCTTTTTTTCAAATAATAATGGTCTAATTTCCGATGAAGCTGGAAGTTTTGAATTGATTAAATCTCAGTTATCCCAAAATGATTCAATGCACGTTTCCTTGTTGGGATATAAAAAAAAATCATTTATTGTAAAAGACTTTAACGACACGATTATTAGATTGTCACAAACACCTATAAAATTATCTGATGTTTTTTTAACTAATAAAAAATTAAGCTCTGATGAAATAATCCAAAAAGTGATACAAAATATTGAAAATAATTATGAAAGGGGGTTTACAGAAAATAAAATATACTTAAGTAGAAAATCTAATTCAAGTACCGAAAAATTTACAATTGAAAAGTTTAAATCTACGGTCGCAGATATAAATAAAAGTTTGATTGACAGTTTACTTATTAATCTTACTAAAGAGAATGGTTCCGGATTGGAAACCCTAGCATATTATTACAGAAACTTTGAAGTTGATAGTCGAAAAAAAATTAAAATAATTAAATCCAGAGAAACATATAATAAGGACGGGGAAATATTAGAGTCAATCAATAAAAAAATGGAGGATGCATTTAAAAAAGAGTTAAGGCCAGATTCATATTATAAGATTAAATCTGGAATATTTGGGGGAGATTTAGAAATTGAAGGATTGGAAGAAGTCGATAGTACTGACATCGAATCATTAAAAAAGTTTGAAGAAAAAGAAATAAAGGAAAAAGAAGACTTTGCAAAAAGTCAAATTAGTGCGGTAAATAGAATTTATAATTTTCTTTTTTTTAAAAAAGAAACTCCAATTGATTTTATACTAAAACCTAACAAGTATAACTTTTCTGAGCCCAATATTGATATTCTTGGAAAAGATTTAGTTTACGTAATCGAATCAACACCAAAAGGGAGGTCAAAATACTCTGGAACATTATATATCAATCCCGATGATTTTGCTATAGTCAGAATAGATTTTTCGAACATAAAACCCATTTATAATATTAAATTACTCGGAATTTTTGTAAACATTTACCTGCGTGAAGGAAAAATGATTTTATCAAAATTTGAAAATGATAAATACAGTTTATCCTATGCAAAAATCAATTTTGGACAGCGTGTGGGTTTCGACAGATCAATCAAATTAATCGAGAAAAATAAAAACGTCAAAGGAAGGCGTAAACAAAATCAGATTTCATTTAGAATGGATGTGATCACTGATATTAAAACCACTACAGAATTACAAGTTTTTGATTCTAAATATATAATCAAAGATAGCTTTGAAAAAATTGAAATTAAAAATCAAATTATTCCAGAGTATTTAGAAGAGTTTACAACAAATTTTTGGGAAGAGTTTTAACTTACTCAACTGTACCGGAGTGTTTTAAAAAGGTGGTTTCTTACGATTCAATAACAATGGAGTTCACCATTTGTATTAAAACTTCAACTCTTACCAAAACTACACACTACACAGGATACCAACAAAAACTTTTTGATGAAATCAAAAGACTCAAAGAGTTGGAAGGTTATGGATATAAGAGAATTAGTTACATACTTTACGACAAGGGATATAGGTCTATAAGGACAAATTCTACTTTAAGACATAATTATATTTATTCTATTTACAAGAAAGGTAAAATCAGAAAAGATAGAACAAATCGATATTTTAAACCTATTGTAAATGATATTATGGTTTATGAATCTTTATAATTTAGTATATTGAAATTGATAATTTAAAATAAATCAATATTATGGGATTTTTTGATTTTTTAAAACCTAAAAAGAAAGTAGAAGAAAAGAAAGTAGAAGAAAAGAAAGTAGAAGAAAAGAAAGTAGAAGAAAAGAAAGTAGAAAAATACTATAACTCCAAAGAAGTTACTACAATTATACGTCCTAGAAAAAATAAATGGACTTTTGAAGATTTATTAGGTAATCATGTATCAGGAGTAAAGGGATCAAAAAAAGAGATTTGTAGAATAGAAGATTGTTACTTAGGTCTGAAAAAGTTTAAAAAATCTGAAAGGTGGGTTTTACTAAGGAAAGATGAAGTTGACCAATATATAAATGACAAAGAATTTATTGAAAAACATCTTGGAGAAAAGTCCAAACAATTAAAAAGATTTAAAAACACAAAAAGTGAATTAATAAGTGAGATTGATAAAGACGGAAATGGGGTGATCGATGTAATTGAAGGTAATGATCTTATGAAATTATTTAGAAAACATCAATCAGTTATCAAAGAATTTGATAAGGATTATCTTAATCATCTTGTAAAGATATCAAACTATATAAAAATAAAAAGAAGTAATATTCAGTCTATTTTCTTAGAAATAAGAAAAACTAAAAAAGAATATCAATTAACAGAATATGTCGGACTATTAAAAAATCAGATTCATACATATGAACTTCTTTTGTTTCATTCTCTAAGTCTTATAAATTCTATTGTACAAGATGATTTTATAACTGTTAATGAAATTTATGAAGAATTCGATAAACTCAAAATATTTAAGTCTGATCATGAAAGAGAGGTTTCTCAAAAACTGTCAGATATTGGGGAAGGGTTAAATGATTTAATGTATTCTATTAATTCAATGGAAAGAAATATTGTAAATGGATTAAACAATCTTAGTTATGTAACAGAAGAGGGGTTCTCGGGCTTAAATGATTCTTTGAGTAAAGAACTAGATAGTATTAATTCCTCAATAAAATTTAACAACCTACTAACTGGAATTCAATCTTATCAATTGTACAAGATTAACAAGAATACTAAATCTTTGAGATGATAAAGTTTAAATTCTTAAAACACTACTGAATTATTAATATATGAAATACTGGGAATTATTAGGACTTGGGAGTGAACCAAAAGGGATTGGAAAGATCATGTCCTTATGTATGTTTATCGTAATTATAAACGGTTACTTTCTTGAAGGTTTGATTGAACATGTGATAATAGATATAATAACTTACACCTGTGTTATCGTGTTTTTTGTACTTCTAATGTACAATTTATTTAAAAAATAAAGAGTTCAGGAATATACCTAAGTACTTGATAATCAAGTAGTTGCTACTCAACAGTTACTGATTTGGCTAAATTTCTAGGTTGATCAACATCTTTTCCAAGCATAACTGCAATATGATATGAAAGTAATTGAAGTGGAATAACGGTAATAAATGGTGTTATAGATTCAATACTATCAGGCACTTCAACGATATAATCTGCAATCTTTTTTACTTCAACATCACCCTTGGAAACAATGGCTAATATTTTTCCTTTTCTGGATTTGATTTCTTGAATATTACTTACAATTTTATCATAATTTATTTTATTGGTTGCGATAACAACTGTGGGCATATCTTTATCGATTAATGCGATTGGACCGTGTTTCATCTCTGCAGCAGGATAACCCTCTGCATGTATATAAGAAATTTCTTTAAGTTTTAAAGCACCCTCTAAAGCAATCGGGAAATTATAGCCTCTTCCCAAATACAAACAGTTTTTTGCTGACTTAAATTTTTCAGCGATTTTTTTTATTTTATTATTCGCCGAAAGAGCTTTGTGAACTTTCTCACCAATATTTGAAATTTCAATAATGTATTTACGATACATATTTTCTGAAATAATTCCTTTTGATTTACTGAGTTTAATAGCCATCAAATATAAAATGGTCATTTGAGTGGTAAAAGCTTTTGTGGATGCAACCCCAATTTCTGGACCAGCATGAGTGTATGAACCGGAGTCAGATTCCCTTGCAATTGATGATCCAACAACATTACAAACTCCATAAATGAAAGCCCCTTTTGACTTAGCTAATTTGATCGCTGCCAATGTATCTGCAGTTTCTCCTGATTGAGAAATGGCAATGATAATATCATCTCTTTCAATGATTGGTTCTCTGTATCTAAACTCTGAAGCATATTCTACTTCGACAGGGATTTTGGCAATTTTTTCAAACATGTACTCTGCAACAAGTGCTGAATGCCAAGATGTACCACAGGCGATTATAGTGATCTTTTTTGAAGAGAGAAATTTATTAATATAATCATCCATTCCTGATAATTTTATAATTCCCTTTGAAGTATTCAATCTCCCACGCAATGTGTCTTGAATGGCTTTTGGCTGTTCATAAATCTCTTTTAGCATATAATGATCAAAACCCTGCTTTTCTATTTTGTCTAGACTCAACTCTAGCTTACTGACTATTGGAGAAACTGATGAATCGTCAGAGATTTTTCTAAAGAAAGTTTCTTTATGGTTTCTGATAATTGCTAATTCTCCGTCCTCTAGATAAATAACATTTTTTGTATACTCAATAAATGGGGTTACATCACTTCCTATAAAATATTCGTCATCTCCTACTCCTATGCACAATGGACTGCCAAGTTTAGCTACAACTATTTCATCCGGCTTGTCGTTATCCATAACTGCTATTGCATATGCCCCTATCACCTGATTTAGTGCGATTTGAACGGCTTCGCCTAATTTAACATCATCTTTTTGTTTTACGTATTCGATTAAATTGACCAGAACTTCAGTATCAGTTTCGGATTTAAATGAAAAACCTTCTTTGATTAGCTTTTGTTTAATTGTTGAATAGTTTTCAATTATCCCATTATGTACCAAACATAATTTATTTGTAAAAGAAAATTGAGGGTGTGCGTTAACATCGTTAGGCTCACCATGCGTTGCCCATCTTGTATGGCCTATACCAACACTTCCATTCAGATTTTTTCTCTTTTGAAGTTGTTTTTCAAGTTTACTTATTTTACCCTTGGACTTACAAGAAATAATTGAGGAACCATTATAAACTGCAACACCAGAGCTATCATAGCCTCGATATTCTAGTCTTTTCAGTCCGTTTAATATAATCGGTAGAGATTCTCGACCGCCTAAATATCCAACTATTCCACACATATATTATAAATTTAAATGATTCAATTATTGCTCTTATTAAAATTAGTAAAGATTATAATATCTTGTATTAAATATTAGTCCTCAGGTTCAGTGTAGTAAATTTTTATTTTTGGCCTTTTCTCACTGTCGGTACTCAAATTACCGTGAAGTATTGTACCCTTTGGGCTTAATATTACTCCAGAAGCCAACCTTTTATTTTCTGAGCCATTCCCGTCTAAAACTTTAAAATTTTGAACTGAACCAACATCAGAAATTACACCTAGTGATAGCGATGCATTTACAGAGTCTCTTAATATTAAATTGTTTAAGTGTTCAGTGATTCTGACCTTATATTTAATGCCCTTATCATCATTTAGACTATCTCTCAAGAGTGGTTGTAGATGGTTTATTTTTGAATTAATCGTAAGCGAGCTTACAGATTGGTCTAAAAAGTAGTCGATCAAAGGAGAGTTTTGCTCATAATTATAAATAAATATTCTTTCTGGTTCGTCATTGTTTGTAAAGTTTTGATTTACAAAGAATTCAATATATGCTTCATTTATTATTCTTTTTGGTTCATCGGCAATATTGTCGTAAAAAAATTCTTTAAAATGGTCAAATTCATTAACTTCTTCTCCGTTATCATTAGTGAATGTCCCAGAAAATAAATCAATTTTAGTTACAATGCCTTCTCCGCCTTTTAAATAAATATTTTCATTTCCATTAGTTTGATCTATGAGGTTAACATCAATTAAGTTTTCATTCTCAAATAAATTAATCAAATTACCAGAAAAATTCATTTCATATTCATGCTGGTTTGTCTCTATTTCATCAGTTGATCCTGTATCGTCAACAATAGTCGAGTTATCAGATGTGTAGTGAATAACAAGTTTTGTATTGGAGGATGCAAGGTTTAACAACATAACAGATCCGTCAGAGCTACTCTCCACTTTGATGTACAAACCTCTAAAAAAATCTTTAAAATTAGGTTCATTGGTAAGTACCTGGTTACCTTCGTTTTCAAAAAAGTTGCTTTCCCAAAAATTATCGTTTGGATTGTCTAATTTGAATCTTAAAGCCGGTGAAACTCTCTGAGCAACGAAGGGGTTACCTGCGGAATCAATTTCTGTCAGGTTTATTTGCTCTTCACTTGGGACAAAATCCTCAATTTCAAAAAGCAGTTCTCCCTCAAGTTGTGAAGAATTTATAATCTCTTCAACCGACAATGACCCGTTTGAATAGTAACTCTGTGAAGTGTCAAAATCAGAAAAAGGATCAAAAGTTCTAAAAAAGAAGTTGTTTCTAAACACAGAAATTTTAATCGGCGAATCTCCGTATACAGAGTCAATTTCATAGGTAATATCACCTTCTTCACTTGTATCAATTCCTCTTGAATAATAAGGCATAGTTAGAACCACAGAATCCAAAACAATATTGTCGCCAAAATCATGATTATAATCAGAGGGAACCATTTGCCCCACAAAACCATAAGTTGATTTTCCGTACTGAGGGTGATTATAGCTTCCAAGCAAAAATGAAGGTAAATTATTTGTCTGAACAGGATTGACCATTTCTGATCTGCTTGTTAGCCCATATTCAATGCTATTTGTTGAAAAGTTTATGGCATTATCTGAATTTATAACCTGAGAATCAAAACTTGCAAAGTCTTTTTCACATGAAACTATCAAAAAAATAAGTAGAACTGTTTTAATAAAATTAGAATTCATAATTCTTTATGAGAATAGGTCATTATAAAAATCCATGTAAGGTTCAGAGAAAGAATCAGCAGGTTGAAAACCAAGAATAGGTTTATTTACCTTACTAAGGTACTTATTGATTTCAGGCGAAATATTCTCAGATCCCTTGATGATTGCGTCAGAAGAGTTAATAGCGATTTTCATTAAGTTTTCATAAGTTGGGTTTTTAAGCTCACTGATATTTTTTTCATCTATCTCATCAAACATGATTTTATTAATCATCGTTTTATTTAATGTTTTTTCAAATTCATTCCCATACAATGAGGTGACTATTTTACTATTTTGAAAAATAGGTTCATCCTTGTAAATATTTTTAAGATATAAAGGCAATAGTGCCGCCATCCACCCATGAACATGAATTATATCTGGAGGCCAATTTAATCGTTTGATAGTTTCAAATACACCTTTGGCAAAAAATATTGCTCGTTCATCATTATCTTCAAAAAGTTTACCATTCCCGTCTGTAAAAGTTGCTTTCCTTTTGAAATATTCTTCATTGTCAATGAAATAAACCTGAATCCTTTCTTTTGGAATTGAAGCAACTTTAATTATCAAGGGCATATCTAGGTCATTAATAACTAGATTTAATCCTGAAAGTCTAATAACTTCATGAAGTTGGTGTCTTCTTTCGTTAATATTTCCATATCTAGGCATGAAAATCCTGATCTGACCGCCTTGCTTATTAACCATTTTTGGAATCTCAAAGGACATGGAGGATATCTCTGATTCGGGTAAGTACGGAACTACTTCAGATGATACATATAAAATCTTTCTATTTTTCATTAATTCAAAATTTGAAGTGTCCCTACGAGGAAGCAAAATTACAAAAATTATGTAGATTAATTGCAATGTATTAAGTTTACAGCCTGTTAATTTTTTATTAAATGCTAATTTTTAAGATTATTCCTGCTTTAAAGAGTCATTTAAATAAGATTAAAAATGATGAAAAACAAATAGGTTTTGTTCCTACTATGGGCGCACTTCATGAGGGTCACTTATCTTTGGTAAGGAAATCTATAATTTCTGATGATTGCACGGTTGTCTCCATTTTTTTGAACCCAACTCAATTTAACAATCCTAGGGATTTAAAAACATACCCATCTGATATAAAAAGAGATATTAAATTGTTGGAATCTTTAAATGGTAATATTATTCTTTTTAATCCTAATTCAATGGATCTATACTCAGGTAATATTAAAACTGATTATTTTGATTTTAATGGTTTAGATAATCATATGGAAGGAAAATTTAGAGGTGACCATTTTCAAGGAGTTGCTACGGTTGTTAACAGATTATTTAAAATAATAAACTCAGATAATGTTTATTTTGGAGAAAAAGACTTTCAACAAATAAGAATAATAGAAAATCTTATTTCAGATGCAAAAATTAACAACAAAGTAATAAGATGTGAAACAATTAGAGAAGATAATGGTTTAGCCTTAAGTTCAAGAAATAAAAAATTAGATTTTTCTTCCAAAAAAATTGCGTCAAATTTATTTAAAGCACTTAATTTTGCAAAAGAAAATTTTGGCACATTGGGAGTTATAGATATCGAAAAAAATGTAGTTGATTTACTTTCTAAGTTCCCTGCAATAAAATTAGATTATTTTGTTATAGCTGATGAACAACATTTAACACCAGCCAATCTAAAAGAAACTAATAAAAAATATAGAGCATTTATCGCTGCCTATATTTCTGGTGTCAGACTAATTGATAATATTAAACTTTATTAAATTTTATGAATATTGAAATCTTAAAGTCTAAGATTCACCGTGTAAAAGTAACCGGAGCTAATTTGGATTACATAGGGAGTATAACAATCGACCAAGATTTAATGGATGCTGCCAAGATATTGAACGGCGAAAAAATACATATTGTAAATAATAATAACGGTGAGAGATTTGTTACTTATGTGATCCCAGGTACCAGAGGTTTAGGCGAGATAGTTATAAATGGAGCTGCTTCAAGAAAGGTTAGCATCGGTGACACCCTGATCCTTATAACCTACGCCTCAATGAGTGTTGAAAATGCAAAAAAATATAAACCAAGTATAATTTTTCCTAACGAAGAAAATAATTTATTAATCTAGATAAATTGGCTCTAAAATTTAGAAAACTTTTAAAATCTCTGCTTCCAATTTTTATTGGTGTTTTCTGTATATATTACTCATTTAAGAATATAAATTTTTTAGATTTCAAACAATACTTTTATCAAATTGATTATTCTTGGGTCTTTATAGGAATTATTCTTGGTGCGCTTAGTCATATTTCCAGATCATATAGATGGAAATATTTAATCGAGCCAATGGGATATCAATTGGGGTTTTTAAATAGTACTTTGGCAGTTTTTTCGGCTTATCTAATTAATTATACTGTTCCTAGAGCTGGGGATGTTGCCCGAGCAACAATGATATCCAAATATGAAAAAATTCCTTTTGAAAAAACTCTTGGGACAATCGTTGCTGAAAGAGCGATTGATGTTTTATGTATTCTGATAATTATCTCAATAGGGCTAGTAATAGAATTTGAAAGGATTTTAGAAAAAATAATATCCTTCACAGAAACAAAAGATTTAACTTTTATCTTACTCATGCTTATTGTAGTGGTCTTAGTCATTCTTCTGACTTACAAGCTATTAAAAAGGTCTTCTCTAAAAAATAAACTGATCATATTTTTTAATGGACTTTATGAGGGCTTAGTGGTAATTTTTAAAATGGAAAAAAAGATTCAATTTATTTTTCACTCAATATTTATATGGTTAATGTATATATTGATGTTTTGGGTGACTTCAAAAGCATTTATCGAATTACACGATACTTCATTTTTTCAAATGATGATTTCATTTACATTGGCGGCTTTATCTATTATGTTGTCAAACGGAGGAATTGGTATTTACCCTCTGGCCGTTGAGGAATCTTTGGGTTGGTATGGAATTCAATCTGCCACTGGGTTGGCTTTTGGTTGGGTGATGTGGTTATCTCAAACATTGATGGTTATAATTTTTGGGGGATTATCCCTATTTATATTACCTTTCATTAACAGAAATAAGATTTGATGAAAAATTATTTTAATCTATTACTTTTTATAATTTCTACAAACATTGGTTTATCCCAAAATTTGGATTCTTTGAGCATTTCAAGGGCTAATGATACCATTTTATCAAAATATTTAAATGAAAAGAGATCAATAGAAATTCAATTGCCCAGATCATATAATACAGAATCAGACAAAAAGTACCCACTAATTCTAGTTTTAGACGGAGAATATATGTTTAATATAGTTTCGGGCAGTGTGGATTATTTATCATATTGGGGTGATATTCCTGAAAACTTAGTTGTCGGAATTAATCAACGTACTACTAGATTCAAAGATTCAAGTGTATTCGATAATTTAACATACACTCCGATTACGTCTACTGCGTCTTTTTATGATTTTATAGTCAATGAATTGATACCTTACATCTCTAAAAATTATAGAATATCAGATTTTAAAATGATCATTGGTCAGGAAAGAACAGCTAATTTTGCTAATTTTTTTCTTTTAAAGCCAAATCCTATTATTCGTGGTGTTATCTCAATTAGCCCAAAACTTTCTGATAACATGAATGATTATTTATACGATAATTTATCAAAAACGAATTCGAAGATTATTTATACAGTATCAACCTCTAAAAAAGACTTTGAGACCATTTATAAAAACACTTCTGAGTTGGTAACTAAACTGGACTCGATTAATAATAAAAATATCCGATTTAAGTCGATTATTTTTGACGATGAAAACCATTATATTCTACCATCAGTTAGCGTACCGAATTCGATAAGATCTACATTTTCATTATTCTCTGATATTGACAAGGTCGAGTATGATTCAATTATTTCAAGACTTGACTCGTCACCAATTGAATATTTAAAGAATAAGTATGAACAAATAAAGATGTTTTATGATATTGATAAAACCATCTCCATTAACGACTTTATGGCGGTAGAAGAATACATTGAAAATAACGAGAATTTTGATCTTTATGATGATCTTTCAAAATTAGCATTCAAAGAGTATCCTGAAACAGTATTGCCCAGTTATTACAAAGGAAGGTTTTATGAGGAGAAGGGAAATCTTGAAAAGGCTATGCACCTGTATAGATCAGCATATAATATGAACGAAGTTGAGGGTTTGACAAAAGATTATTTGCTTGAATTAGCTGAAAGATTGCAAGAAGATTTGAATTTTTAATTATGGTAAAAATCAAAAGTACATTTCATTGTCAAGAATGTGGAGCAGAGTATGCTAAATGGCAAGGTCAGTGTAATAAGTGCAATAATTGGAATACAATTTCTGAGGAAATAAAAGAAGTTTCAAAAAAAAATCTTTGGGATCATACAAAATCTGAGTTAAACAATTCTATAAGTTTACCCAAGTCAATTGATGACATTAAAATCCAAGATGAATTTAGAATAGAAACTAACGATAATGAATTTAATCGGGTTTTGGGTGGTGGTATAGTCCCTGGGTCCATAACTTTATTGGGAGGTGAACCCGGTATCGGAAAGAGTACATTATTTTTACAAATCTCATTAAAGATTAACCACAAAGTTTTGTATGTCTCTGGTGAAGAAAGTGAAAATCAGATTAAGATCAGAGCAAATAGGATTAAATACTCAAATAATGATTGTTTAATTTACTCTGAAAATAAGCTAGAGAGTATTTTTTCACAGGCTGAGAAAATAAAACCTAACCTTTTAATTATTGACTCAATACAAACATTGACCACCTCGACTGTTGATTCAATGCAAGGCAGTGTAACTCAACTGAAAACGTGTACTGCTGAATTGATAAATTTTGGAAAAAGAACATCAATTCCTGTAATGTTAATAGGTCACATTAACAAGGACGGAAATATAGCAGGCCCTAAAGTTTTAGAACACATGGTTGATACTGTTTTACAATTTGAGGGTGACAGAAATCATATGTATAGAATTTTGAGGGTTAAAAAAAACCGATTTGGGTCAACAAACGAAATAGGAATTTATGAAATGGTAAGTGAAGGCCTGAAAGAAATTATAAATCCATCGGAGATCTTAATTGGTAATTCAGACCAAAAGCTTAGTGGCACTGCCATATGTGCATCGGTTGAGGGATCAAGACCATTTTTGATCGAGGTACAAGCGCTAGTTAGTACTGCTGTTTATGGTACTCCTCAAAGAAGTACAACTGGAATAAATTCAAAAAGACTAAACATGCTATTAGCTGTTCTAGAAAAAAGAGCAGGATTTCATTTAGGTTCTAAAGATATCTTTCTAAATATTACCGGGGGGTTAAAAGTTGAAGACACCGGAAATGATTTAGCAATAATAGCGGCAATTCTATCTTCAAACACTGATTCAAATATTCCTGAAGACTTTTGCTTTGCAGCTGAGGTTGGTCTCTCAGGAGAGATAAGACCAGTCCCAAGAATTGATCAAAGAATTAAGGAAGCTGAAAAATTAGGGTTTTCCAAGATTTTTATTTCAAAGTATTGTGACGTCATATCCACAAAAAAAATTCAAGTAGTTTATTTGACCAAGATTGAAGATTTGATAAATAAGTTATCCTAATTGTTTAAGTAAATTTAGTATTTTCGTTTTTTCGATAAATTTTTAAAAACCAATGATTTTTAACGAATACAAAAAATTGGAGCTATCTAAAATTTCAAATGAAATTCTTTCATATTGGGATAGTAAGGGAATTTTTAAAAAATCCATCGAAAAGTCCAAAAACAAACCACCATTTATATTTTTTGAAGGCCCTCCGTCAGCTAATGGTCTACCTGGGATTCATCACGTCTTAGCTCGATCAATTAAGGATATTTTTCTAAGATATAAAACAATGAAAGGTTTTCATGTTGAGCGAAAAGCCGGTTGGGATACTCACGGACTTCCCATTGAATTAGGTGTAGAAAATAGTTTGGGTATAACTAAAGAGGATATTGGAAAAAAAATTTCAATTGAAGACTACAACAAAGAGTGTAAAAAAGCTGTCATGAAATACACTGATATTTGGAATGATTTGACAATCAAAATGGGCTATTGGGTAGATGTTGACGATCCATATATTACTTACAAGCCAAAGTATATGGAGTCTGTTTGGTGGCTTTTAAAAGAAATTTACAATAAGGGTTTAATGTACAAGGGCTATACCATTCAGCCTTATTCACCAAAAGCGGGTACCGCTATAAGTTCTCACGAATTAAATCAGCCTGGTACATATCAAGATGTTACTGATACAACAGTGACTGCTCAATTTAAATTGATAAAAGATAGTCTTCCAGAATTTTTAAGCTCTAATGATGATGTATTCGTTTTGGCTTGGACTACAACACCATGGACTCTTCCAAGTAATACAGCCTTAACGGTAGGTCCAAAAATTAATTATTCTATTATCAAATCTTTTAATCAATATACTGGAATAAAATCTGATTTTATTGTTGCTGAAGATTTGGTTTCTAAGCAATTTTCAAATAACTATTACGAGACTAACAACTTACAAGAAATTGAAGATTACCAATTTGATTCAAAAAAAATACCCTTTATAAAAATATCTTCATTTTTGGGTAAGGATTTAGAAAATATCAAGTATGAGCAGTTACTTGAATATACTAAACCCTACTCCAAACCAGAAAATGCTTTTAGGGTAATATTAGGAGATTTTGTAACAACCAGTGATGGTACCGGAATTGTTCACACCGCTCCAACTTTTGGTGCGGATGATGCCCTGGTTGCTAAGGCTGCAAAACCACCGGTTCCTCCAATGCTAGTTATGGACCAAAATAGCGAGCTAGTACCTCTTGTGGATCTACAGGGTAAATTTAGGCCAGAGATGAAAGAATTAGCTGGTAAGTTTGTAAAGAATGAGTACTACAAAAGCGATAATATTCCAGAAAAATCTGTTGATATTGAAATTGCTATTAAGTTAAAAACAGAGAATAAAGCTTTTAAAGTAGAAAAATATAAGCATAGTTACCCAAATTGTTGGAGAACAGACAAACCAATACTTTACTATCCGATTGATTCGTGGTTTATTAAAGCCTCTAACTATAGAGATAAAATGGTCTCTCTAAATAAAAAAATTAATTGGAAACCAAAATCCACGGGTGAAGGAAGATTTGAAAAATGGTTAGAAAATGTTAACGACTGGAACCTGTCCAGATCAAGATTTTGGGGGATCCCATTGCCAATTTGGAGAACTGAAGATGGTAAAGAGGAAATTTGTATAGGATCAGTCAAAGAACTTATAAACGAGATGGAAAATTCAGTTGAGATTGGATTTATGAAAAACAATATGTTTTGTGATTTCGAAATTGATAACTTTTCGGATGAAAATTATTCTAGAATTGATCTACATAAAAATATTGTTGACGAAATAATTTTGGTTTCAAAATCTGGAAAGAAGATGTATAGAGAATCAGATTTAATTGATGTTTGGTTTGATTCCGGAAGTATGCCATACGCTCAATGGCATTATCCATTTGAGAATAAAGAACTTATTGAGAAAAATAAATTTTATCCAGCAGACTTTATTGCTGAGGGTGTTGATCAAACAAGAGGTTGGTTTTACACTCTACATGCAATCAGTTCCATGGTTTTTGATTCTGTGTCCTATAAAAATGTAATATCTAATGGTCTTGTTTTAGATAAAGATGGTCAAAAAATGTCCAAGAGATTGGGTAACGCAGTTGACCCATTCAAAACACTTAATGACTATGGACCTGATGCAACAAGGTGGTATATGATATCTAACTCAAATCCTTGGGATAATCTTAAATTCGATCTAAGTGGGATAGATGAGGTTAAAAGAAAATTTTTTGGGACACTCTACAATACATATTCGTTTTTTGCTCTTTACGCTAATATTGATAATTTCAAATTTGATGAAGATGAAATTGAATTTGAAAATAGACCTGAGCTTGACAGATGGATAATTTCAGAACTCAATTCTTTAATTTTAAAAGTTGACAATTATTATAATGATTATGAACCTACTAAGGCTGCAAGAGTTATAAATAGTTTTGTTATTGATAACCTTAGCAATTGGTATGTAAGACTTAGTAGGAGAAGATTCTGGAAAGGAGAATATGGTCAGGATAAAATTTCTGCATTTCAAACACTTTACAAAGTTTTGGTTGATGTTTCTAAATTATCTGCACCAATTTCTCCCTTTTTTATGGATAGACTATTTGTAGACTTAACAGAAAACGTAAAGGCTGGTAACTCTGAAAGCGTTCATCTTGAAGATTTCCCAATTTCTGACGACTCAAAAATTGATTTAAGGTTAGAAGAAAAGATCAAATATGCACAGGTCATATCATCATTGACACTATCACTTAGGGCTAAGGAAAAAATAAAAGTTAGACAGCCATTATCAAGGATTTTAGTGCCTGTAGGAAGCTCTTTGGAAAAGGATATTATAAACAGTATTTCTGAGGAAATTAAGAGGGAAGTAAATGTTAAAAATATAGAATTTATTGAAGGTGAATCAGATTTATTAGTAAAATCTATAAAACCAAATTTCAAGACATTGGGACCCAGGTATGGAAGATTTATGAAAGAAATCTCAAGGCAGGTAAATTTAATCGATAATAAAACAATACTCAACCTTGAAAAAACCGGAAAAATTGATTTATTAATTGATAAAAAAACTATAACTTTCAATATTGATGATTTTGAGATCTCGTCTAAGGATATTGAAGGATGGTTAGTTGCTAATGAAGCTAATATTACCGTTGCTTTAGATATAGGAATTAACGATGATCTTAGAAATGAAGGTATAGCAAGGGAACTGGTCAGTAAAATTCAAAACTTGAGAAAATCAAAAGGCTTTGAGGTTACGGATCGTATTGAGTTGATTTTCAACGGTGATGATGAAATTAAAAACGCTATTAACAAAAATATAGAATATGTTAAAACCGAAACACTTTCAAATAATATTAGATTTGATGTAAAGGCAGGAAGTGGATTAGAGGTCATATTTGATAAACTAAAAACAGAGATATTTATAACTAAAGTTTAAAACTATGGGTAAAGATGTAAATATTAGATATTCAGATTCTGATTTAAAAGAGTTTAAAAAACTTATTAATGAAAAAATAGATAAGGCTAGTCATGATTTAGAGCTCATCAAAAGTGCTTACATGAATGATCACAACAATGGGACTGAAGATACTTCTCCCACATTTAAGGCATTCGACGAGGGAAGTACTGTTATGAGCAAAGAATCAAATTCACAACTAGCTTTAAGACAAGAAAAATTTATAAGGGATTTAAAAACTGCTTTAATTAGGATTGAGAACAAGACTTACGGGGTTTGTAGGGTTACAGGAAAGCTAATATCAAAAGAAAGGCTTAAACTTGTTCCTCACGCTACCCTAAGTATTGAGGCAAAAAACATGCAGAAATAGGCTTATTTTTCTGTACTTACTTAATTTTTGTGCTATATTTTGAGTATGCCAAAAAATTCTATTTCGGATATTTTAAAAAATCTTACAACCTCACCGGGGGTTTATAAATTTATAGACAAATCTAAAACTGTGATTTATGTTGGTAAAGCTAAAAATCTCAAGAACAGGGTAAAATCTTATTTTACCGGCAAAAAAACTGACGAAAAGACCAAATTGTTGGTTTCAAATATTAATGATATTTCAATTGTTTTAGTTGATTCTGAGTCTGATGCTCTTCTGTTAGAAAATAATTTGATAAAGAAATTTAAGCCTAAATACAATATATTACTTAAAGATGGCAAGTCTTATCCTTGGATTTGTGTAAAAAAAGAAAGATTTCCAAGAATTTTCATGACGCGAAAGATCATAAATGACGGGTCTGATTATTATGGCCCATACACTAATATTAGAACAATTAATACTCTTTTGGATTTGATTAATAATGTTTATCCAATTAGAAAAACTAACTATAATTTTTCGGAACGAATTATCAACGATTCAAATATTAAATTATCATTGAGGGTTTTACAAAAAAATGGACATTTTATAATTTTAGGTTTTGAAAAAGATGATTTTTCCTCTTCGGAACTAATTTCTGAAAAAGAATATAATGAGATAATATTTTCGGTTAAAAACATACTTAAAGGGAAATTTTCAAAATCAAAAGCGTTGTTAAAAAAACAGATGTTAGAGCATTCAAATTTAGAAGAATCTGAAAAAGCAGACGAATGTAAAAATAAACTTAAGGCTCTTGAAAATTATCAATCTAAATCTATGGTTGTAAGCTCAAAGATTAAAGATCTGGATATATACTCAATCGTATCAGATGAGAAATATGCTTACGTAAACTTTACACAAATTTCAAACGGATTTATAATTAGTTCATTTAATACTCATATAAAAAAATCTAGTATTGATGATGACAAGAAAATTTTAGAACAATTAATTCCACAGATTAAAGTCAAGTTTGCTTCAGGTTCCAAAGAGGTATGCTCTAATATTCAGGTTGATACTATGGATTATAAAAAAATAGTGATACCCGTTTTGGGGGACAAAAAACATCTGGTAGACATGTCAATTAGAAATGTAAAAAACTACAAGATTAACTTCTTTAAATCTAAATCTTTATCAAAAGTAGAAAACTCTTCCACCAGAATTTTAATGAATTTAAAAAAAGTTCTTAATATGGATAGCTTACCTACGCACATTGAATGTTTTGATAATTCAAATTTTCAAGGTTCATTCCCGTCTTCTGCGTGCGTTGTTTTTAGAAATGGAAAGCCATCAAAAAAAGACTACAGACATTTTAATATAAAGTCTGTTTCTTCCCCTGACGATTTTGCCTCTATGAGAGAGGTTGTATTTCGGAGATATTCAAGGTTAATTAACGAAGGTTCAGATCTCCCAAATCTGATTATAATCGATGGAGGTAAAGGTCAGCTCTCATCTTCATTGAGCTCCTTGAAAGAGCTGGGTATTGAAAAAAAAATTACGATTATTGGTATTGCTAAGAGGCTAGAAGAAATTTATTTTCCAGGTGAAACGTCGGCAATCTATATTGATAAAAAATCTGAGTCACTTAAACTGATTCAAAAATTAAGAGATGAGGCACATCGATTTAGCTTGAGACAATACAGAAATAGGAGGGATAAATCATTTATTGATTTAGAGCTTCAAAATATTAATGGTATCGGAGAAAAAACAACTTTAGCATTGATAAAAAAATTTAAATCTGTGAAAAATATTAAGAATCAATCATTTGAAGAACTTAAGATGGCTGTTGGAGAAAAAAAAGCGAATATTATATTCGAATATTATAATAAATAAATGAGAAACTGTTTTTTGATATTTTTTATAATCTCAAATTTTTTAAATGCCCAAAATAATTCAGCATTTAAATCAGGTGAGTGGTTTAAATATAAAATTTCTTATAGTGGGTGGTTCAAAGCAGGTGAGGCATCGGTTAACCTATACGAGAATATCGATAACAATTTATATCATGCCAAGATGATTGGAAAGAGCACTGGTGCAGTAAATTTATTTTTTAAGGTAATTGACAGATATGAAAGTTATTTTGACAAGTACACTAATCTTCCTGAAAAATTTATCAGAAAAATTGATGAAGGAGGCTACACAAAAGATCTAGAAATTTTATTTAATCAAAAGAATAAAAAAGCGACGGTAAATGATTTTAAAAGAAATTCAACCGAAGATTTTACAATAATTGAAAATTCTCAGGACATGGTTTCTGTATTTTATTTTATGAGAAATTTTTTTAATATAGGAGATCTTGATGAAAATGGTGAATTATCGATTGATATGTTTTTTGACTCTGAGAATTATAAATTAAAAGTTAAGTATTTGTCAACTGAAATTTTAAATACTAATTTTGGCAAAATCTTATGCTATAAAATTCAACCTTATGTCCAATCAGGAAGGGTATTTAAAAAAGACGAAAGCTTAACTATGTGGATAAGTGCTGATAAAAATAGAATACCGCTAAGGATAAAAGCTGATTTAATTGTTGGTTCTGTAAGAATAGATTTGGAATCTTATAGTAACCTAAATAATCCTTTTGAAATTAAATTTGATTAAATGAAAAAAATGATCAAACTTTTATTTATTGCTTCAATTTTAACAGCTATCATTTTTTCAATTTATTATTTAATTAACTGGATTGATAATAAAAACTTTGATATTGATATTGTTGATCAAGAAAAAGAAAATATTGAGTTTGGTTTTAATTTAGATGATTTTAGAGTCCAAAGAGATACAATAAGGTTTGGAGATAGTTTTGGGGAGATAATGTTGAGAAATAAACTTTCCTATTCTCAAATATATAATATCGTTCAAAGTATAAAAGATTCTTTTGACGTTAGGTGGTTAACCGCTGGTAAACCATATACAATTTTGTCAACTAAGGATAGTTTAGTAGATCCCCAATATTTTATTTATCAACCAAATCGTCTTAATTATGTTGTTATTGATTTTTCAAATTTTGACTCCATTTCTGCTGTAAACAAGAAAAGGCCTTTTAAAATTATTAAAAGGACAACGTCTGGAATAATTAACAATAGTTTATCTCAAACCATGGATGAAAATGGATTGCCCTGGGAATTAATAAACCAGCTCTCTGATATTTATGCCTGGACAATAGATTTTACCAGAATACAAAAGGGGGATAAGTTCAAGATTGTGTACAATGAAAGATATATTGAGGATACAATATTGGTTGGCATAAAAAGTATAGATGCTGCATATTTCAAGCATAATGGAGAAGAATTATTTGCTTTTAATTTCGTTGTGGATTCATTGAAAAAAACCCCAGAATTTTTTGACGAAAACGGAAGTAGCTTACAAAGAACATTTCTGAAATCTCCTCTTAGATTTAGTAATATTTCATCAAGATATAATTTAAAAAGAAGGATAGCATACTATGGAAATAAGGTGCGGCCACATAAAGGAACTGATTTTGCAGCTCCTACTGGAACACCCATTATGGCTACTGCTGACGGAAGGGTAGTAAAATCATCCTATACAAGAGGTAATGGTTATTATGTAAAAATTCAACATAATAATAAGTATTCCACTCAGTATTTACACATGCAAAAAAAAGGAAGGGTAAAACAAGGCCAATATGTTAAGCAGGGTGAGACAATCGGAAGAGTTGGGATGACAGGTAATACGTCTGGCCCTCACGTATGCTATAGATTTTGGAAAAACGGAAGACAAGTAGATCCCTTTAAACAAAAATTACCCCCTGGCAAACCTGTTCCTAAAAAATTAAAGTCTAATTTTGATAGTCATAAAACTCCTTTTGAGCTAGCTTTGCAGGAGATAAATTTTGAATAATGTCATTAAAATCTGTAAACCCTACCAGTACAAAAGCATGGTCAAATTTAGAAGATCATTTCAAAAATATCAGAGACACACACATAAACGATTTTTTTAAACTAAACGATAAAAGAGTTGAAAATCTGACTTTAAAGGCGGGTGATTTTCATGTTGATCTTTCAAAAAATAAAATTAATTATCAAACAACTAAACTGTTTAATGATTTGTTGTTGGAGATTGATTTCAAATCATCGTTAGAAATGTACTTTAACGGAGAAAAGATAAATTCAACAGAAAATAGACCAGTTCTGCACACTGCGTTAAGAGCCAATAAGAATGAGAAAATATTTGTTGATGGTAAAAATATTGTAGATGAAATTTACAAGACCAGAGAAAAGATAAGATTATTTTCCGATAGCATAATTTCCGGTGATCACAAAGGGTTTGCTGGTCATGAAATTACAGATATTGTAAACATTGGAATAGGTGGCTCTGATTTAGGCCCCTCAATGGTTATTGAATCATTAGTTGACTATAAAACTCGATTAAAATCACATTTTATAAATAATATTGATGGAGATCATCTAAAGAAAGTCTTAGAAAAATTAATCCCAGAAAAAACACTATTTATAATTGTTTCGAAAACCTTCACAACCATCGAAACAATGACAAATGCTGACTCAGTTAGAGGTTGGTTTTTAAATCATGCTAAAGAATCTGATATCTCTAAACATTTTATTGCTGTTACTAGCAATGTAGATAAGGCTCATGAATACGGAATAGTTAATGAAAATATCTTTCCGATGTGGGATTGGGTTGGTGGTAGATTTTCTCTTTGGAGTTCTGTTGGAATTTCAATTAGTTTATCAATTGGTTATGAAAAATTTTCAGAATTATTAGAAGGAGCTAGGCTTATGGACTTACATTTTAGAAATACAGATTACCTTAATAATATTCCTGTAATGCTAGCATGTATAAGCTTATGGTATAACAATTTTTTTAATTACCAGTCTCAAGCCATAATTCCCTACTCTGAAAATTTAAAAAGTTTTAGTAAGTATTTACAACAGTCTTCGATGGAAAGTAACGGAAAGCAAACCGATAGGTCTGGTAACTTTATAAATTATGAAACAGGTCAAATAATTTGGGGACAGACAGGAACCAATGCTCAACATTCTTTCTTTCAGCTTTTGCATCAGGGTACAAAGATAATTCCTGCTGATTTTATAGGTTTTTTAAATCCGATAAATGGTGACCGAAATCATCACAATATTTTGATGTCTAATTTTTTTGCCCAAACAAAAGCTTTGATGCTGGGATCGATCGGAGAAAAAATTGTTTCTAACCACAAGCTTTTTAAAGGAAATAGACCGACAAATACAATCTTGATTGATAAATTAACCCCGATGAGCTTAGGCTCATTAATTTCAATGTATGAGCATAAAATATTCTCTTTGGGCGTTATTTGGAATATATTCAGTTTTGACCAGTTTGGAGTTGAACTTGGTAAGAAATTAGCAAGCAATATATTAAAAGACATTGAAAATCAAGACTTTAGCAGTCATGACTCGTCAACTAAAAATCTTTTAAATAAATACCTGTCAACAGATTAGAATTTGATTTTAGTTAATTTAATGTTAATAATTGAAGAATAATTTATACTTCAACAGGGAGATTAGTTATAAATATTAGCTATTTTTGAATTGTTATAAAATAATTAAACTTAAAACAAATTATGAAAAATATTACTCACAAATTATTTTTTGTAGCTCTTTTGCTTATGGGAACTACAATTTATGCTCAGGAATCTTCCGAAGAAAATTGGGAAGATCTTGAGGAATTAGAAGAGATAGTCTTAGTTGGAGGCGGGGTTGTTGATCTTGCTGAAGACAGGAAAACTCCAGTTGCTGTTTCTACTATTACTGGGGAAGAAATCCAGAAAAAAATTGGTACGCAAGATATAACTATGACTCTTGCCAATACTCCGTCTGTATATGTAGCTGGTCAGTCAGGGGGATTTGGAGATTCAAGAATTTCTGTCCGTGGTTTTGACCAAACAAATACAGCTTTTATGTTAAATGGTCAGCCTATTAACGGAATGGAAGATGGTAAAATGTACTGGTCCAACTGGTCTGGAATGAACGACATTGCAAATGTAGTTCAGATCCAAAGAGGTTTGGGATCTTCTAAATTAGCTATATCATCTATTGGGGGTACAGTAAATTTTGTAATGCGATCTGCTGGTAAATCTCAGGGAGGTTTTGCTTATGCTGGCTTTGCTAATGACAACTATTTAAAAACTACTTTTTCTTACGACACTGGAGAAAATGACAACGGATGGGCAACAAGTATGTTACTTACTCATTGGCAAGGGGATGGATACAATGACGGCACCTATGGTCAAGGTCAAACTTATTTTTTATCCATTGGATATAAAATGAACGAGAAACATAGTTTTAACTTCTTAATGACTGGTGCTCCACAGTGGCATGATAATAATTATGCAAAACCAATTGCTAAATACTTAGATCATGGTAGAAAGCATAATGATAATTGGGGCTATTTAGGCGATAGATATATAAACCAAAGAAGAAATTTTTACCATAAACCTGTATTCAATTTTAACTGGGACTATTCGATTAACGAAAAGTCTAAACTATCTACTGTAGTATATGCATCTACTGGAAACGGTGGTGGAACAGGTGATAGAGGTATTGATCCTCACGAAGACGGTTATATGACTGGGGACGATCAAATTGACTTTGATGCTCTGGTTGCCTACAATAATTCAACAAATGGTGCAGGTGGTTTCAATTCTCAAGGAGGATATATAATAAGATCTTCGATGAATATGCATAATTGGTTTGGACTAGTTACAAACTATGAAACTCAACTTTCTGATAATTTATCATTTAATGTAGGTGCTGATTTAAGAACTTACTATGGTGAGCACTACAGAGTTGTTGAGAATTTTATGGGTTTAAATTCATGGTATGAAGGAATTAAACTTAGAGATCCAAACAATGGTTACCAGCAATTTGGAAGTTGGGGACAGTATAAATATGTTACAGCTACCGAAAGTCTGAATGCTAATCCATGGGATGCAACTTTTGCTAATTTCGATGAAGATCAAAAAATTGCATACAGTAACGACGAGAGAATTTCTTATGGAGGATTGTTTACACAATTAGAGTACTCAAAAGATGATTTCTCAGCATTTTTCCAAGGTTCTGTTTCACAAACAATGTATCAAAGATTTGATCATTTTCAACAAGCTGATCAGTCCTTAATTGACGGAACTTCGTCTCAATGGACCGGCGAAGCATTACCAGATGGGATTACTGATTCTGTTGATTCTGAAAAAGTTGATAACTTTGGATACAATGTTAAAGCAGGTGCTGGATTTGGAGTGGGTGAAAACGGAAAGGCATATGTAAATGCCGGTTATTACTCTAGAGCACCATATTTTGACAATATATTTCTTGGATTTACAAATAGAGTAAACCCTAATACTTCAAATGAAACTATTATTGGTTTGGAGGCTGGGTATACTTACGAAGTACCAAACTTCTCAGCAAGAGTAGATTTGTATAGAACATCGTGGTCTGATAGAGTTGTTACATCATGGAGATACAGATCTGAGTATAGTCAAATTGTAAGTAGAGTTCAGGAAGGTGTAAGCCAAGTTCATCAAGGAGTTGAGATTTCTTTCTCAGCAAAACCTCAAGAAAATGTTCCTTATACATTGAAAGGATTCCTTTCACTTGGAGATTGGGTATATGAAGGTGAAGTATTGACAAATGTATTTAGTGAAGACAACGAAAATCTTGATGCATATTCTGAAGATGTTGATGGTGGAAAAGTTGGTGATGCTGCCCAGTTTACTGCAGGATTAGGTCTTGATGTTGATTTAGCAGAAAGATTATCATTTGATACTGATATCAGGTTTTATGACAAACTATATGCTAATGTAGGAGCTGTTAAAGATAATTTAGAGGTTCCTAATTTCCATCTAGTAGATTTGGGGCTTTCTTATAAAATGTTTGTTAACGATGCAACGTTAGATGTAAGATTAAACGTAAATAATGTTTTCGATAATGTTTATTTAAGTGAGCTAAATTCAAATATTGCAGCCGGTGATGGTACAGGCGTATTATATAATGGAATTGATACTGCTAATCAAGGTTACTTTGGATTTGGAAGGACTTGGAATGTAGGGTTAAGATATAATTTCTAATATCAATTTCTAATAATTTAAAAAAGGGTTTACATTTTTAAAATGTGAGCCCTTTTTTATTTTACTTCTTTTAGAAGAAAAACATAAGGAGGTAAATGGTCACTGTAACCACCTGTAAATGTACCGTATGAAAAACTTCTAAATGGGTAGCCTCTAAATTTACCTTTTTTATTTATCAGATACGATTTATTAAAAACACCGGCTTTATAAAGTTGATAATCTTTGTAATCTTTCTTTAAAAAAGGTTGAGACAATATTATTTGATCAAATAACTGCCATTTATCACGATATGCATTGGTCCCTATACCCTTATCAACTAAAATTTCTTCGTATGGGTTATACATGTCATATTTTCCAACATCATCAATTCTTTTCTTTGCTCCAAGTACTTTTTTTATACTTTTATCAAACGGATCATCATTGAAATCTCCCATGGTAATAATTTTAGGATTCTTATAGATTTTCCTGATCGAATCAATTATCAGATTATTAACTTCTGCAGCAGCTATCCTTTTAGTTTCATCTGCCCCTCTTGATGGCCAGTGATTTACTATCATATGCATAAGTTCACCGTCAAGTTTTCCACTTACAACGAGCTGATCTCTAGTATTTCTTCTTTTACTAGAATTATTATCAGTAATATAAACTTCATGTGAATTTGAATTTTCAACTTTAAACACATCTTTATTGTAAATTAATCCTACATCTATTCCTCGATTATCTGGTGACTCAAAATGAACAATTCCGTAATTATTTTCAGCCAATTCTTTATCGGCGATTAAATCTTCAATAACTTTTTTATTTTCAACTTCACAAATTCCTATGACAGTTGGAGGTCTTTTTGTAATATCATACCCAATTTGAGAAATTACTTTAGACATGTTAGAAATTTTTTTCTTGTAAATTTCACTTCTGTTAAATTTTATTTCCATTATTGGACTGGCTTCATCGTTCTTATTAATATCATTTATTGTATCGAATAGATTTTCTAAATTATAGAAAGCTATTGTATGAATATTAAATTTTCTTTCATCTTGTTGTGCAAAAGAACATAAGCAAATTAATATAAAAAATGATAGAAATAATGTTGGTTTAATTTTCATAAAAAAGTATTTAAAAATTAGCATCTAAATAGCAAATAAAGTGTAAATTTAACTCAATTATTATAATAGTTGAAAATATTTATTGATATGTATAAAACAAGACTAATATTAGGCCTAATATTATTTATAAACTTCAATATTTTTTCTCAAATTGAGACTAATCGAATTACTGTTACAGACACAATCAATAATCTATCATCTACAAACGATGTTTTAGATATGTTTAGTATTTCTCTTTCTGATGATGAACTAAACGATGACACCTCTGCATCCGATAATATTTCAGGTCTGTTGAATTCCTCAATGGATGTATTCTACAGAACAGCCGCTTATGAGTTTAGCTCATCTTTTTTTAAAGTCAGGGGACTAGATTCAGATAATGCAATTGTTCAAATTAACGGAATTAAAATGAACAAGCTTTATAACGGACGACCACAATGGAGTAATTGGGGTGGATTGAATGATGTGCTGAGAAATCAAGAATTATCAAATGGCTCGATTCCTTTAAAGTATAATTTTGGAGGAATTTTGGGTTCCAATAATATCAATATAAGAGCTTCAGAATATGGTCAAGGAGGTAGAATAACATATTCTTCCTCAAATAGAAGTTATGCTAACAGAATGATGGCAACATACAATTCAGGTATGTTAGAAAAAGGCTGGGCATACTCCTTATCAATCGGAAGAAGATGGGGAAATGAGGGTTATCAAGATGCCTCATTTTACGATTCAAATTCAGCTTTTCTTTCTGTCCAGAAAATATTTAATAACAGACATAGTTTAAATCTAGCAGCGATATATGCGCCAAATAGAAGAGGTAAAGTCTCACCAAATACACAAGAAGTTTACGATTTAAAAGGCACAAAATATAATGAGTATTGGGGTTTTCACGACGGAGAAAAAAGAAATTCTAGAGTAAAAAGGGTTGTTGAGCCGATAATAATTTTAAACCATGATTGGATTATTGGAGAAACATCTTCTTTAGAAACCAGTATCGGCTATCAGTTCGGAGAAATGGGTAATAGTAGGCTTGATTATGCCGGTGGAGCAAATCCAAGTCCAGCATACTATCAAGATTTACCAAGTTATTTTCTTGCAGACTCAGACGGGCCTGATTATGAGGGTGCTTACATTGCTCAAGAACAATTTGTGAATAATGGGCAAATTAATTGGAATAGAATATATGATGCTAACCTTACTAATAACCAATCAAACCTCGACGCAGCATATGTCTTATACGAGGACAGAGTTGACGATACTCAATTAACTATTAACTCAGTCTACAGCAAAGAGATTAATGAAAATTTTAAGCTTAGTTCTTCCGTAAATTATAGAAATCTTGTTTCCGATAATTTTGCTCAGATTTCTGATATGTTAGGCGGATTTACTTATTCAAATATTGATTCATTTGATAATCTTGATTATAATTTATTGTCTCCTAATAGTATAATTGGTATGGGCGATAAATTTAAGTATCACTACGAAATGAATGTAGAGGAGATAAGTTTATTTTCAATGTTGGATTTTAACTTTAATAAACTTGAGTTTTTTATAGCAGGTAATTTAACAAACACTGTTTACCAGCGTAATGGAATTTTTGAAAATGAGGCAAATGCAGGGAACTCGAGTGGTATGGGAGATGAAGTTTCATTTGATGGATATGGGATTAAAGCTGGCTTAACTTATAAGTTTTCAGGAAAACATATATTAGATTTTAATTCTGCTTACATCCAAAAAGCACCGTCAATTAGAAATACCTTTACAAATTCAAGAGTAAATCATAACATAGTTGGTTCTGATTCTAACGGATTGATAAACAATACTCCAATCACCGAGGAAAAAGTGATGTCTTTTGATGCTAACTATATTTTTAGAACCTCAATATTTACCGGTAGGTTAACCGGATTTTACTCAGAAGTTAAAGATGCTAACGAAATTTCATTCTACTATGCTGATGGTTTGGTAGGTTTTTCTGAAAATAGTGAATTTGTACAAGAGATATTACAAGGTATTGACAAAAAATATTTAGGCTTTGAATTTGGAGTGGAGGCTCAAATTATTCCGACTGTAAAACTTAAAGGAGCGGCATCAATTGGTCAATACACATATGATAATAATCCTTATTTATATTTAGGTGCAGATGATTACACTGTTGCGGTTGGCCCATCAAATCTAGAAAACTACAAACTGGCGGGTGGCCCACAGAGGGCATATTCATTTGGCTTTGAATATAGAGACCCTGACTATTGGTTTATCGGAGTTACATCTAACTTTTTTACGAACACTTACGTAGATATTAGCCCATTGACCAGAACACAAAATTTTTATCTCTCACAAGATGGATTACCGTTTAATGACTATGATGTTTCTGTCGCCAGAGATTTATTAAAGCAAGAAAAATTTGAAAATTATATGGTTATGAATATGATTGGTGGTAAATCTTGGAAGATTGACAATTATTATGTTGGTTTTTTTGCAAGCATCAATAATATCTTAGACAAAAAATATAGAACCGGAGGATTCGAACAAGGTAGAAATGCAAACTATCAACAATTACTTCAGGATGTTAATAAACCCAAAAGAGTTTTTGGCTCTAAGTACTGGTATGGCAGGGGAACCAATTACTTTTTAAACTTATACTTTAGATTTTAAAAATAGAAATATGAAATTACTTTATAAATTATCATTGTTAGTCCTAATTTCAGCTTTAGCCTTTTCGTGTGTTGAAGATGATGAATATTCGGTGCCTCAAAGTGTCGGATTGGAGGAAAATCAAAATTTAACCCAACTACTTTCTGAAATTGAGGGAGGTTCAGCAGATTTGATGACAATAGCAGAATTAAAAAATCTGTTTGTTAATGGGGAAGCCAATGAGATTGAGTCAAACTTAGTGGTTAAAGGCTATGTCTCTTCATCTGATTACTCCGGAAATTTCTACAAAGAATTTTACATGCAGGACGAAGTTGAAAACCCTACAGCTGGAATTAAAGTTTCGATTAATCAGGTTGACAGTTACAATCAGTTTAATGTTGGTAGAGAAGTATATATTAAGTTACAAGGACTAACCATTGGGGAAACAAACTCTGGCGATGGAGTTATTGCGATTGGAGGAGGAGGAAATATTTCTGGTGATGAAATTTCAGAAATTTCAGAAAACAGAGCATCAGATTGTATTTTAAGATCCAATAATAGTTATTCTTTGGTTCCTTTAGCTTTGAATCTTTCTGATATTAATGATTCTCATATTGGTGTCTATGTTAGCGCATTAAGCGCACAATTCTCATCCGGATTAGATGGATTAACTTATGTGGACCCCGACGAAGATTATGATACCCAAAGAGATTTGGAAAGCTGTGTTGATTCTGGAACATTAAAATTAGAAACAAGTGCATTCTCAAATTTTAACGACAGTATGTTGCCAACCGATGGTAGTGGTACAATTTCTGGAATTATAACCAGAGATTATTTTGGAGACAATAGAGTAATGATGTTAAATACAAAAGATGATGTAAACTTTGAATTATCAAGATGCGATCCTTTATTCGCAGATGATTTTTCATCAAATAATTTAGATAATTGGACTGTTGTTAATGTTACCGGTGAACAAGAATGGGAGATAACTCCTTATGGAAATCCAGCACCTAGCGCCAAAGTATCTGGATATAGTGGAGGGAATAATGTTAATGAGGATTGGCTGATAACTTCTTCTATTGACTTGAGCTCATTATCAACAGCAATACTAAATTTTCAATCTGTTGTTAGATACAATGGCCCTTCATTAGAAGTTTTTGCATCTTCAGACTATAACGGTGGTGATCCTTCTTCTGACGGAAACTGGACAGAACTTTCTGTTATTTTAGATACAGACAGTAGTAGTTGGTCTTCTTGGACAGACTCTGGAAATGTTGATTTGAGTTCATACACTGGTGGAAATGTATATATTGCTTTCAAGTATACTTCAACCTCTTCAGGATCTGCCACATATGAAATTGATAATGTTTTGGTTGTAGGAGAGTAATTTATGTCACACTCTATTGAAAATAATTACATAGGTGATTTAAGAACTGAATCTACCCATCTGAAGTCTTCAAATGTTATTATAACCGATGCTCCATTAGACAATAACGGAAAAGGTAATGCTTTTTCTCCCACAGATTTAGTTGCATCCGCACTATGTAGTTGTATGACAACGGTTATGGGAATATGTGCTGATAAAAACAATTTCATATTACCAAAGTCCACAGCATACGTGACTAAAACTATGTCATCACACCCAAGACGAATATCAAAAATATCTATTGAAATAAATTTTGAAAAAAATAATCTGTCTGCTCAGCAAATTGAAAAGCTTATAGCAGTTGCAAAGGGTTGTCCAGTTGCTCAGAGCCTTAGTGGCGATTTAACTCAGGAAGTCAAATATAATTTTCAGTAGTTATAATAAACCAAACCTTCTGCTTAAAAAAGGTTAAAGGCCTGGTTTATCTATATTTATCTGGAGACAATAATAAACTCTGATCTTCTATTTTTTGCATGATCATCCTTTGAACATCCAGATGAACAATCAATTTCTGGATCATCTTCGCCTTTACCAACTCCGTTGATTCTGCTCTTTTCAATACCTTTTGAAATAACATATTGAGCAGTAGATTTTGCTCTCCTTTCCGAAAGGAGTTTATTGTATGAAGCTGGACCACGGCTGTCAGTGTGAGATTCCGCAAGTATAACCATTGTTGGATACTTTTTCATTATTGCTACTAACTTATCCAGTTCAAAAGCTGCTTGATTTGTTATATTAGATTTATCAAAGTCAAAATAAATTGGATTAAGAATAATTTTTTCCTCTACAATTAATTCTTCAATTGGATCAAGTTTTATTTTTAACAAAGGAGGATCAATATCCAATAATTTAATATCTAGCATTTTACTTTCATATCCATCTTTGCTTACCATTAATTGAATCTCGTCTTCACACTCAAACATATAATTGACATTTCCTTCTTTATTTGTTTCTTTTGAGCTACTTATAATTCCAGTTCCATCAGAAACAGATGTCAATGCTGAATCAATTGGCGCATCTGTTTTAGCGTCTACGATCAACGACTCAAGTAAAACATCACATAATGGCTTGATCTTTTTAACAGCGTACACATCATCACTACCGACTCCTCCTGATCTATTTGACGAAACAAATCCATCTGTACAGTTTTCTCCCATTTTAAAAGCAAAATCATCTGAATTACTGTTTACAGGGATACCAACATTTCTAACGTTAGACCATTTATCATCGACATTTTTTGAATAAAAAACATCAAGTCCACCAAGACCTAAATGACCATTCGAAGAAAAGTAAAGAGTATTGTCACAACACATATGTGGGAAAACTTCTTGCTCCTCGGTATTAATTTTTTGGCCTAAATTAATGGCATTTCCTAAACTACCGTCTTCGTTAATTTCAGATTTGTAGATGTCATAGTTTCCAAAACCACCAGGCATATCAGAAGAAAAATACAGTGTTTTACCATCACAACTCAATGCAGGGTTTTTTATAGAGAAATAAGCACTGTTAAGTTCTAACTCCTCAACATTCCATCCTTTATTAAAGTTGCAATTACCGTTATTCTTCCACGTAATTTCTTTTTTTGTACATCTTGTAGCACGATATAAATTTATGACACTAACCTGTTCTTTTGTTGACCCACTTTTAACTATTGAGTCCTTATAATAAGATTTTGAATAGTAAGTTTCCCTTGCAAAATACATAGTATCTCCTGTTGGGCTAAATGCAATAATCCCTTCATGATATTTTGTGTTTATAGCTTCAACAGAAGTTTCGTTAAGGTATACGTCGTTAATCACATCATATTTGAAAACATCAAGCACATATTCTTCATCAGAGGTATAATTATTATACTTTTTATTTTGTGACCCTTTTTGTTTTCTACCGGACGTTAAATAAAGCTCATTATCGTATCTAAATGCTCCAAAATCTGATGAAATTGTATTTACATCTTTTAAATTTTGCACATTAAATCTTTTTCCTTTTTTAATTATTTTATCAATATAATTTGGTGTATTCCTAAAAGCAATGGCCCTTGTATCATAGGGTTTCATTTCAGAAAATTTAGACATCCAAACATTTGATTCTTTATATTTTCCGTTAGCTTTTAGCATCTCAGAATATCTGAAAATCATCTCAAAATCAGGATTTTCTTCAATTATTTTTGAATACCACTTTTCAGCCTCAAGTGTATTAAAAATATTATAATAAGAGTCAGCTAATCTCCCGATAATATAATTGTCAGAGCTTTTACTAGCTAACTTTAAATATTCCTCAGCAGCTTTAACATATTCAAGTCTATCAAAAAGCTTATCAGCTTTTTTAGTTGAGTTATTTTGAGAAAAAATAGGTGATATGCAAACCAGCGCGATAATTAAAAGTATAGTTATTTTTTTCATATTATTATATTATGTAATTAGAAGTATCTTGGTGATCTCGACACCTTAGTTCTAAAGTTAATATCAAAGTTTATAAATATTTCATGTGATGCTTTTGTCAAAAAGCTAAGCTCAGACTGAATGCTGTCATAAGCATATCCGATTCTTACCGACGGGGATACTAGAAAATTAATCATAGCTGTTATTGAGTCGTCGGTTCTATATCCTAATCCAAATTCAACAAAATCATACATAAATAAATTTGCATTTAGGTCTAAGCTAATTGGTGCCTCCGATGCATATTTCACAAATGCATGGGGTTTAAATTTAAAGTCATTATTTAAATCAAATACATAACCTGCTGCAGCAAATAAATGTCTGGTTTCGGAACCAATATTAAAATCATTACTGTCAAGGTGAACAGATTCAAGAATATTAGGGACAGAGACTGAAACGTAGTATTTATTTGGTTTATAGAAATATAAACCGGCACCAAAATTAGGGGTATTTTCGTTAATATCATTAGCAAAAAATGGATCATTAGGGTCAATCAACGATAAATCAATAAGTCCAATATCATGAAATGTACCTCCAGCTTTTATTCCAAATGCTAATCTATTTTCGTTAGCAAGGTTTAAAGTATAAGAAAAATCAACATATAAATTTGTTTCACTAACCGGCCCGATTTCATCAGAAATAGCTGAAAACCCAAGACCAACATTATTTCCTGCTGGAAAATGTATGTTCATAGTGGCTGTTTTTGGCGCACCGTCTAATCCTTCCCACTGATCTCTATACAATATACCAATACTGGTAGCATCACTAGACCCAGCGTATGCAGGATTTATCACATTCATATTGTACATATACTGAGTATATTGTGGGTCTTGTTGAGCATTTACTTTTAATGCAATCATCAAAACAAGAATTACTAAAATTGTTTTTTTCATAATTAGTTATTTAGTAGTTAACATAAATCCAGCTGGTTATCGGTTCTTTAGTTGAATTAAAATATATTATATAAAAATAAGTACCTACAGGAACTAATTTGTCATCCTGATCTATTCCACACCATTGATCAACGTATTCGCTTAGCTCGTATATTTTGGTACCATATCTGTTAAACACTTCGATTTTATCAATGTCCTCTCTGTCTTCGAGGTGATCAAGTATTAAGCAATCATTAAATCCGTCACCATTTGGTGAAAGGCCTTGAGGTAAATCAACGCAATAACTATTTTCAAAGAAATCAACATTTATTGTAGTTGAGCTCCAGCAATAAGTTATATCATCGAATACTGTCACAGTAAATTCACCAGATTCTTCCATTAGATCACTTAGATAATACGTATTATCACTTCCGGTTTGTACATCAACGCCGTCAATTGTCCATATGTAGGTTAGTGAATTCAATAGATCACTATTTTCTATATTCACCTCCAAAGTATAGTCCTCGTTAGCACACTTTATAATTGAATCTTCAATAGGGACAATTATGGGTGACTGAAAGAATTCAACTAAAATATCATCTCCATAGGCACAATCTGTATTATCTACGGTTATTATCGCGCTGTAAAATGCGGTTTCGGTTACGGTTAAAGTTACATCTGATTCTCCGTCTATTAATGTACCATCCATAAACCACTCAATGCTGGAGTTGTTAGGTAATGCACCAGCATCAAGTACTATTTCTTGTCCTTCACATAGAGCATTCCCAGACGAAACTAATATATCCTCTCCTAGATCAAGTTGACCAATATCAAAACTTCCACCGTCAATAAATACAGCAGAGTCATAAATCGTATCACCATCATCAGCAACTACTAATTTTATCGTGTATACTTCATTTGGAATTACGGTAGCAGATGCAGTCATAACTTCGGTATGCCCTATAAAATTGGTTGGGCTCGTTAGTGGAGGAAGTCCACCTGGACCATAATAATTAGCAAACCATTCAGCGTTAACCGACTCACATGATCCGTTGAATTGATCGTCTCTAACAGTGAGAACAGATATTGGGTCATCTGTTCCAGGGACAATAGCCAGATTTGAAGTATTTCCAGATGAGTCTGTTAATAGAAATGCAAAAGCATCTGTAAATGTACATTGAAAGGTTCCGTATTCTTCAGCAGCAAAAATAAAATCAAAACTCATACTATTTGAAACAGGAACAAACTCAAACTCTATAATCGAAGCATTGTTAGTGTCTCCTTGATTAAGACCAGGTATAAATGACTCTAGATCTCCATCTCCTGGCCAGTCATAAGTTCCATCCACCAGTACACCACTTTCTGGTCCTATTGCATTCGCTACATCTCCAGATGTCATTATCAAACCGTTTTCAAAAGGCCAAGAAGATCCATTTGCTTCAAAATATCCAATACCATTTGTGCTTCCAAAATCACTTCCTGTACTAAATGTCACATTAAATGCCTGATTACATTCTGAATCTATTAATACATCAGTTACAAGTTCTTCAACCGAGTATAATGTTGTACTTGTTGAAATTGGAGGTGGTACAGTAAATACACAAATATCAAATGTGAGGTTAGATAGTTCATTGGCTGTGAATGAATAGACTCTTACCAAATAATTATCACCGATTGTGAGATCATTTGCCGTACTATTATTATCGTCACTGCAGTAAATCTGGTTTAAATCGCCACAACTATCACCCTCGTAAAGAACATGGTATAAATCCTGTGTGTCACCAACAATGTTATAAAGTGAAATAGCATGATTTTCAGAGACTGCTGTAAACTCAAACCAGACATCATCGTCAGCAGAGCCACCACAAGTATTACTTTCAGATGATGGAGTTGCCGCAACTAGTGTACCTGATCCAGACGCATCACAGCTTTCATTTCCATTTGCTTCAATTAGTGTCGCCCCACTACAATTATCATTTTCGGGTGGGCAAGCAAAGAGTTGTATTGGATTACTGTTTATCACACAATTTACATCTTGGTCATTTGAAACTGTGATTACTATATCGGTTAAGAATGGGTATGGTCCCATTTGTACGATTCCAGTATTACTAGTTTGCTCAGTATTTGAGCTGTAGTTGTCAGAGATTGTTAATGACTCTGCATCACCCATGCTTGTGATGTTTACATCAATTAAGAATTGATCACCGTTAGCACAATCATCGATCACTGTATATTCTGCAGTAGGATTTGTACAGGTTGCACAGGCAACTGTCCAGTCAATACCACCGGAATAAGTTGAACTTGATGTACAACTCACTGATCCATCGGTTTGAAACCCTAAGTATATTGTATCACCAGATGACTGGTATGAAAGCCCGCTCAAATCTCCACCATTATCCCCTTGAAATAAAATACTTCCATCTGTATCCGTTACAATAATTATATCCCAACCTGCTTCTATCAATCCAGAATCAATTGTTAAGTTCAATGGAGCACCGTCAGAGCTTACGTATTCAAATTGGGTAGTATCACTGTTTCCGTAACAGTATGAACTCGAAACTGGCCCGACAGCACAATCTACCAATGTTGTTGCACAATATTCTTGAGTTAATGAACCACTAGTTGACGAGCAGTTTGCATCGTCATCGTTTGATGTTGTAATTTGTACATCTGTATTA
>Ga0115013_10000125_pt1 | contig 50637 bp, 64 predicted proteins | sample SouAtlMetagenome_2_FD_88686 | JGI IMG/M metagenome (GOLD analysis project Ga0115013, IMG submission 88686) | Marine eukaryotic phytoplankton communities from Atlantic Ocean - South Atlantic ANT15 Metagenome | ecosystem: Environmental > Aquatic > Marine > Oceanic | place: South Atlantic Ocean...
AATTAAAATGACCTTTGACGGAGTGACGACTACGATTGAGAGAAACGGACAAGCCGTATCTGATTTTATAAGAAATATAGGTCGTACTAAATTCCCGACTGCTATTGAAGATAGAGCTAATACTTTATCAGGTGCTATATCTAACCTACAGGACGCATTTGCAGAGTTCCAACTAGCTATAGGGAACGAGTTTAAACAAACGCTTACAGCGTTAATACGACAGCTTACGAGGATAATGAACGCAGGTCGTCCAGTAGCAACTCTGTTCGGAAAAGTTTTAAATGCAGCACTTATTGCAGTTGGTAAACCTCTGCTATTTTTTATAGAAAATATTAAATTTATTATCGGTGCAGCTTTACCTTTTGTTCTTAGAGGTATCGCGGCAGGTTTCATGGGATTGTTCGGAGCTATAAGTGCAGCTTGGGGTGCATTAACGGCTCTAAATTTTCAGATGTTGCGTTTCTCTAGGTTATCTAAGGCATCTAGATTTAACATAATTTTAGCCGCACTTGGATTGTTAATAGTTCCTCTGGCAAATGCTACAGGTTTGTTAGACGACATGGGAGATGAAACAGAGGATCTTGCTTCGCTAAATGAACGACTAGCTGCGTCTTTACAAAAACCTTTGCCCTTCTTACAGAGATTGTCTTTCGGATTAAAAGAATCGTTAGAAACTATCAAGGAATTTGTAAAAGTCAATAAAGATACAGATCAGAAACTACGGGAGCTAATGATATTCGGTGGTGGAGATATAGCAGGAGTTAGAAACAGAGTTGAAGAAATGTTTGACGAATTCATGTCTGGAGAAGTCCAAACAATGAAAACTACTGAACAGGGCAGATCTGCTTTAGGTTTATCTAACGAGAGCAGAGTTGTAATGAGAGATGGAAAAGAAGTTGAGATCTTTTCTAGTGCGATAGTAGATCTCAAAAAATATCAAGAAACTGTAAAAGCTATACGAGAAAGTTTTTTCTCAGGTCAATTCCAGATGACAGAAACACAATTTTTCCAAAGGCTTGGCCTTCTGCCAATGGGAGATGTCGGTACAGCAACTAAACAATTAAAATCAATAATACAAAAAGATCTTGACCCTAATCAGTTCTTCAACGATATGCTCGCAGATCATAAAGGCGGGGGATCAGCATTAGTAGATTTTTACGAAAGCTCTGGAGGAGCTGCAGCTTTTTATGGCAAGACTTTAGAAGAATTAATCCCGATAATAGAACAGGCAAAGCTGAATAATTTAGAGCTATCTGATTCTGCTTCTGCCATGATCCAAGAAATACAAAGAGCAGAAGATCCCCTTAAAGGTTTAAAAGAAATTAACGACGAAAACAAAGAGAGCTTTAGAGATTTCTTTGAAGAGATAAATGCTAAGTTTCCACAGATGTTTGCAGATTACGAAGATTTTATAACTAGATACAATGCTGCAATAGAAGAAGTAGACAGGACCACAAAAAAAGCCGCAGTCACATTTGATACAGAATTAAGGCAAGCCGTAATAAATTCTTCTAATGCTTTTACTACTGATTTTGTAAACTCTCTCTTAGAAGGCGAAAGTGCTTTAGAAGCATTTAGAGATTTTGCTAGAAATATAATCAGTCAGATTATTGCTATCTTCTTACAGATGGCGGTCGTTAATAAAATCATAAACTCTGCATTTAATTTAGAAGGAACACCTAATGAACTTTCTACTATAGATCTTGCAAGTGGAGGAACAGCGCAGAGAGGAAAATTACATCTAGTCGGAGAGAGAGGGCCAGAATTATTTATTCCTTCTACGGCAGGAACTATTGCAAATAACATGAATACAAAAGGAATGGGAGGTGGATCTCCAATAGTTATAAATCAATCTATAAATCTATCTACGGGAGTAGTCGCTACTGTGAGATCCGAAGTGATGAATATGATGCCCCAGATATCAGAAGCAACTAAAACTGCTGTAGCTGAATCTGCAAGAAGAGGTGGAACTTATAGAAAAGCATTTAGTGGATAAATTATGAAAAAGATAGCAATGCCGACAACCCCTAATTTTATAAATTCTACATTTACTCTTACGAGAACTGTAAGTCAAACGATGTCTCCGTTTACAGGTAAGATAAGAACACAAGATTTCGGTGGAGTATTCTGGAAATGCGATTGTCAACTTCCGCCTATGAATAGATCTCAGGCTTCTAACTGGCAGTCGTTTCTACTAGATCTAGAAGGACCAACAAATGTATTTGAATTCGCAGATCCTGACGCCCTAACTAATACAGGAACTTACACAAACGCGCACCTACAGGCTCAAGCACGGATTACAGATACTTCTGTCACTCTTACATTTGCGAACTCTACACAGCGTCTTACGGCTTCTGATAATGTATTTACAACCTCTGTTCTTAATGTCGGAGATTTTATACATATTACAGGTGCAGTAAATGAAGAGAATAACGGCACACATAAAATTACAGCAAGGGTAAGTGATACGATCGTAGTGCTAGGAGAGAGCTTTTTAGTAGATGAATCAAATACGACAAGTTGTAAGATCCAACAGAATAAAAAAGGATCTACAGCATTATCGTTAAAAGGATCTTCTAATTCATCAACAGGCACAATCAAGAAGGGAGATTATTTAGGAATTAGATCAACTTCTAATTCTACAGATACAGTAAATCCTAACGATCCAGTTCAGCTTGTTATGGTTGTTGAAGATGCCGTAGAAACTAACGAAGGCAATAGTGCAAGAAATGAATATTCTGTAAAAATACAACCTAAGCTAAGAGCAGATATTGCTGATAATGCATACATAAGATTTGCTAGCCCAAAGGGAATGTTTAGATTGGTCAGTTCAGAAGCATCTTGGAGTGCCGATAAAACTTCTTTATATGGAATTTCTATAAGCTGTATTGAGGTTGTCTAATGGCTACTCGTACTGGAATTACAACCCCTGTTCAAACTAGACTGCAATCTGATACTCAGAAAGGATTATTCTTTGCTATAAAAGCCGAGTTTGATTCTGGGACTATTCGTGTATGGAGTGGTGCAGAAGATCTTACTATCGGAGGAGAGGTCTATATTGGTGCAGGAGATCTTGTAAATATTGCTCCTGTCATGGATTCAAACGATCTTAAATCAGAAGGACTTACAATAAATATTTCAGGCATGAATACAACCGTAATGAACTATGCCGTAAATGAAAATTATCACTTTAGGCCAATAACTTTTTCTATGGGATATCTGATGGGGGATAGTAATGAAGTTGCAGGAACTCTAACGCTATTTAAAGGTCGTATGACTGTCCTGACAATTAACGATAACCCTAATAACAATACGATAGTTATACAGGCAGAGAATCGCCTTACAGACTTATCCCGACCTTGTAATCACAGATATACAAAAGAGACACAAGAATTTTTACATTCAGGAGATGCATTTTTTAATAATGTAAATACGATACAAGATAGAGAAATAACTTGGGGTCGTGCTACATCTTCAGGAACAGTAGCAGGTTGTTTTGTTGCAGGATCTAAAGTATTGATGGGAGATGAAACTTACAAGAATATAGAAGATGTGCAAATCGGAAGTTCTGTAATGGCTTATAACGAAAAGACAGAAAAGCTAGAACAAGCTCTAGTACAAAAGATCTCAAAACCCGAGCTAACAAAAACAGTTATGATCTTCTGGAAATTACCATTCTTTAAAAAAGGCACAATACAATGTTCTACAGATCACCCTCTATATGTAGAAGGCAAAGGGTGGTGCAGTTGGGATCCCAACCTATCTAGAGAGAATTACAAATTTTATCCAATAGGAAGATTAGAGAAAGGCGATAAGTTAAGAACTAAAGATGGAACTGTTGAGATCTCTGAGATTGTCATGCAGTTGCATAGCGAACCAATACAATCTTACAACTTAGTCAGTATAGATACGGCTCATACTTATTATGTAAACGATATCTTAGTGCATAACAAAGGGCGTAATCCTATAGACGACAGAAATTACAATCAATTACAATGAAGAAGATTAAAAAAAAAGCTAATTGGGAGATCCTGTTTAGAGAATGGACGGAGAAAAATAGATCTAAAAAGTTTGCGTGGGGATCTTGGGATTGCGTAATCTTTTCTAACGACCTTATAAAAACAATAACAGGAACTTCTTTGCTCCCTAAAGATTGGAAAACTTGGAAATCAGAAGAAGAAGCAAATACAGCAATAGAGAAATTAGGCAAGAAAAAAGGACTAGCCGAAGGCGTATCTAATGCGTCTAAGAAACTAGATGGGATCTACGAGGTTCAACCTGATTATGTTCAGAAAGGAGATCTTGTCGTATATGCTGATGAAGATAAAAATAATCTTGTTGGGATCTATGACGGATTAGCTGTTCTTGCACCTTCTAGTGTAGATGGTCTTACAGTAAGAAATGATTTTGAGATCCTTCGTGTTTGGAGAATTGATTAATGGATCATGTAAAGAACGCCTTTAAAGCTGCACTTATTATTGCCGTAGCTCTAGTTGTACCGGGTGCGCTCCAATGGATTACTTGGAAAACATTTGCGACTGCCGTAGTAGCGACCTTCGTGACATCGCTTATCGGATCCATGACTTCCAAAGGAATAGATACTTCTAGAGGAAACTTCGGAACCAAATTTGCCGCGAGGACAAGTACAGGACCAAGGATTATTGCCTACGGAGAATGTCGTGTAGGTGGAACTATTACTCATATAAATTGCTCAGGCACGGATAATAATATCTTGAATATGGTCGTAGTTATTGCGGGGCATGAAATAGAAGAATTAGTCAATGTCCGAATACACGATACAGTCGTGACAAAAGACGGGGGACAAAATATCGGAGGAGCTACAGTATTTACTGCGACAAATAGTAAGTTTATAAACAGCGATAACGATAATGCATTTCAAAGATCTACAGGTCAGTCTGATGGATTATTTAGATTTAGTTTTACAGATGGATCCCATACTGCTGCAAATGGTTTCGGGGTTAATCAGATCCCTTCTTTTGGATCTAATTCTAAGGGATTAGGTTGTGCCTATGTTTGTATGCAATTTGTGTATGACGCAGAAGCATTTGGAGGTGGCTTTCCTAATGTCTCTTTTGATATTAAAGGGAAAAAGTTATTTGATCCTAGAGATAACAACCATACTTTTGGAGATGAATCAACTTATACATATTCCGACAACCCTGCATTAATAGTTTTAGATTACATTACAAATACACAGTATGGTCTTAAAGCTCTAGAAGAAGAATGTAATTTAACTACAGGGGCAGGTGGTTTTAAATCTGCTGCAAATACTTGCGACCAAACCGTGACTTTAAATCCTTTAGGACATACAGAAAAAAGATATACGGCTAATGGTTTTGTAGATATGTCTGCTTCGGGAACAGGAGTTCTTGAATCTATTCTAAGTTCTTGTATCGGAGATCTTACTTATGCTTCAGGGCAATTTAATCTATTCGTAGGAGCTGCACAAACGCCGTCTATGACGATTACTGACGATAACCTTATAGGACCACCAACTGTTCAAACCTCAACGCCAGACGGGCAATTATTTAATTCTGTAAAATCTGTATTTGTAGATAAGAATAATAAATTTACAGCTACTGATGCACCGATATTAGAAAATGCTTCATTCTTATCTGCTGATACTCCTACGGGAGAAAGTTCTGCAAACTTTAAAAAGTTATTAGAAGTTCAGTTGCCTTTTACGACTTCTCAACATACAGCACAGAGAATACAAAAAGCTACTCTAAATTTATCAAGAAATGTGCAGACTTTTTCTGCCTTAGTAAATATAGAATATATGCGACTACAACCAAACGATTGGGTTTATGTCACAAATAGCAGAATAGGCTACGACGCTAAAGTTTTTAAAGTAGCTTCTACTTCTTTAGAACCATACAACGGTGGGGGAGAAGGCGAAGCAGTTAGTCTGGTCACAAAACTAAATCTTATAGAAGCTAGTGCTGCAAGTTTTGATTATGTATTTAACGAATACAGCACACCGATAGATGACGATACGGGTGGAGACGATGGCGATAATTCTATATCTCCTCCGACAAGTCTTACTCTGACACAGCAGGGGGTAATAGAAGGGCCGACTAATAAATTATCTATAAGAGCAAGTTGGACTAATGCTACAAGTAGCGATATTACGGCTACAGAAGTTCAATACAAAAAATCTACAGAGGGAACTTACACGGGATCTATAGCAGTAATATCAGAAACGACCAGTTTACTTATACCCGGCGTTGAGCTTGGGGCAACTTACAATGTAAGAGCAAGACATATTTCTGCAGGTGGAGTTAGATCAGATTTTACAAGCGTATCTAATATTACAATATCGGATCCATCTTCTATATCTGCCCCAACAAGTTGGACTGTTGATTCTCTTCCTTTAGCTGTGAAATTATCTTGGGTCAATCCTAATAATACAAATCTAAGAGCAATTAAGATCTATAGACATACAGCAAACTTTACTCCGACAGACGATACTTATCTTGTAGAAACAGTAAGTGGAGAACCTAATGCTCCGATGGTGGAATATTCAGGAAGATTTGACGGGCTAACCGCAGGCACAACTTATTACTTTGCTCTAAGAGCAATAACACATAACGATCTGCACAGCTCGTTTACGACAGTCAAAACAGGTTCTTTTAGTTTAGATGCAGGTACAGTCAATCTAGGTAATGTCACAAACCATACTCAGATCAAAGACGACGGGAGTAATGCCCCTAATATTCTTAAAAATGATCAGATCTCAATATCTAAAAATAGTGGTGCAGTACGACTTACAAATACAGGATCTACAACAGATATAACTTTAGATAATTCAGATATCGGATTAGGTAATGTGACGAATCATGCACAGATAAAAGATGATCTATCAAACTTAGGAATTGCAAGTGCAGACTTTGAGGTGGTATCGTCAGAGCTAAGGCCAAAAAATACTCTTAAAAATTCACAGGTATCAATATCCGCAGACGGAACTCTTAATAATGCAGGTGGAGGTCAGGTCACTACAACAGGAATAGGAGCAGAAACTCCAACAGGTGCACAAACAAAAGTTAATAACAGATTATCTTCTACAGAAAAAACAAGATTAAACGCAGGTAAAACACCAGATGATAGTTTAGATCTCAATAATGCAAATGTAGATAAAGCTCATGTAGGTTTGTCTAATGTGACGAATGACGCACAGATAAAAGCAGATGGAAGTAATGCTCCTAATATTTTAAAAAATGATCAAATATCTTTTTCTAAACCAAGTACAGGCACACTAAGATTAAACAACGGATCTAATAACGATATAACCTTAAACGAACAGGACGCAGGTTTTGCTTCTGGCGATGTATCTAAATTATTAAATATAGAAGCTAACGCAACTGTAGGTGCTAAGTTAGACGATAATCTTTTAGACGAAAATAATAACGATCTTGCTTCTAGTGATATCGTGACAAATCAGGGAACAGCTAACGATACTAATAATGTAAACTCAGTTGCAAAAGCAGACATAACTGGATCTATAACAGGAGCGCAAACTAATGTCGCAAATGTTATACAGAACTTAGCTTCGGGATCTCAACCTGTAGATGCTAGTGCATTAGGCTCGGGATCTATAAATACATCTCTTCTAAAACTTGACGAATTATTTTTACCAACATCTGGAACTGATGCTGCAGGAACTCTTGTTTTGTTTGGTTCTTCCATGACTTCTGTAAGCATAGGAGATCTTGGAACTGGTCCTGGATTTTATATGGGCACAGTTTCCGTGACTATTGAAGATAGTAATAACGACGATATAAGAGGTGCTTCTCTGCATATAGATCTAAAAAGTGGATTTACTACTGTTTATACAAAATACTGGCCGATCGGTATAAAAGAAGGCAACCAATATTATGACGCAGGAGATCAGTTAGGAGATAATAACGATCTCCCTACAATGCACTTAGAATTTGCATATTTTCATACTCTAAACACTACTCTAAATTTATCTATGAGTGGCGATTCCAACGATAGTGGAACACACTGTAGAATAAAAGCTAGAGCTGTAAAATTTGGCGCAGAAACAGTTGCATTTAATACTTCTTCTTTTACCTCATCTGTCACAGGAGCGACGGCTAGTTCAACCCAAGATTCAGGCACGATAACAGTATCAGGATTTACTACAGCTAAGCAGGTAAATCTATCAGGAAATTCTACGGCTCTAGTAAGTGTAAATGGGGGAAGTTTTGTAAACGCTGCAAGTGTAGGAACTATATCTGCCAACCAAACTTTAGAATTAAGATTAACAGCTTCGGCTACTGCAGGATCAACTAGATCTTGCACAGTAGAAGTCGGAGGAACATCTGCAACTTTTTCTGTCACTACGGCAGGAACTTATACTCCGCAATATTCAGGTGGCGGTGGAAGTGGAAGCGCAGGTGGAGGATTTGAATCAACTAACCAACTTGTATAATTATGACGCACACTTTTACATATTCAATCAGGACACATAATTTCGTAGAACACGAAGGAGATTATGTAATAACTAATATTTTATATACCGTATCTTGCTCTAGATCTGACGGGAAGAGTTGCAGTTTTGATCTAAGTTTGCCATTTAGTAGAGATGCTAAGAACAAAGTAATCCCGAGATCTAGATTAAAACAAGATGCTAGTGGTAATGAAATCGCAGAACCAGAATGGCAAGACAGAACCGATTACACTTCTTACGCAAGTTTGAATATACCAAACGATCTGATAACATGGGTGAAGAGTTATCACGAGGACGACGCAGGTAATTTACAGGCACTTAAAAATTATAGTGATACGAGAATAGGAGCATAGATATGGAAGATAGCAGAGGAAGATTTGGGGGCGATATGGATCGCAACGAAGTAGAGATGGATCTCAATAAATTTATGGATATGGTCCGAGAGATCTCAGATCTCAAAGATAAGATACGAGAGCTAGAAGATACGACTAATGTAAATCCACATCAGAAGTGGATCCACTTAGCACAAGCAGTTGATTCTTGGAGGATCTTCCCTAGATTATTTCTAAGCGTATATATATTTTTACTGTATTACTCAACAATGTGGTTTATGGCTCTAGAAAATCCAAGCCTAGAACAGTCAGGACTTATATCAATTATTGTCGGTGCAGGTGCAGCTTGGTTTGGTCTTTACGCAGGAACTACAGGATCATCTAAAAAGTTTAAAGGCGAAGATTAATGCAGATCTTAGAAGTTATAGGAGAGGTTGGCTTTCCTATTGCTATATCGCTGATCTGCGGTATCTTTATTTTTCTTACTATTAAATACATTCTTGATAGTGTAGTCGGACAAGTAAACGGCATACACGGGATTGTGCAATCTCTAGATAACAGAATAAAAACAATGAACCACGATATCGTTAGACTTGACGCAACTATGTGTTCGGTTCTAGGTATCAGGCCAGATCTAGATAGACTGGCTAGAGCAGATGGAAAAGAAGATGCCAGAAGGGATTAATGCAAGAGTTTGTTGACGGAGTTAATCAATACGGATTTCCTATTATGGCTTCCGTAGGTATGCTCTATCTGATCTATTTTATATGGAAATATATTACGGAACAGATTAAGCAAAAATTAGGAGAAGCTAATACGACCTTGATCGCTTTAATAGATCGCATTAGAATGTTAGACAACGATATTATTAGACTTCAACAAAAGTTAGATACTGTAATAGAAGTCAGGAGTAAAGATGGAAAAGAGAAGAAGTGAAGCAGATGATAAATTTAAACTTAGGTTTGGGATCTTTGGGATCTCATTTATATTTTTTACAGTTTTTTATTTAGGGATCTCACAGTCAATACAGGCAGATGAGATAGTCCATAAATTTAAAAGCCCAAGTTTTTCAGGAGTAAATACAAGCTCGCATTATTTGACAATAGAGAACCAAGAGTTCAATAGAAAAGAAGCAATTAAGGCAGAGCTAAAAGCATATAAAGAAGAGCTAAAAAGAGAAGCAGAAAATACAACACTAGCACGATTTATAAGAAATCTAGAAAGCAGAATTTATGCACAATTATCTAGACAGCTAGTAGATAATTTATTCGGAGAAACACCCTCTACTTCGGGAATATTAGAACTGATGGGAAACACCATTGAATATACCCTTAGCGAAGATGGGACAATGATAACTTTAAAGATAACGGATCCTGATGGAAATACCACAGAAATTACTGTGCCTGTCGGCTCTTTTACTTTCTAGCTGTAGCTTATTAGATATATCAGACGATACATATAACGCAAGATTTCCTAGTCAGGGGGGCGATGAGCCACAAAATTTACCAGTAAGTGAAGAGCTAAGGCTAATACAAGCTCCTTTAGTAAGGCCAGTTGTTGCTGTTTACGGCACAGCGTTTACAGATCAGACAGGACAAAGAAAATCTAACTCAGAATTTGCTCTCTTCTCTACGGCTGTCACACAGTCTCCAGACGCATTATTAATTAGAACATTAAAGAGTGTTGCTGACGGGAAGTTCTTTGTTGTCGTAGAAAGAGCAGGACTAGATAACTTAACAAAAGAACGCCAACTAATTAGATCTACTAGAGAACAATTATCGGATATAGACGGAGAGAAAGCTAAATTAATGCCCTTATTATTTGCAGGGATCTTAATACAAGGGGCGATTATTTCTTACGATACGAACGTAGTAAGTGGAGGAGCAGGTGCACGATATCTTGGAATAGGATCTTCTGAACAATATAGAACCGATGTTGTCACGGTATCTCTGCGACTTATAAGCACTAATACAGGAGAGATCTTAATAGAATCAACTAAAACAAAAACGATCTTCTCACACGGGAGATCTCAGGACGCTTTTAAATTTATAGAAGCAGGAACAGAGCTAGTGGAAATAGAAATCGGCAGGGCAGAAAACGAGAGTACAACAATCGCCTTGCAGAGATCAATAGAATCAGCTATTCTAGATATTATTACTGTCGGTTATGACAGGGGATATTGGAAATATGAATAATAAAATATTAATAGTTCTTATGTCCGCATACAGTTTATTCGCAGTCGCGACGGACAATGAGATCTTTGTAGATCAATCTGGTGCTTCTAGTTCTATTGATTTAGAACAATTAGGAAGTGGAAATCTTATCGGTGGACTTAATGCAACTTCGGGATCTATGACATTTTTAGATCTTGACGGATCAACTATGACGCTAGATATAAATCAGATAGGATCTTCTAATAAATTTTTAGGCGATATACTTGCTGATACATTTACAGGCTTCTTTGAATTTACAGGAGATAGCAATGTATTCACAATACAAATAGATCCCACAGATACTTACGGAGCAGACGATTCAGATCTACAGGTCAATGTGACTGGCGATAGCAATAGCTTTACCTTAAATCAGGCGACTAGTGCTTTAGCTAGTACATTAGATTTGGACTGGACTATAAACGGCTCAGATAACACGCTTAGTTTTGATATTAATTACGACTTAGGCACAAGTTATTTAGATTTAGACGGATCTGATAATACTGTAAATTTTGACGGAAGTGGATATCAGGGCGGATATTTCTATCTAGATCATACTGGAGGAAATAGAACTTTTGATATTACGCAAAGCTCAACATTGGATAACGACTGGCTCAAGATTATCTCTTCGGGGAATAATGGGACTGTTTGTGTTATCCAAAATGATGCTGGTACAAGCACTTCTTGCTGATCCTATAGGCCAAGTTTCAGAGCTAAATGGTAAAGCAGAAGTTGTAAGAGATCAGACTTATAACGCAGAACTAAATTTTGCTATACAGCAGGACGATATTGCTACGACAAAAGAAGGTCGGCTTGGTCTTACATTTCTAGATGATTCACAAGTAAGACTTACAGAATACTCAAAATTAAAAATCACTAAATATATCTTTGACCCAGATCCTAAAAAATCGGAGATGGGAATACAATTTACATTAGGCACAGCAAGATTTATTACAGGCAAATTTAATAAGATCTCAAAACAAAATATTGCTCTAAGCACACCGACTGCTGATATCGCAATCCGAGGAACAGATTTTACGGCTACGGTGGACGAACTAGGACGATCGCTTATAGTTCTTCTGCCTGACGAGTTTGGATTTTCTAGTGGAGAAATAGAAGTAATTACAGCAGGGGGAACAGTAGTTCTTAACAGACCTTTTCAAGCTACGACAGTAAGTGTTTTTGAATCAGCACCTAGTAAGCCAGTTATTTTAGATCTCAGCTTAGATCTCATAGACAATATGTTAATTGTTTCGCCACCTAAAGAAGAGATCCTACAAGAAGAAACAGAAAGCCAAATCCGTAAGTCAGATATCTTAGATTTTAATGATCTTGATATAGATTATCTTGCAGAAGATTTTTTAGATACAGAAGATCTTGATTTCACGGAGCTTGAAATTAACTATCTAGATGTAAACTTCTTAGAAGATCTATTGGACCTTATTGACGCTCTAGCTGTAGCCGAGGAAGAAGATGTCTTAGCCCAAGCAACATCTGTAAACATCACGGGTACGACGATAGGACAGGATAGAGATACAGGAATTACTACGATTGTAGATGGCGAAATAATATCTCTTACAAGAACAGTTAGCGAGTCAGCAAATCTTAGATTAAATGTATCAGGATCTTATACTGTAATTTTTATACAGGACGGGGTATCTAGAACAGTAAAAATTAACGGGGGTGGTGATTCAACAATTACGATTAAGCAATCTGATTAACTGCTTCTGATATTACTTTGTAAATAAGAACTGTAAGAAATAAAATACAACCGACAAGATAGATCGGCAGAAGCAAAAAAAGTTTCACTAAAAGGAGAATATCTTTTACAACATGATTAACAAAAGCCATACAGCAACTATACAAGAAGCATGAAAAAACTACAAACCATAATTGGAATATTTTTAATCTCTACGATCATGGTTCTGCCCTTAATATTTAAGACTGCCCCAAGTGAGATCCTAAAATTAAGATCCTTTGATTATTTTGCACCGAAGTTTGATCCTAGTGGTTATTTTACAATCCTAAATATTACAGAAGAAGATCTAGAAAGAGAGGGTGGTTGGCCTTTTCCAAGGCAAAGATTAGCTGAGATCCACATAGAATTACTTAACGCAGGAGCGATCGGAGTTGGTTATGTAATATCTTTTCCTCAACCAGATAGAATGAACGGAGACACAGCGTTTGCTACGGCTCTAAGCTATATGCCTACAGTAATAGCAATGTTTGAAAACGATAACAATATCTATCCTAAAACTTCAGGTACAGTTATTCTCGGTCCAGATACTTTAGGGATAATGTCAAAAGGCGTAATTCGTAATACTGAGATCTTGAGATCTAATGCAATAGAAGCTATAGCTACTGCTCCTACAGAAGTAGATCAAATAGTAAGAAGGATCCCATTATTATTGCAAACCCCAGACGGGTGGGTAAGTGCTTTCGGAACAGAAGTTCTAAAGATCTTAGCTAATTCTGATACATACATTATTAAGACAGACGAATACGGGATCCAAGAAATTACAGTACAAGGTATTCCACCAGTTAAGACTGACGGGCTAGGTCGTAAGTGGATATCGTGGGTTGATACGCCTGAAACTAATTTACAAGATATGAATGTCGCAGGTAAATATGTTTTTGTTGGAGTAAATGCTAGCGGGATAATGCCACAAATTGCAACTCCGATAGGGCTAGAATATCCACACAAGATCCAAGCATCTTTAGCAGAATCAATCTTAATAGAGAATAGCCCTTACATTCCTGATTATTCTTTAGCAGTTGAGATCCTAGCAGTTGTATTATCAGTCATATTTATATGGTTAATTATAAGTAATACTAATGTTTATGCAGGTCTAATATTAACGACAGTTATATTAGCTTCTACGACCGTAGGGGGAATATCTATAATTAGGGGTGGCTTACTAATTGACTTTACATGGACGGCACTTACACAGTTTATTACGGCTTCTACAACATTCTATTTACGCTTTAGAGAACAATATAAATTACGACAACAAATACAAGGACAGTTCGGGACATATCTTAGCCCTGATATGGTTGATAGATTAGTTAAAGATCCTTCGCTTATGAAACTCGGAGGAGAGAGAAAGGAGATGACTTTCTTGTTTGCAGACATTGTAGGTTTTACTCCGATCTCAGAGAAGTATATGCAAGAAGATAATCCTGAAGGTTTAGTAGATCTAATTAATCAATTTCTTAATGAAATGACAAAGATAATATTAGCTAACGGGGGAACTATAGATAAATATATGGGCGACTGTATTATGGCTTTTTGGAACGCCCCTGTTGATTGCGAAAACCATAAAGAATTAGCAGTTAAATCGGCAATAGAAATTGAGATCCTAACCGAGCAAATGAATAAGGATCTTAAAGATCTTCCCCCAGTCGTAATTGGCACGGGTATCAATACAGGATCTTGTATCGTAGGAAATGTCGGATCCGATTCGCGATTTGACTATAGCGTTATTGGAGATGCAGTAAATCTAGCTGCAAGACTAGAAGTGCAAACAAGATCTTACGACACGCCAATAATAATCTCAGAGTTTACTTACCAAGATCTCAATATAGATTGCGAACTTCTAGATGAAATAAAAGTAAAAGGCAAAGAGATCCCAGTCAAGATCTATGCACCAAAGATAAATAATGAAATAAGGAAGTTGCAAAAAATTCCGTAATGGGCAAAAATGTATTATGGGTTATAAAATATCGGCAATATTAGGTGGGCTTCTTCTCGTATCTATAGCGGGATCTGCTTGGTATATTGATCGGCTCTTAGATGAGATCTCAACATTAAAAGGCAACCAATTAATTCTAGAGACAGAGATCTCAGAACAGAATAAATCTATAGAACTCTACAAGCAAAACGCGGCAAAAAGTCAGCAAGAAATTACATCTCTAACTAAGAAAAATCAGGAGAGTGTAAAAGAAGTAAACAAGCTAAGAGATACTTTTGCAAGACATGATCTAGATGAACTAGCTCTAGCCAAACCCGGCATGATACAGACCAGAGTAAACAACGGCACCAAAAGAGTAAAAGAAGATCTAATAAATTTAACTAAACCAGAGCAATACGAATGAGAATAATATCCTGTATTGTTTTTGTATTTCTAATGACGGGTTGTTCAATGATCCCTATGCAAACTAAACCTGTAGAAGTAAAAAGAATAGCCGAGCCAATGCCGATCTATCACCCCCCCTTGCCACTAGAATTACAACTAGTGGATATAGATTGGCTAGTGTTGAATCCTGAACTAATGCAACAATATCTAGATGAACTAGAATCAGGCTCGGCTCCCAGAAAAGCATATTACGCATTAACCTCAAAAGAATATGAAAATCTTTCAATGAATATGGCCGATATTAAAAGATATTTAAGAGATATTATTGCGATAAATGAATATTACAGATCTATCGGAGAAGATGAAGAAGAAGATCCTGATTTGAAAAAAGAGAAGGATTAAGCTAACATCTAAGGATCATTACTGGAGGAAATTATGGGAATGATTGGAGAAATAGTTGGGATCGTGACATTAATAATTAGTATTAGTTCTATTATTGCTGCACTAACCCCGACACCAAAGGACGATGTATGGATAGGAAAGCTCTACAAATTAGTTGATTTGTGTGCTTTAAATATTCTAAAAGCAAAGGATAAATAATTATCACGAGGAGCAGATGCTCCTTTTTTTTAAGTAAAGATGTCTAAGAAATCCCCACAACCTTTTATCTATAATGCAATTCTTGAACGGGTTGTAGATGGAGATACTATAGATGTCACTCTTGACCTTGGCTTTTCTGTACACCTTAAAAAACAACGCTGCAGGTTGGCAGGGATAGATACACCAGAGTCAAGGACAAGAGATCTAGCAGAAAAGAAATTAGGACTAGAAGCAAAGGCTAGATTACAAGAATTATGTCAGGGCAAATTAACAATACAAAGTTTGGGAAAAGGTAAATATGGAAGGATCTTGGCTATCCCGTATTGTGAGAATGGCGATAATATGTGCGAGATCCTTGTTAAAGAAGGACACGCTGTTGAATATCACGGCGGGAAAAAAACAAAAGTATGGGGAGATTACTAAGATGAAAATAAGTGGAGAAGGTATCGCATTAATTAAGATCTTTGAAGGTTGTAAATTAGAGAGCTATCGCTGTGCTGCAAATGTGGTCACGATCGGATACGGACATATAAAAACAGCTAAAGAAGGAATGGTTATATCGCAGGAAGAAGCAGAAGATCTATTAATGCAGGACATACAAACATACGAAAAAGGCGTAATAGATCTAGTTCAAGTAGATCTTAAACAATGCGAGTTTGATGCCTTAGTTTCGTTTTCGTTCAACCTCGGATTAGGGTCACTAAAAAGCTCAACATTATTAAAAAGAATTAACGCAAAAGATTGGGAAGATGTCCCGCACCAAATTAAAAGGTGGAATAAAGCCAACGGGGAAGTTCTGGAAGGTCTAGTGCGCAGAAGAGAAGCAGAAGCAACTCTATGGCAGGGCAAGGATTGGACCCATATATAAATGGCTCTTAGTAAAAGACAAAATAAAAGACTTGGTTCAATATTATCTGTAATGTTCAAGGAAGAAGTGCCGAATGAGATCCTTACAGATTTAATACAGGGTGGCTATGTAAAGCTAGTTGATAAAAGTTATGAATTAACAGACAAGGGTAAGGACGAGAAGAACCGTCTCTGCACTCTTGCAGGATTAAACATACTTTATCAATCTGAAAAAAAAGTGGCAAAAGTATAGATCTCTGATAATAGAGTTCTACGATGTTATCTTGATTTATTTTTGGCTATCGGTAATATTCTTGATAAAAGATCTTATCGCCAATTAGATCCTTCATACCAACCGACTAGAGAATATCTTACGCCCTCTGTAATCGGCGTAATCTGATGATATAGAAAACTTGGAAAAGCAATAATAGTTCCTTTTCTTCTTACGATTTCTTCTGCTCCGTCAGCAAATTCTAGATCTTTAGTAAATTTAAAATCGCCACCTATGTAATCCTGTGGATCCGAAAGCTGTACTGTAATTGAGATCTTACGAGTTGAAGGATTTGATAAATACATATCCATGTGTTCCGTAAAGAAATCTCCTTCTGAATATTTTGCTACTTGAAATTCGCTAACTCCATTAAGCTCAAAGCCAAAAAATTCTCTATTAGCCAACAGCACATAAGGATCTAGGATCTTAGAAATTTTATTGTGATTTGGATTTAGGATATCTATGCCGATAACTTGTGAAGATCTTATTTTTTTATTTTCTTGAAAATCGGAATGGCCGACCCGAGCATTTTTTGCATTAGAAGGTTCATACAGTGATAGGAGTTCCGTAATTACACCCTCTTCTAATTCCTCAGGCCAAGCCATAAACCAATCTTTCATTACTTCTTCTTTTTCTTTTTCTTAGAAGAAGCTCTAGAGTCAATAACGACTAGATGTTTTTCTAGCCATTCTTTATTGATCCCGTCTTTTTCTAACTGCTTACGCAATTGCCGTTCTAGCTCTGTCATATTTTTTATACCCCCATAGTTTTTGGAAAACAAATCTAGCTTCTTCTAATGAATAATGCGCTTCGTTTGCCAGTTCTTTTTCTACTCTTACTAGCCTATGCCAGTCGTTAAAGTTTATATCGTATTCCTGATCTGCTGATAAATGTAAATATCGGCAGTAGTTAAATTCAGGATCTCGTACAATAGTTATATCGTCGCTCATATAGTTAGCTCCCCCTCGTTTAAAAGTTCTCTTATTTTTTTAACAGTTTCAAGATCTTTAGTCAATTGCTCCTGTTTCTCCGTATGAAGGATCTCCATATCGTATTGGCGATCCTCTATCTTCTCAGCCATGACATTCATAATACGAAGCAGGTGCGTTAAATCTAGCGACCCTACTTGTAAATGTTCGCCCTTACTCTCCGAATAATATTCTGTTGACATAATCGTAAGAATATCAGTCGGGATCTTGCGCTCTGAGATCTTATACTGAAATTCAATAATATCTCTAATGCACAGTTTCATCTTTCCAATCCTCTTTCCAACTTGGTTTCCCATTTGGATATTTCATACAGTTATAAAAATCTTCAAGATCTTGCGAATCAGTAATCCTGTTAAGAGCTTCCTTGATTGTAAGATCTGAAGTTAGATCATACTTCTCAATAATACGGATTAAGGTTTTTTCTGTTTCTCTTCTAGACATAGATCCCTCTCTCCGAAACAGCTTTCGTGTGATACAGTTTAAGATCTGCTTTCGGTTCCCAGTAAAGATCTCTCTCAACCTTTGGGATCTCAGAATCAGCATTAAGATCTTCTATTTCTTTTAGACTTATATAACCAAGCTCGGGATATCCCATACCTAAGTCGCAAAGTCCAAACAGATGTATATCTTCCCCATGATCATGCAACTCGCTTATAAGCCATGTAGCTGAGCCAAAGGGCGTAAATAACTTGAGCCAAGGCTTAGTGTTTCTAAATCCCTTGCCTACATTAGCTCTAAGTTTCTTCTCAATTTCTTTAGTAATAAGTTTCATTTTTTCCCCCTACTAAATATGGTATGTAAAACCATTAATATCTTCTACAACTTCAACCCTATCGGATCTAATTTTAGAAGGTTTATTAGTTTCCTCATCTAAGAAATATACAAGTAAGTAATCGTCCTTCTCTTCTATTCCTAGACAAGATCCAAATATCGCTTGACCTTTTATCTTCAAACGACAACCGATAGTTAAGTTTTTATCAAACATTATTTAACCCCCCTATCAGCATAATCATAAACTTGGACTTCTCCAAGATTACCGACCCAACCAATCATCATATTAGCCGAATCCATTATTAACCAACCCCCACATCTCTCAGAGCTATGCTCCTCGCAGGGGATCTTATCGTAATTATCAAAGGCAACTTTAGATTTCTTATAAAAAAGATCTAGAGCTTCTTTGAAAGTTCTTCTAGTAAAAGCCATTATTGCACCTCCTCTATTGTTGGCATACTTGGTCTTTTAAAAAATCCGAATTTAGGATCTCTATCGGATCTCTCTACTTTTGCCAAGAACTCTATTTGAGATCCCACAAGATCTTGGCCATCTTGTGTATCTATCTTGAAACTAGGTTTCTGATATGTTGAATCTTCTGTAGCTACAAGCCTTCTCTCTATCCCTGCAGGTAAAGTTCCCCAAAGGGTATAACCTTCGGCAACTCTTACAATGATCTTAGGAGAGCAACCCCAGTCTGTTTCTACATAGTTAAGATTTAGGATCTCACCTTTTACAAGAACTCTCTCTTTGAATTCTGGCACAGGTTTAGCTTTTCTTTTCTCTTCTCTCCATTGAGCATACTGAGATCTTATCTCTGGTTGTTTCTGCAAAATCTTTTTACCTACTCTTACGACAAGATCTTCCTGTGCTTCTGTAAAGCTCTGGCAAGTTTTATTGGATCTGTATTCTCCAAAACTATTTACCATTACATCTCTAAAGAGCCAAGCACTTCCTGCTCTAAAGTAAGAAGAGATCTCATCAATAAGATCTTCATGCTCTGTCTTTACGATCCTCTTATGGATATCGTAAGGATATGCATCTATGTTGTTGTCGTTGTAATAGCTTTCTTGGATCTCGTAGTAGTGATCTTTCAGATCGTCCTCTTGAGATCTAAGATCTTCTAACTTGTGATACAGATCTACAAGCTCAGGATATCTCTTGGCAAAATCTTCTATCTTGGCTAACTTCTCTGCCATAGCTCCTGTGCTTTCTGTAGAGTAATCTCTAAGATCTTTTTTAGGTTGGATCTTTAGCTCTAGCTCAGGATCATGTAGTCGGACATATTGCTCGGCTTTAGCTATAGCCTTGGAATAGTTAGAGGATAGATTTCGGATATGGTGCGAATCACCACTATCGCATAAGTAAAGAGCATATAAAGCATGAACGCCTCGGATCTCATAGTATTGCTCTCTTGAGATCTCATTAGTTTTATCAATATTTTTCATTTATTCTCCTATCAAATGTGCGCTTTTTCGCTGCGCATGTGCCCATTATAGTGCGAAAATAAATAAAAAATCTACCCTTATTGGAATATTTATTAAAAGGGGAGATCGTCGTCGCTGTCGTCCGAGATAGATCTAGTCCACAATTCTTCGGCATAATCTTGGCCAAATGTTTCTTTTAGCCCGTAGTGTTTAAAGAACTTAAACTCGTCGCCAAACTTCGTGTGTAGCTGTGCATGGTGGAACATACATAAAGGGATCGTATTATTATCTCCCGCTTTAAGCGACATTCCACGCTTCTTGTCTTTAGGTTTTAAAAGGTGGTGGGCTTGAACAACCCGATCGTGAGTTAAAAACCCCGCCTTGCAGATGCTACAGGGCAGGGATTTAACATATAGAAGATGCTCTTTATCCTCAATCCTTTTTTTAAAAAGGACTTTTCTCCCCGTCTTGTTTAACTTCTTGGCCATCTTCTTTTTCTGAGATCCTAACTCCCGTCCATTCTTCTCCTGTATCTTCTTTAACATTTCTCCAAAAAGATCCTTTATACGCCTTTTCATTAAATGTTAAACTGCCGTACATATCAGGCGAGTTTGGTTTTAGTTTCTCATCTTCGGGAACTAAATGCAAAAGTCCACAGCTTATTGATAGCTCGTACTTTTTATCTCCCGAATGTGGATAGGTATATTCCAGAATAGCTGCATATCGTTCTACGCCTTCTATTTTGATTTTTCCTTTCCTTACTACACGGACATTGTTCTCGTGCCATAGAGATCCTTGTCCTTCTTCTAATACAAATTTATCCATCATTTCTCCTTATTTATTTTTAATCTGTACTTATAACCTTTACCGCCATAGATCCTCTTCCTCTCTACAGGATCCCAACTGAGATCCATATCAATTCCAAACTTCTCACGACGATCACTTTTTCGCATATTTCTAATACCGCAAGATATTGTAGGCTCGCCATATTTTTTACCAGTCTTTGCTTGGATTAGAGCTTGGAGATCCCAGAAGGTCCACCAAGCTCCTCTTCGCATAGCAAGAAATATACATTCATCTAAAGATAATTTAGGCATCTTCTAATTGCTCAGGATCATAAACCCCGAGAAGTTTACCTAATACTTCTTTATTCTTTCCCTCTGCGTCTTTATAGGCTCCGATAATAGTTTCTCTATTGCAATTATAGAAGTCCGTATGCGACTGCTCAGGCTTCGCTACACCTAAATTATTTCTTAGGATCTTAATAAGTGCGGGGATCCCAACATAGATGCCAAGATCTTCTCCCTCAGGACTTACTAAAGAATACTTTTTAGGTGGTTCTGATTTATTATTCACGGCATTATCAACTTCAAAAGCAGAAGCAAACTCTCCCCCATGAATACCAAGATTTGCTAAGGCTCTGCCGATCGCAGATGTTTCACAGTTCTCTAGAGCAGAAGTTTTATTAACCATTCCTTCTCCTCTAAACTCCTCTGCAAATCCTGTGGCTACTTCTTCCCATACCCCGTTCTGATATAGGCAGATCGTAGCCTTCATGCAAACCATATCTACATCAGCAGATACAAGTTCAGTTTTAATATTCGCACTAGATCCGAATAGATTTCTAAAGATCTCAACTCGGGTTGCGACAGTCGTGTACCACTTCGGACCAACTTGAACCTTAAAAGGTTTCTTATTTTCCAAAGAGTTTATTTTTTCAATAGCTTGATTTATCAAATTTATCATTTACATTCTCCATATTTTTCTAACTTCTTTTCTAAGATCTTTATCAGACCACTCCCAGTTATCAAGATCAGGGAGAAGAATACCAGCTAGATCATTTTTGTTTTCGGAGATTGATAAAAAGGTTTCTATTGCTTCCGCACCTTTTACCAACTTCTCAACATTTTCATCTATATCCTCAACAGGAATACTTATTACTTCAGATCTAGTCTTAGTGCAATAAACATAGTCAAGGACAGCTTCGCTACAACCCATAGCTTTAGCATACAAAGATACTTGTAATCTATGGGCATGTTTACCTTCGCTTTTAATACCAGTCGTTTTGATATCGCGAATAGTAGATCCATGTCGGAGATCTACATAACCTATTATTGGAACAGGCAATCTAGGATCTTCGTAATAGATCTTTTCTTGATAACCCTCAAGATCTTCCCCTAAGCTAGAATAATGCTGAACAGCAGTGCCTATGAAATCAGGAACAAGGGCCATTTCTTTTTGCAATTTATCTTCATTGACTTCAAATCCTTTTTTTACACAATCTCTTTTGAGATCTAAAAGATTATCCATAGCTTCTTCTTGCACAAGAGTCAGGCTTTTTCTTTTAGTCTGATTCTCATGTAATCCGAAGTAAGATCCAATCGCATTATCTACAACAGTTCCTCTCCACATAGCAGGACCACCTCCATCTTTATAACCATAAAGATAAGTCAAAATCCATTTAGCAGGATTTCGGATCCAAGTATTTATAGAGCTAGGGGATAGATGTGAGATCCCGTGAACTGTAAAAACATCATTTACTTTTTCATTCATAATCATTTTCTCCTAAGTCATTTAATTTCAAATAAAAACCAAGTATAATCCCAGAATGGAATATATTACAGGAGTGGTATCTCTCAGGACTATAGGGGCAAATCTATGAAGTTAAGAGCTTATCTTAAAGAAAAAAAACATACACAAATGTCGTTTATAGAAGAAATAGAAATGGCTACAGGGCAATCAATTCCACAGGGAACTTTAGCAAAGTGGATCTTAGAAGTCAGGATCCCACGCAAGGAAGAAATGCACCTTCTATTTAATATTACAGAGGGCAAAGTTCAACCTAATGATTTCTACGGCATCAGTCCTGTAAATATTAAGGACAAATAATTATGAAAATAAAACAGACTAAATTAAAAGATCTCAAACCATACGAAAACAATCCAAGATTACACTCAGAATTACAGATAATACAAATCGCCACATCTATTAAAGAATTTGGATTTATTAATCCTATCTTGGCAGATGAGAAAGGAATGATCCTCGCAGGACATGGTCGCTTCTTAGCTTCGCAAAGACTAGATCTAGATAAAGTTCCCGTAGTAGTAATAGACGGCTTAGACGACGAGCAGAAGAAGGCTCTTGTGATAGCTGATAATAAGATTGCTTCTAATTCTGAATGGGACGAGAATTTATTGTGGGATCAAATAAGGGAGCTAAACGATAAAGGATTTGATATAAGTAAACTTGCTTTTGAAGAAGTTGAGATCCTTCCTATGTTAGATCCCAATGTAGTTCAGGATCTATCAGGAGAATGGGAAGATATGCCAGAATTTTCCGAAGAAGATAAGTCGGCTTATAGAACTTTGCTTGTGCATTTTATGAATGACGAGGATATAGAAAAATTTAAAAAATTAGTAAAGCAGGAATTTACTGAGAAAACAAAATTTATTTATTTCCCAGAACAGGAAAACATGGACACAGAAGCAAAGAGATATGACTAATCTGCCGCGTTTTCCATTATACATACCAAGTAAATCAAGATACGAATCAGCATATACTGCAAAATATTTAGACTATATGAAAGTGCCGTATCGGTTAGTCGTAGAAGAGCAAGAATACTACAACTATGTAGCGACTATAGGAGATCGCAAAAAACTTCTTGTTTTAGAAGATACATATAAAGACAAATACGATTACTGCGACGATCTAGGACGATCTGTGCCGACTGGAAGTGGTCCTGCAAGAAACTTTATTTGGGAACATTCTATATCTGAGGGACATGATTGGCATTGGATAATGGACGACAATATTAGATCCTTTAGAAGATTACATAAAAACGAGAAAGTCAAAACAAGTAATGGCGGAATATTTAGGGCGATGGAAGATTTTATCTTGCGATACAAAAATGTTGCTATGGGTGGTCCTAACTATTATATGTTTGCTCCTGCTAGACAAAAGGCTGCACCCTTCCAAATTAATACAAGGATCTATTCTTGCAATCTAATTAGAAACAATTTAGATTTTAGGTGGAGGGGCAGATTTAACGAGGACACAATTTTATCTTTAGATCTGCTAAAGAAAGGATATTGCACAATTTTGTTTAATGCTTTTCTACAAGAAAAAATAACTACTCAAACAGTAAAGGGGGGCAACGAGGAATTATATAAGCACGGAACTCTTGATAAATCTAAAATGCTTGTGCGAGAGCACCCAGATGTATCTAGATTATCTTTTAAGTTCGGACGCTATCATCATCATGTGGACTACAACGGATTTATAAAAAATAACAAGCTAGTCAGAAAGGATAAATTACAGGGCAAGGGCATAAATAATTACGACATGAAACTCAAACATAAAATATGAATATATTAATAACAGGTGGCGCAGGATTTGTAGGATCTCATCTTTGCGAAAAATTAAGATCTCAAGGACATAAAGTTTGGAGCTTAGATAATTATTTTTCGGGATCTTATGAAAATCATGTAGAAGGAGTAGATTATCTAGTCGGAGAAACACTAGATATTGCCAAGATCTTTAAAGATGTAAATATAGATCTCGTATATCATCTTGGAGAATATTCTAGAGTTGAGCAATCTTTTGACGATATAGATATTTGTTTTAAATCTAACTGGGAATCAATATACGCAGTTCTAAAATTTGTTAGATCTAGTGGAGCTAAGATTATCTATTCGGGATCTTCTACAAAGTTTGGCGATGATGGAGAAGCTATTTACACTAGCCCTTACGCTTTTACAAAAAAATGCAATGCTGATTTAGTCAAGACTTATTGTGAATGGTTTAACATAAAATACGCAATAACATATTTCTATAATGTATATGGACCAAGAGAGATCTCAGAGGGGCGATATGCGACTGTAATAGCTAAGTTTCTAAAACTAAAAAGGGCAGGATCTAGACAAGCAACTGTGACTAAACCCGGAACACAGGCAAGAAATTTTACAGATATAAGAGATATTGTTAACGGACTTTCTATCGTAGGTCAAAAAGGACTAGGAGACGGCTTCGGGATCGGTGCTAAAGAGAGCTATACAATCTTAGATCTCTGCGACATGATGAAGCTAAAACCAAGAATGACTAAGTTTGTAAAAGGCAATAGATTATCCGCACCTGTTCTTACTAAAAAGACAGAGGATCTTGGTTGGAAACAACAACATAAATTAATAGATTATATTAACTGGGAACTGTTTGCAGAAAAGGACTAAAAGGGCATAAAGGGAACTGGTCAAACAGGTACGACTGGAACTGGTCCTACTGGTACAACTGGCAAAAAGGGAACTGGCCCAACTGGACCAACTGGAACTGGCCCAACTGGTCCAACAGGTACAACTGGTTTTTTAGTTAAATCTATCCATATAATCTTCCCACGAATCATCTTCCTCAGGCACTTCAAACTTTTCAAAGTTAAAAGTATTTAGATTATATTTGAATTTAGCTTCTCCTATTTTTCCATACAGATCTTGCTCTCTAATTTTTCTAGTAAAAACAGATGTAGATTTCTCGTCAAAGTTTCTATGAACTGTTAGAACTGCGTCAGCTTGGTTATGCCAATGAGCTGCACCAGAAATATCGTAAGCCGTAGGTGGCAGATAAGATCCATCTTGATTTTTTGGCAACTTAGTTGGGTGTGCTACGATCCATGCAATAACTTCGTAGATCCTAGCAAATCTTTTACAGAGAGAAATAAAATCTCTTATATGTTCGTCCTCTCTTTGGTTGCCAGATCTTACTGCAGAAACTTCGTTGTAAGGATCTATTATTAATCCCTTAACTCCGTATTTATAAACAGCACTTTTTGCAATCTTCAAGATAAGATCTATAGAAGGAACAGCATCTCTAGTTTCTATAAAAAAGAAATGCTTGTGAATAAAGTCAAGGGCAGTATTCAATTCCGCAGGTGTCATGCGATCTGCAAAACCATCATCAAAAGATTTCTTAGAATACATTTGAGCTAGTCGCCTAATATGCATCTGAGTGCTATGCTCGGGAGAGAATATAGCAAACTTGAGATCTTGATTAATAGCTAAGTTCATTAGGATCTGATCTAAGAAAACAGACTTCCCGTGGTTTGGGATCCCAGTAATAACAGAGAAGGTTCCAGACATAACTTTATAGATCTCATCTAAGCCGTCTAAACCGACTTCTAACGGTCGTTCATATTTCCCTTCATAAAGATCATGGATCGTATTATGGTAATCGTTGACAGTATATAAGCCGTCTACAGGGTAAGGTTCTGCATTGTCTAAGATCTCTCTAACTTTATCAGGGCCAAACTTTACAAGAACATCGTTAGCATCTTTACAGTTATCGGGCATTCTTACAAACCAACAGATATCTTTGCCGAACCTATGAAGCAATTCTTTATGATGTGCTTTTCCTGCAGTATCGTTATCTGTAAAAAGGATTACTTTTTTTGCTTCTAAAGGACAATTTTCAAGAGCCTTATATCTAGCATCATCTTTATCGCCTTTAAATTCTTTAGGTGCTCCATTAGGCAAAGTAGTTCCATTAGTAAATCCGCATTGAGCTAGAGACAAAACATCTATCTCACCCTCACAAAATATTACTGTATCTTTTTTCCATACTCTGTCGTAGTTATAGATTATGGATTTTGCATTAGCAGATTGTCTAAAGTCTTTTTTAGAAGTCCTGTATTTTATATTTGCAAGAGATCCATCTTTATCAAAGTATTGAAAACCATACCAGTTATTCTCCTCAAAGATCTTAAATTTTTCGTATGTGGATCTTGAGATCTTACGACTTTCAAAATACTTATCTAAATTAGAGATATTAGATTTCATAATATTTGGCTCTACAGGTTTTACATATTTTGGTTTTTTAGTTGGGCGATAGATCCCACCAGATTTAGTAGATCCCCCTCCAGTCCAATCGCAATGATGACATTTCCAAACAACGCCCTCGTAATTAATTGTCACGGATAGAGGATTATCTCTTGGATTGTGCGGTGGTTGACACTGCGGACATTTAGTTTTTTTAGTTCCTTCTTCTGTAGAAGAAAGTCGTATTCCATTGTTGTTAAGTATCGTATCTATAGTCTGCATAATTACCCCGCTATTTGATTTTGTGTAAGTTTTTTATTTTGTTCTTTTGGTCCGATTACATTTCCTACTTCGTCAAGCTCAAAATAATCTAACCATCTTTCTTGATTTAACCAAGTTGATGCATGTGGAATAAATCTTTCTTCATGTCCGACACAATCTCTTGCAAGAAGATTTACTCCGTATAAGATCTTTCCGTAATGTTTAGAATCAAATTTGTGAAAAGATTTAGAAGCTGATTTTCTTCCGACCTTTCTTGGATATATTTTCCAGAACTCTACAAAGGCTTGATCCTCTGTATTAGTTTTAGTATCTTCTTTAGTATTATTGATCTCTGAAGATCCCACCCTCTCTCTTACTGAGATACTAGGGTCGTCTGAGATCCTATCTAAAAGAAGATGATAACGATTAGATGTATAACCTCCATGATCTGCGATCCTGTGTTCTATTCTTAGAAATCCTAATTCTTCAAATTCTTTTATCGCAAGTCTTACCCCTTTGTTGGTTTTAAGTCCTACGATCTTTGCAATATGAGAATACGAAGGATAACAAGAACCTGATTCATCTGCATAGTTGCAAAGGATAACTAAAATAAATTTTTTAGTTGGAGTCAAGCCTTCTACTTTTAAGGCTCGGTTTAAATATTCTATTGACATAATTCACCTCGCTTTTTTCTTTAGTCAAAAAAAGAATATATAGAACACAAACCCAAAAGGGAATAGCTAATATTTAATGTTGTTAGATTTTTCTCTATCAGTCCGATCGTACTGTTTTCGGATCTTATCATTTTTGGCTTTGACCTGTTTAAGTAGATCTAGCTCAACATCAATATTAGATAACAGGGCATTTAAATCCTTCGGTAAACAAGCTCCTCCGAATCCAAAACGACCATCTTGACCAGGCACTTGGCTATGACCTTCTCCAACCCTAGCATCACACGAAGCCAGAGATCTCACTACTTCGTAATCGCATTTATAATTTTTAGATAAATTATAGATCTCATTAAAAAAAGTAATCTTTGTAGCTAGATATGCATTAATCGTATATTTAATTAGGCTTGCTTCTGCGATTGTAGTTTTGTGAAATTTAAGGTAATCCCTTTTCTTTTGTCTGTAGCGTTCCTTCATAAGATCTACGACTGTAGAAACAGGATTAGTAAACCCCCCAATAATATGATGATGTTGTCTTAGAAGATCTAAATCAGCGTGTGCTTCTCGTAGAAACTCTGGGTAATATACAAGGCGTTCTCTTATATCTGTATAGCTGTCGCATATCGCTTCTAACTGATCGGGCAAGATAGTAGATTTAATTACTAGCACTCCCTTATAAACACTCTCTAAGCGTTCTAAAACATCTAGAATAATCTTAGGATCTAGAGATCCATCTTTACTAGAAGGCGTAGGAACACAGATAAAAATACATTTGAGATCTAAGCTCGGTATTTGTCTATAGCTCATATCTAGATCTTTAACAATAGCAGGATCTATAACATAACAATTCTCTTCTCCTAGAAATCTAGAATAGGCAGAACCTACGAACCCGTGTCCGATTATTCCTATCTTCTTAATACTTTTCTTTTTACTAGCCATTAAATATTACGAGCATTGAATCAGTCATACCCATCCAATTATCAACTCTCTCTCCTTTTAAATTAATTCCTATAAATCTTACACGACCTCTAATAAATCTAATCTCTTGTGCGTTAGGTTTTATATAGTCGTGAAATAGTGCAGATGATGTAGATACAGGCAAAAGACAAACGCAGAGCTTACCCTTCTTTGATTCTTCAATAGCCTTCTTTACAAATGCTTCTTTTAACTTTTTCTGATAGGGTGGGTTTACAAAGTTTCTCTCTCCCCAATCTCTTTGCAATCCATTAAAGGTTGACATAAGAGGACAGGGATCAAAGTCAAACTTAAATTCTTTATCAAGCTTTTCATAAAGATCAGGGGGTGTTTGCCAATGGTCGTATAGCCCTAAACCTTTTCTGTTATATTTCTTTACTATCTGTTTGTTCTTCTTTTCCGTCATAATATCTGCCATACTTTTTTTCGTATTGTTTTTTCTCTTCAACTAGAAGAGCAGATCCGTAAGCCCAGAACATAGACAGATACAAAAGTAATACCCCGAATATTTTTTCTCCGAACTCCATATACATACGATACAGGAATAGATCCCAAAAAGGAATAATTAATTAAATTTATTGAGATCCTTTGTAATCTTGCTGTTTTTGGAATATTATGACTGAGAAAATTAGAGAATTTATGGCAAAGAAAACGACTACAAAAAAAATTACTCCGACACTTAAATCTAAATTAAGAGATCAATTTGTGCAGGGCGTAATGGAAAACGATCAGAGGATCTATCCAACACTAGATGATCTAAAGGTCAAATATAAAGTAGCTCAATCTTCTCTCTATAGATTAGCGAAGGACGATAATTGGAAATCGCAAAGAGATAAGTTCCAACAGGATCTTGCAGAAAAATTAGATGCACAAAGGACTAAAGATCTTGTAAATAGATCTAAGAAATTTGACGATCAAAGCATAAATCTAGCTACAGCTTTTTATACTACAGTTGGGCAAGTCTTAGCGTATAACAATAATCAAATACAAAACGGCAGGGAAGGTTTAAAGCCAACTCAAATAAATGCTTTAGCAAATACAATAGCGACCGCACAACGATTTGCAAAGTTAGCACTAGGAGAAGCTACAGATAATATTAATGCAACAGTCAATGAAAACACAGACAGCTTCAGACGAGCTATGGAACTGCTTGACCAAGTTGAAGACCAACGCAGAAGCGAAAGCTCTAACACTACGCACTGATTGGCTTAAACAGGCACGGCAGAAACAACTCCCACCTAAAGATAATTTTTATATCTGGCTTATTCTTGCGGGAAGAGGTTGGGGAAAAACAAGAACAGGAGCGCAAGATATTGCTCTCTATGCTTTAAGAAATCCAAATACAATATCCGCAGTAGTAGCTCCGACACATGGAGATCTGCGCAGAGTTTGTTTCGGTGGCCCTTCTGGTTTAGTATCTATAATCCCAAGAGAGTGTATGTCTCATGTTAAGGATCAGAAGGGCTACTCTTCTTCAGTATCAGAAATCAGATTATTTAATGGATCTCGGATCGTAGGTTATGCAGCAATAGAACCCGAAAGATTAAGAGGACCACAATTCCATAGAGCTTGGTGCGACGAACTTGCAGCTTGGAGATATCCTGAAGCATTTGACCAATTAATGTTTGGGCTTAGATTAGGAGAAGATCCCAAGTGCATAATTACTACGACCCCTAAACCTAGCAAGATAATAAAAGATCTTGTAGCTAGAGACGATGTAGCAGTCGTGAGCGGGAATACTTTTGAGAATGAAGAGAACTTAGCTGAATCAGCTTTGGCGATGCTTAAAGATAAATACGAAGGCACAAAGTTAGGACAGCAAGAATTATATGCGGAAATAATAGAAGCTGTAGAGGGCGCACTATGGACGCCAGATCTAATAGAAGATGCTAGATTGTCTAAAGATACAGAAAGAGATCTTACTCAAATTGTAGTCGCTATAGATCCTGCTGTGACAGCTAACGCTACATCAGATGAAACTGGGATCCTCGTAGTTGGCAAAGATCATAAAAACGAGTATTATGTATTAGAAGATCTATCAGGCAAATACAGTCCTGACAGATGGGCCAAGGCTTCTATAAATGCACTCTATGATTGGGGTGCAGATCGGATAGTAGCCGAGGTTAATAATGGTGGAGATCTTGTAGAACGACTTCTGCGAAATATAGATCCCAATGTAAGCTACAGATCAGTCAGGGCTACACGGGGAAAGATAGTCAGAGCAGAACCAATCTCAAGTCTTTACGAGCAGAGGAGAGTTCATCATCTAGGATATTTTGAAGAACTTGAATCGCAGATGTGCTCCTACACGGGAGAGGTGGGACAAAGCTCACCAGATAGGCTAGATGCTTTAGTATGGGGTTTAACTGAACTGAGTAAATCTAGAGGACAAGTGAACTGGAGAATAAGTTAATGTCTATTTTAGACAACATCAGAAATTACTTTACAGGCGAAGAAGAGCCTGAGAAGAAAATGACTGGAAGTATGGCGCAATACTTAGGCGTTGGACCGACACATAAATCTTACAAATATCAAGATCTTGCAAAAGAAGGCTATCTAAAAAATGCGATTGTCTATCGTTGTGTAAATGAGATCTCATCTGGAGCTTCTGCTGTAAATTTTAAGATCTTTAATGGCGATGAAGAATTAGAGATGCACCCTCTAATAAATCTCCTCAACAGACCTAACCCCTTACAATCTAATTTTGAGTTTATGAAAGCTCTGTCAAGTTATCTTCTTCTATCAGGTAATTCTTACATCTTAAAATCAGGATCAGATAATGGTCCACCTAAAGAACTGCACTTGCTTAGACCCGATCGCATGAGAATTAAGTCAGGGGGCAAACCTATTCCTGAGAAATACGAATACATAATAGAAGGCAAAGTCCACGCGACCTATCCCGTAGATCCAATAACAGGTAAAGCAGAAGTCAAACATATAAAGTTATATTCTCCTTTAGACGATCTTTATGGTTGCTCTCCTTTGTCAGCCGCAGCAGTAGAAGTAGATCAGCACAATCTATCCTCGCAGCATAATATTTCTTTGCTGAGCAACGGTGCTAGACCAAGTGGAGCAATCGTATTTAAACCTGTAGACGATTCAGGCTTTTCAGTCAATCTTACTGAATCACAAAGAGCGCAACTTCTTACAGATATGAACAAAAGATTTACAGGTGCAAATAATGCAGGGCGACCTCTATTGTTAGAAGGAGATTTTAACTTTATTGAAATGGGGCTAAGTCCTAAAGATATGGACTTCCTTAATCTTAAAAATCTAGCGACTACAGATATCGCATTATGTTTCGGAGTTCCTTCTCAGCTTGTCGGTGTGCCTGATGCTCAGACCTACGCAAATGTTGCAGAAGCAAGATTAGCTCTCTACGAAGAAACAATTATTCCGCACTTAAAACAAATAGAATCAGATCTGAACGAATGGCTAGTTCCTATGTACGACGAACGACTTTCTCTAAGATATGACATAGATGCAATTCCTGCATTAGCTGAAAGGAAACGCAAGATCTACGAGAACATTACAAGCGCAGTCCGAGAAGGGATTATGACTAGAAACGAAGCAAGATCGGAGATCGGTTTAGAAGCGATCAAAGGAGCAGACGAACTCTTTATTAGTGCAACTCTTTTCCCACTCGGAGACGGCGATACAGAAGAGCCAGAGAACCCAATCAGTAGAGAAGAAGTAGAAGGATATGAAGAAGAAGCAGAAGAGGAACAAGAAGCAGATAAATTCCTATCAGTTCTAGATGATTATTTTGGAGTTGAGAAAGCATTATCAGATCTTGACTTTACTCCGACCGACGGCATGAAAGCAGAAGCACAGAGAGGTTTAGATTGGAGAAAAGAATACGGAAGAGGTGGAACGCAGGTCGGTATGGCCAGAGCTAATCAACTTATAAGAAAAGAAAAGTTATCTCCTGATACTGTAAGAAGAATGTATAGTTTTTTCTCTAGGCACGAAGTAGATAAAAGGGCAGAGGGATTTTCTCCGGGCGAGGACGGATATCCTAGCAACGGAAGAATAGCTTGGGCTTTATGGGGCGGAGATGCGGGCTTCTCTTGGAGTACAAAGAAGTGGGAACAAATACAGAGAGAAACTAGATCTATAGATCTCAATGAAGTTCATGTAGAAGCACAAGAAGATACAAAGGCTCTAAGTGCCGCAGTCAAAAAAGGACTACAGAAAAAGGTGGAAGATCATAATGAGAAGTATGGCGATAACCCTAAAAAGAGAGCTACGCTTAGAATGTTAGAAGCTGTATTCCGTAGGGGTGTCGGAGCCTATAGAACCAATCCTTCTTCGGTTCGTCCCTCAGTTGTTGCTGCAGGTGGAGAAGATCGTTGGGCATACGCCCGCGTTAATGCTTTCCTTTATGCTTTGGCTAAAGGGAAATTTAGAGGTGGTAAGTTTGACACAGATCTATTTCCTAAAGGCCACCCTCTATCAAGCAAGACCTAATGGAAGCCAAGACCTTTCACGAAACACGACGAGGTCGTATCAATGGAAGAAGAGAAGCACGAAAGAGACAGGTGCTTATAAGAAATCTAGAGAAAAGATACGCCAAACAACTCACAACATTATTCCGCAAATTTATGAATACGGAACTCTATCTGTTTAGAGAGTTTGGAGTTTGGGATCCTGTTGTCGCAAGAGAACATCTTGACGAAGATTTTATCCCTTTGACTTTGACTTTTTTTAGGAAATTATTTAAGGCTACTTGGGATCTAGAAAACTCTAGCTATATGCAGAGAAAACAAGAAGCAGTATCAGTAGCAGTATTTGACCGACAGCAAGATATTGTAGATTTAGTAGATCGGTATTTTAACAATAGATCTCTGATCCTTGCAGGTGTCACAGCACAGATGAGTAGCAAGATAGATAAGATAATTCAGGCAGGAAGATTAGAAGGACTTAGCAATCAAGATATAGCCCGTAATATTACAAATTCTTTTCCGTCAATTCTTAGATTTAGAGCAAACCTTATAGCCCGTACCGAGACGCACAACGCCGTAGGTTTTGCAGCCGATATATATTACGAAGCTATGGGAAAACAAACAGGCATAAAGCTAAAGAAGAAGTGGATTGCTGTATCAGATGATAGGACCAGATCTGCTCATGCAGAAGTTAATGGGACGATAATAGATAATGATGAGAACTTTATTGTCGGAGGGGCAGAAATGAAATACGCAGGAGATCCTGCAGGTGGATTAAAAAATACAATAAATTGTAGGTGTACAGTAATCTATGCAGACGCAAGGGATATTGTGGATTGAGGATCTATATGCTACGATTTAGTCAAAGTTTTATAAAATTTTAGGAGACAAAATGCAAGAAGCCGAAAAAATGTCCAAAGTAATAGAAAAGCTTGGGGCATCTTTGTCTGTTTCTAACAATGAAGATCATGCAGATTGCAGTTGCAACGACGAGAAAGCAGAGGTACGAAAAGATGTTTTTACTACAGAACAAGAAGCTGTAGCTAGAGCCAAGGAAATAGGTTGCAACGGATTTCATACTCACGAAGAAGATGGGGAAACAGTTTATATGCCCTGTGCAAATCATGACGACTACACAGAACAAACGGGCAGAGAAGTATCAGGCTACGGCTACGGTATGGGGAAAAAACCTAAGAAGAAAAAACCAAAGAAAAAAGATGAGGATCTTGGATCTTTAAATATTAAGACAGATCTAAAATCTGTAGATAGCGATAGTAAAGATTACGGATATTTTAAAGGCTACGGATCAGTATTCGGAAATACAGATCTAGGCAATGATGTAATAGAGAAGGGAGCTTTCCGCAAGTCGCTAGAGAATAGAGAAGCTAGAGAAGTCAAACTTCTATATCAACATAAATCAGATATGCCGATAGGTGTTTTTGATTCTATAGAAGAAGATAACAACGGGCTTTTAGTAGAAGGAAGATTAGCTCTTAAAACACAAGCAGGGCAGGAAGCATACGAGCTTCTAAAAATGGGTGCCCTTGATGGATTATCAATCGGATTTAAAGTCAATCCGAAAAAAGTTTCTTACGAGGATCGTGGTCAAAAACGAATCCTGAAGGAAGTAGATCTAATGGAAGTATCGTTAGTCACTTTTCCTATGAACCCACAGGCAACTGTGACACAGGTAAAGGGAAGGGATCTTTCTGTTAGAGAGTGGGAATTTGAACTGCGCGATGCTTTTCAGCTTTCTCGTTCAGAAGCAAAAGTTGCTGCAACCGCAGTACACAAATCTCTCTCAGGCCAACGGGAAGTTAGCGGAGAAAAGGTTGAACTCGTAGATGCGATAAATAAACTTAATATTAACCTTAAAAATCTTATTAACAGGAGATGATTATGTCGGAAGATATAAAAAATGTTATTAATGAATTCGGCAAGACTTTTGAAGAATTTAAAAAAGTCAACGACGAAAGATTAGATAACATAGAAAAGGGTAATAGTTCCTCTGATCAGGAAGCAAAACTAGAAAAGATAGAATCAAAACTTGACTCTCTAGAAGATCTTAATCAGAAGATAACTATTGCTAACGAATCTGCTGAAAGTATGAAATCTAAAGTAGAAGAATTAGAAGCGGTCATTACTAGACCAAATTCTGGTTTTGAAGCAAAACAGGTTGACGACTTTAAGCAGGCATTTGACTCTTACTGCCGAAAGGGTGCGGATAAACTAAGCCCAGAGGAAGTAAAAGCATTAACTGTTTCTAACGATAGTACAGGTGGTTATTTAGCACCACCAGAATATGTGAGAGAACTACTGAAAACAGTCACGGAAATCTCACCTATAAGATCTATCGCTAGGGTCAGAAGCACAGGGCAAAGATCAATCCAAGTTCCAAAAAGAACTGGTCAATTCGCAGCTCAGTGGGTAAGTGAAAGTGGTAGTAGATCAGAGACAACTGGTTATACAGTTGGCTTAGAAGAGATCCCATGTCACGAGCATTACGCTCTAGTGGATATCTCTGAACAAGATCTAGAAGATACTGTCTTTGACTTAGAATCAGAAATGCAATCGGAGTTTGCAGAGCAATTTGCAAAAGCCGAAGGAACTGCTTTCGTAAGTGGTAATGCTGTAGGTAAACCAGAAGGGATCTTAACTGCGTCAGGCGTAGGAGAGGTTGTTTCAGGAAACGGAACAGCACTAACTGCAGACGGACTTCTTAGCTTGGTACATAGTATCAAAGCTGAATATTCAAGCTCAGGGAGATTTGTATTCAACAGATCTACTTTAGCTGATATCAGAAAGCTAAAAGACACAGCAGGTCAGTATGTATTCCAAGCAGGTATGTCTCTTCAATCAGGAGTTCCTAATACGATATTAGGTTATCCGTATGTTGAAGCTACAGATATGCCAGATGTTGGTGCGGGTGCATTCCCAATCGTATTTGGGGATTTCAACCGAGCATACATGATTGTAGATAGAGTAGCTATGGCTGTATTAAGAGATCCTTATACTCAGGCATCTAGTGGAAACGTAAGATACTTAGCTAGAAGAAGAGTTGGTGGTCAAGTTGTACAGGCAGAAGCAATTGTTAAACACAAAGTATCAGCGTAAGCGGGAGATAAGAAATGCAAGATTTAAGTAATAACATTAAACTAATGCAGAGCTTAGCACCTGCAGCTAGAGATGCTGACGCTAACGGAACTGGAGTTGATACACAGGGATATGAAAATGTCGCTATCGTAGTTGATTCTGGTGCCGAAGGTATCACGCTTTCTAGTACAAATAAGATTGAATTTGAGTTAGAGCATTCTGATGATGATTCAACTTATGTAGATGCTTCAAGCTCTGATGTAAACGGAACTTTAGGTTCTGGTGGGTTATTCCTAACATTAGATGATAACGCCGAATCACCTCAAATCTCTGAGATAGAATATCTTGGAACAAAGAGGTATGTAAGAGTTGTCGCTAATTTCTCAGGAACTCATGGTACAGCTACGCCTTGTTCAGCATTTGTAATTCTAGGTAAACCTAGACACGCACCTGCTTAGAGGTAAAAAAATCGGAGGGGGTTATGCGCTCCCTCCACTTTTAAGGATTTAAAATGGCAAAGAAAAAATACAAAATCTTAGTTCCAAAACCCGCTGCGGCTAAGGAAGATGGAACAGAAATAAAATTATATGTCGCAGATGAGATCGTAGAATCAGATGGATCTTGGCAAGATAATATTATGGACCAATTCGTAATGAATGGTTGGGCTATAGAAGTCAAGATGGATTCAGCTGAAGAAGTTGTAGAAGCAGAAGCAGATTTAGAGATTAAGAGAGCTAGAAACGAAAAAGGTCAGCTAATGGGCGACGACCCAGAAACTCCTGATGTAAATGAAGCATGGGAAGGTGGCGAAGCTCCTAAGAAATCTACTAAGAAAAAAGCACCTGCAAAGAAAAAATCTACAAAGAAAAAATCTTAGATCTCAATAATTAGGGCATAATAGAAGTTGCAGATGCAAAGAAATGTTAGATAACATTATGAACAGGAAAAAAATTAATGAGCGCAGGTTATTATCATTTCATCATAGAGCAGGGAGCAACTTTCAGGCATACTCTTACTCTAAAAGATTCAGCAGGATCTCTTGTAAACCTTACGGGTTATACGGGAGCAGAAATGGATCTCCGCAAGAATCAGGACGATAGCTCAGAAGTCCTAACACTCACAACAGGAAATTCTAGAATAACTTTAGGCGGATCTGCAGGAACAGTAATTCTTGAGATCTCAGCTACAGATACAACTGCGCTTACAGTAGGCGACGGAGTTTACGATTTAGAACTTACGGACGCCCAAGGAAAAATATTCAGGATCATGGAAGGCACATATTCAATACGAGGAAATACAAGTAGATGAGTATTGTAAAAACAATTACAGTCACAGGATCTACTACGATAGATGTAATTACTGTCGGAACGCAGGGAGCAAGTGGGCCAAATACTATTTTAGGCAAATCTGTCAATTCCATAACCCTTGCTTCCTCCGATAGTGGAGGAGCTTTAATCTATGATTCAGGAAATGGTGTTTGGACTATTTCTACACAAAACAGTAGCCCAGTAGCTAAAGTCAGAGAGCTTACTTTTGTCGCAGGGGGATCTTCTGTCACACAGATCCTTGACGAAGATAATATGGCCAGTAATTCCAATACGGCTCTAGCTACTCAGCAAAGTATAAAAGCGTATATAGATACAGAAATTGCGGATCACGACCTAAATGTTTCTGATGGATCTTCTACAATCTCTATAGATCTAGCTACGGAAAATCTTGGGATCTTAGGTGGAACAGGTGTTAGTTCTACAGGCTCAGGCAATAACATAACTCTCGCGATCGGACAAGCCGTAGGAACATCGGATAATGTGACATTTAATGATCTTATCGTATCAGGTAATCTAACAGTTTCAGGTACAACCACGACCGTTAATACAGCTACACTAAATGTTGCCGATAATATTATTGTACTGAATAACGACTATACGGGATCAAGTCCTACAGAAAATGCAGGATTAGAAATAGAGAGAGGATCTGTAGCTAATGTCACTTGGCTCTGGAATGAATCAACTGATAGATGGACTGCAGCTTTCCCAATCCAAGGAGAAGGATTTTATTCAGGATCTACACAAGTTATAAATGATTCAGGAGTTTGGGTTGGTCCGAGTACAGGATTAAAAGGTCAGAAGGGACAGACTGGTGCCACAGGATCTCAGGGCGATAAAGGTCAGAAGGGTGAAGCAGGTGAGAAAGGTCAAAAGGGGCAGTTCGGAAATACCGGTAATACTGGGCCAACTGGTGCTTCTGGTCCTACGGGATCGCAAGGTGTAAAAGGTCAGAAGGGTCAAATCGGAGATACAGGTGCTACTGGCCCTCAAGGATCTCAAGGAATTCAAGGAGATAAAGGCGAGAAAGGAACTACGGGAAATACTGGTGCGACTGGCGATAAGGGTCAGAAAGGAGAAACTGGTGCGACAGGATCCCAAGGATCTCAAGGGATTCAGGGTGTCACAGGTAATACTGGTGCTCAGGGAGATAAGGGCCAAAAAGGAACGACTGGCGATACTGGTTCTAAAGGCCAGAAGGGAGAAGTCGGTGCTACTGGTTCGCAAGGTCAAAAAGGAGAAACAGGATCTACGGGCAGTCAAGGTATTCAGGGAGACAAAGGACAAAAAGGCGTAATCGGTAATACTGGCCCTCAGGGTAATACTGGCCCTACGGGGAACGCAGGAAGTGATGGAAGCGATGGCGCAGATGGTTCTAAGGGACAAAAAGGGCAGACGGGTGCAACTGGTTCTACGGGATCTCAGGGAGTTCAAGGAGACAAAGGAGAAAAAGGATCTACAGGCTCTACGGGTGCTCAAGGTCCAACAGGATCTCAAGGTGGGACTGGTCCTGTAGGTGCTACTGGAGACAAGGGGCAAAAAGGTGCTACGGGTAATACAGGTTCAGCAGGTTCTGACGGATCTGACGGAAGTGATGGGAGTAAGGGTCAGAAGGGAGCTACGGGAGATCAAGGCTCAACTGGTCCAACAGGTTCGCAGGGTGCTCAGGGCAACTCTGGACCTACGGGTGACAAGGGGCAAAAAGGTCAGACGGGATCTACAGGATCTCAGGGTCAGAAAGGTGCTACTGGAGATACGGGTGCTTCGGGATCTCAAGGAGATAAAGGGCAGAAAGGTCAAACGGGCGCAACTGGACCACAAGGAAGCCAAGGAATACAGGGCAATACTGGATCGGCAGGTTCTGATGGTTCCGATGGTTCTGATGGAGATAAAGGCCAGAAAGGTCAGACAGGATCTACGGGAAGCACGGGATCCGCAGGTGCTAAAGGACAAAAAGGAGAGGGCGGTCAAAAAGGTCAGCAGGGTTCTACAGGAACAGGAATTACTATGCAAGGCTCTGTTGCGACAACAGGGGATCTTCCAAGTTCTCCTGCACCTAGTCAGGGCGACGCCTATATAGTTCAACAGGACGACAGTTTACATATCTTTGACGGATCTAATTTTGTATCAGGGGGATCTATCCAAGGTCCGACTGGCGATAAAGGACAAAAGGGAGAAGGCGGTCAGAAGGGCGCAACAGGAAGTCAGGGATCTACTGGCCCTAGTGGTTCAAATGGATCGGACGGTGCTGATGGCTCTAAAGGACAAAAGGGTGCCACAGGTGCGACAGGTCCACAAGGAAATCAAGGTCCGACAGGAAGTTCTGGAAGTGACGGGTCGGACGGATCAAAAGGTCAAAAGGGTCAGACAGGTGCTACTGGTCCTTCAGGTAGTGCGGGATCAAACGGAAGCGATGGTTCTGACGGAAGCAAAGGACAGAAAGGACAAACAGGTGCGACTGGTCCTTCAGGTGCTCAGGGGCCACAAGGAAACGCAGGATCTAACGGATCTGATGGATCTAAAGGGCAAAAGGGTCAAGCAGGAAGCGACGGCTCTAACGGCTCTAACGGCTCGGACGGGGACAAGGGCCAGAAAGGACAAACAGGATCTACAGGTTCGCAAGGATCTCAAGGCGATAAGGGTGAGAAGGGACAAACTGGAAATACAGGATCTACGGGTTCAACTGGACCTACGGGTGGAACTGGTCCTGCGGGAAGTGACGGATCTGATGGGGCTAAAGGTCAAAAAGGACAGCAGGGAAGCACAGGTCCAACAGGATCTACTGGACCTTCAGGCAGTAACGGATCAGACGGCTCAGATGGAAGTAAAGGTCAGAAAGGCGAGGGCGGTCAAAAAGGAGCTACTGGATCTTCGGGATCTAATGGATCAGATGGCTCTGACGGAGATAAGGGGCAAAAAGGTGTCACGGGTTCTTCGGGTGATAAAGGTCAAAAAGGACAAACTGGAAACACGGGATCTACTGGCCCTGCAGGAAATAACGGAAGCGATGGTTCAAAGGGGCAGAAGGGTGCCACAGGAAATACTGGCCCTACGGGTTCTGCGGGAAGTAATGGTTCTGATGGATCGGACGGCGATAAAGGACAGAAGGGGCAAACTGGTGGGACTGGCCCAACTGGACCTTCGGGCAGTACAGGTTCTCAGGGTTCTAAAGGACAGAAAGGAGATACGGGAGCGCAAGGTCCAACTGGTAGTGCGGGTTCTAACGGCTCTGATGGTTCCGATGGCGACAAAGGTCAAAAGGGTGCTACGGGTTCTACTGGTCCTACAGGAAGTCAAGGCCAGAAGGGTGCTACAGGTTCTCAGGGATCTTCGGGATCTACAGGATCTACAGGTGCTAAAGGCCAGAAGGGACAGACGGGCGATACGGGTAATACTGGACCTTCGGGATCTAATGGAAGTGACGGATCTAAGGGCCAGAAAGGTCAAACTGGAAATACTGGTCCGACGGGTAGTACGGGTAGCGCAGGATCTAACGGATCTAAGGGGCAGAAAGGTGCTACGGGATCTCAAGGATCTACAGGTCCGACTGGCCAGAAAGGTGCTACGGGAAGCACAGGACCAAGCGGAAGCAACGGATCTAACGGAAGCGACGGAGATAAAGGACAAAAAGGCCAGACTGGTGCTACTGGCTCTGGCGGATCTACTGGTCAGAAAGGTCAGAAAGGCCAGACGGGTGGAACTGGACCTACGGGATCTACTGGCGGAACTGGACCGACTGGATCGCAGGGCAACAAAGGACAGAAAGGCCAGACGGGGAACACGGGTTCTACGGGAAGTACGGGTCCGACTGGAAGCACGGGTTCTCAGGGAAGTAAGGGTCAAAAAGGCCAGACGGGTGCCACAGGTCCGACTGGTGGAACTGGTCCAACTGGTCCTTCAGGAAGCAACGGGAGTAATGGTTCTAACGGTGCTAAAGGTCAAAAAGGTCAAAAAGGTGCTACAGGTTCGCAGGGTAGCACTGGCCCGACTGGTCCTACGGGATCCACAGGAAGTCAGGGAAGCACGGGTCCGACTGGTCCTAGTGGTGGAACTGGCCCTACGGGTGCTAAAGGACAGAAGGGTGCTACGGGAAGTTCTGGAGGAACTGGCCCGACTGGTCCTGCAGGTGGAACTGGTCCGACGGGTGGGACTGGTCCTCAAGGACAGAAGGGACAAAAAGGTGCAACTGGATCGTCAGGTGGGACGGGTCCGACTGGTCCTTCGGGTGGCACAGGTCCAACAGGTCCAACTGGCCCCGCAGGTGGTTTCTCAACAAACTCAAATGCTCAAGTTAATAGCTTAGGAGTAGGCACAGCAGGATCTGGAACTGCGGGAGAAATCCGAGCTACAAATAATATTACTGCTTTCTATTCTGATAGAAGATTAAAAGACTTTGAAGGTAAGATCCCGAATGCTCTAGCAAAAGTTCTTGCCCTGAATGGTTATTACTTTAGAGAGAATGAATTAGCTAAAGAACTAGGCTACGATAATACTGATAGACAAGTAGGTGTATCTGCACAAGAAGTTCAAGATGTTCTTCCAGAAGTTATTACGAAAGCTCCGATAGATGATAAATATCTTACAGTATGGTACGATAAATTAATTCCGCTTTTGATAGAAGCTATAAAAGAGCTAGAAACTAAAAAAGCAGATAAATAAAAACAGAGGTTTAAATGAAAGCCATTTGGCAAATGTGGGCAGAAGCTCTAGATCAAGATACAGTCTCAAAAATAATCCAAGAGTGCGAATATTACAATCCTGCGGAAGCGATTACGGGATTTTCAGGCGATCACAAAGACAAAAAAATTAGATCTAGTGAAGTTCGTTGGATTAACAAAAGAGATCCCAACTCTAAATTTATATACGATCTCCTTTGGTATTATGCCGAGGAAGCTAACAGATTTGCCTTCGGAGTAGATATAGATTATCTAACCGATATTCAATATACAATCTACGACGCTAAAGACGAGGGACACTATAACTGGCACTACGATACATTCTGGGATAACGATAAAACTACAAAAGACAGAAAGCTCTCTATTACAGTACAATTATCAAATGGAGATACAGATTACGAAGGCGGAGAGTTTGAATTAGATAAACAATACGAACAACCCAATCAACAAGATCTTAGATCTCAAGGAACTGTATTAGTGTTTCCAAGCCCAATAATACATAGAGTCAAACCCGTGACTAAAGGTGTACGAAAATCTTTAGTAGCTTGGATAGAAGGACCAAAGTGGAAATGATTAAAACATTTATAGAAGTCGGAACCTGTGATTTTGACACGAACTTAGAATTAATAAATAGTGGCGATTGGTTAGGTGTTATGTGCGAACCTGCACCGAAGTATTTTAAGAACTTAGAAAATATTGTTGAAGGATCTCCCTACAGAGAAAATCTACATCTAGAAAATATTGCGATAAGTGATTTTGATGGAGAGATTGATTTTACTGTGGCAAAAGATATGACGACTACAGATAGATCTCTAGGTTGGGCTAGAGGGATCTCAAGTGTCACAGCAGAAAATCACAAAGGAGAAAGGATCTTTGATTACAAAGATAATCACAAATTTGTAGAAGAGCATATTACTGTGCCGTGTATGAGATTAGATAGCCTGATCGCTAAGTATAAGTGGGAGCATATTAACTATCTAAAATTAGATGTAGAAGGACACGAAACAAATATTATTGAAGATTATTCTTGGGATATAAAACCTGATTTTATAAAGCTAGAGCATTCGCATATTGACGATTTATACATATCTAATATTTTAAGATCTCACGGATATATTGTTTATAACGAACAAAGAGATCTCTACGCTATCAGATGAAAAAAATAGTCATTTCTTTATTACGCAGAACCGATAGAAAAAAACATTTTCATACTAACAAGCTTTCTGATTTTGAATACATAGAAGCAATAGATGGTAAGAATATGCCAGATCGTGTGTACAGATCGGTAAGAGCAAGGGAAGGATATCTAGATCCATTCTTAAATAGGCCACTCTTAGAAGCTGATGTAGCCGTTCGCCTATCTCATAAGAAAGCATGGGAAAAAGTTGTTGAAGAGGGCAAACCCTGTATCGTAATGGAGGACGACTGCGTAATTAATGAAGATCTTTGGAATGAAGAATATTACGAAGAAGTTATACAGAGTTTTGACTTTCTGTATCTTCAAAGGAACGAGAACGAACCAAGCAAAGTTAAATCTATAAACGACAATCTTGAGATCCCTTACTATCCTTACAATATGACTGCGTATGTTATTAAGCCAGAATCAGCTCGTATATTGCTCTCTAATATCGTTCTAAGCGATTTTATTCCTATAGATGAATATTTACCTGAACTTATAAGAAACGGCTCTCTAGAAGCCGTAGCATTAAAAGTAGATAGTTGTAATCAATTAAGCAGAAACAGTTGGAGTGGATCCGATATAGAAAAAGATCCTAAGATCTACAGACCTTACAAAACTCATGCTCTGATCTGCGGAACTGATAGGAAGAAATGTAGCAGAGTAAATTCTTCTGCTAGAAGATACGGAATAGATCTCAAGAATATTGGCAATAATGTAGATTGGAAGGGGACAGACATGACAAGCTACGGCGGGGGCATGAAGATAAATCTAGTCAAAGATTACATTCAGGATCTTCCCGATGAAGATGTAATATTGTTTACTGATGCTTATGATGTATTTTATGCAGATGATCTAGATACTATCTTAGAGAGATACGAAGATTACGGAGCTGCAGTAGTCGTATCAGCAGAGGATAAATGTTGGCCAGATCCTTCTATCGCAGATCAATTTCCACAGACCAAAACAAAATACAGATATATTAATTCAGGAACTTATATTGGCAGAGTAGATGAATTAAAAAAGATCTTTTCTCACGGAGATCTCAAACATCACGAGGACGATCAATTATTTCTTCATAAGGCATACTTAGAAGGTCTATACGACATTCTTTTAGACGAGGAGTGCTATATCTTCCAAACGCACGAACCTGCCGTAGAGAAGCTAGGATCTCAATTACATAATCCGATAACTAGATGTTGTCCTTGTATCTATCACGGCAACGGTGGTCAAGACGCAGAAGAAAAGTTTTTAGATCTCTATAAACAATTCTTTGCAGATGTATCAGCACCTTTATTTATTCCGCATAGAGATTATGAGATCTTAGATAGAGATATGCTTCTTGTAGATTTTATGACACAAGAACAATGCGAAAGACTTATTGAGATCTCTGATAATCATGGGGGTTGGGGTTCTCTTGCATACGATAAGTTTCCTGCGCAAGAAATAAGAATGAGAGAGCTTGGATTATGGGAAGAGTTAGAAAATCATTGGAATACTTATATCGTGCCTACAGTAGAAGAATATTGGAAGCCGATCTTAATGTATGGGCTAAGAGATGGTTTCGTAATGCGATATGCTTTAGATACACAGGTCAGCTTAAATTTACATCACGACGCTTCGCTAGTCACGGGATCTGTAAAACTTAATGAAGATTACAAAGGGGCAGAGCTAATATATCCAAGACAGGGGATCTCAAATACAGATATTCCTGTAGGTAAAATGCTACTGTTTCCCGGTGCTGTATCTCACGGACACGAATGTTTGCCTTTAAAAGAAGGCGTAAAATATTCTTTAACGATTTGGAGCTGTAGATATCCTAGTGATACAATCTGATTATGGCTTATATTTCAAAGATTTTAACGGCAGAAGAATACCAAGATCTATGCGAAAAAGGGATCGTTAGATCTATCTGGGAAAGCTCTAAACCTTATCTTGATATTTCCCGTAATTACGACTACAGAGAAGCCGTAATGAAGGACTGGAAAACTAATGAAAGGTTTTCTCCTGAAGAGATAGACACGCTCTCCGACGACGACAGATACGATTTCTGGGAAAGATTGTTGATGGGTTATGTAGAAGATAACAACCCTAACGCAGATTTAGCGCACCAACCTAAATATTTAATAGGCGTAAGAGACGACGATTACTGGATTACGCTTACGGCTGTATATCACGACACCGTAGAAAAGACTTGGAACATTTGTTTAGCTCTAGGCAGAGATGATCTTTCGGGATCCCGAGCTTATTATTTTACAAAACCATATCATGTTTCAAGAGTAGCTATTCCGAAAAGTAAGGGTTGTACAACTCAAGTTGCTTATATGCTTCCTGATTCAGATATCCAAGGTTTAGTCGGGGGATCTAATAAAGCTAGAGCCTACGATCAACTGCATGATGTTTACGATTTCAGTTCAATTAAAGTAGAAAATATAGATCAGAGATATTATTACAAACGACCTGCTATGATGGCTCTGCCTACTGAGGACGACGATAGCGAAGTTGAAGAACCTGCTAAAGTTATGTACGATTACACAGTACAGCTTATTAAACATAGCAACGACTACAAATGAGCACACTAGGATCTTCAAATATTTCTTGGGACGCTATCGGTGATGTGTTCCAGAACTTCGGCAACGCTTCTAATAACAATGGAAGGTCAGGATCTTTTACTGTCGGAAATAATACAGAGCTTAAAGAAAGAGCACCAAGACAGAACGGATCTACAAAAGCAAATACTACAACTAATATTTTTCAAGCTGCAGACTTTAAAGGTGGATTTAGAGTTGTGCCAGGTCATCAAACATACTCTACAGGATCTACTAAATCTCAACAGAACAACGCTATCTTCGGGTGGGGTACAGCAGGGGGAGTTCAAGCTGCAACAGGTGGAGAAGTGACTACGGCTCAAGGATCTCTCTGGGACGGAACAAATGTTTATACGACTCAGGCAAAACCTCTATCAGGTTTAGGATCTCAATTTGATGGTAATAAATGGCTTAGCTTTATCGGATATCATTCTGTCGGTTTTACTTTTACTGGGATCTTAGTATTTGAAGGTGGAGGTGCGCAGACTAATGATACTGATTGGACTTCTATAAGCTTCGCAACTGATGCACCTTCTGGTTTAGGAACTGGAGGAACAGCAGGAACGACTTATACAAGATCAGGTAATTTTTCAGTAAGCTCAGGATTCAATAGAGTTATATACGAAACTCCTGCGATCCTTGGAGGAAACACTTTTTCTGGATCTAATACTTGGTACAATTTGCTCTAAAACAAAAAAAGGGAGATAATTAAATATTACAGGAGTAAGTATGGAAAAAGAAAAAAAGCCAGAGGGCTCAAGATATAAATACAAAGATAAAGAAGGTAATGAAACTGTTTATCTTTTAGAGAAAATGTCAGACCTCGGCAAAGAGATCTTTAGAAGATTACAGAACTGCGAACAGAATAGACTAAGCATTAACGAAGCAGTTGATAACAACGACATTCTACAAGCTCATTATCGTAATATCTTACATAAGGAATTGGGTATTGGTAATGAAGGAAGCAAAGGAGAACAAAAGTAATCTAGAACAGCACGAAGAAATTTGCGCACTTAGATTTTCTCAAATAGAAGCACGCCTAGAAAGTGGATCCAAGAGGTTCATAAGAATGGAAGGCATGATTATTGGGCTATATGTTTTAATTATTGGCACTCAGATCCTCGGAGCAATAATATGAGTGGATTAGTAATAACAACAGAACCGACACAAGAGCCACTTACACTACAAGAAGTCAAAGAATATCTTAGAGTTGAAGATAATACAGATGAAAGAAATCTGCGACCTCTGATAGAAACAGCAAGAAGATACTGCGAAGAACATACAGGCAGGACTTTAATATCAACAACTTATACACAATTTTTAGATACGCCAGACGAATTAGAAGATCCTTTATGGGAAGGAATACGGACTGGTCCATATCTTAACTTTTACAAGAATTATTTTCAGTTATCAAAAGCACCTGTAATCTCTGTAGTTCATATAAAAACTTACGACGATTCAGATAATGCTACGACTTACGCTTCTTCTAAATATTATGTAGATAATGCAGGAGAACCCGCAAGAGTTGTTTTAAGAAAAGGAGAAACTTGGCCAACAGATTTACGAGTAGCTAATGCAATAGAAATACAATTTACTGCAGGTTATTCTTCGCCCTTTTCCATTCCTGAGCCACTTCGTATGGGAATGCTACAACATATTGCTTTTTTATACGAGCAGAGAGGAGACAATCAAGAGTATCTATCTGCCCGACAATTCCCCTTAATGATAAAAAGTTTGTATGCTCCGTATGTAATTCACTCAGGAATGGGATCTTCTACGCTAATGGCTATTGGCTAATGTTTAATCTAGGCAGACTTAAATATAAAGTAGAGCTACAAAAAGCCACACAGACCTCAGATGGAGCAGGAGGTGTCACAGAAACATATTCAAAGATTGCCGATCTATATGCTGATATAAAGCCGATTTCTGCAATAGAAAGGCTAAGACAGGGGAAGGTCCAAGAAACGATTACACACGAGATCTACATTCGTTATAGAAGTGATATAAGTCCTTTTTACAAGATAGTTTTAGGATCTAGAGAATTTAATATCAAAGGCATAATAGATCTAGAAAATAAAAATAGATTTCTCAAGATCTCAGCTACGGAAGGAGAGGTGCAATAGTGGCTAGTAAAAGAGGAGATTTCAATACAATAAATGAGATCCTAGAAGCTCGTTTTAAAAAAATTAAACCTAATGTAAAAAGAGCAATGTTCAGATCTACTACGCTAGTGCAAAGGAAGATGATTGAGAATATAGATGGAGGATCTAGATCAGGAAGATCTTACAAGAGAGGAACAAAAATACATACAGCTTCTGCGCCCGGCGAGTTTCCTAAAACTGACAGAGGAGAATTAGTGAGATCTATTACAACAAACATAGTAGATAAAAACACAGTAGTCGTAGGACAAATTATTGCTAGTGCAGATCATGCCCAAGCTCTAGAATTTGGAACAACTAAAATGAAGAAAAGGCCATTTATGCAAAGAACATTAGATCAGCAAACTAAAAGGGTGCATAAGATCTTCCAAGAAGAGGGGTATTTAACATAATGACTATCGGTGTATTTCCTCTACAACAAGCAATTTTTACAGCTATATCTAACGATAATACTATTACTAATACTTACGGAGCTACGGTCGTAGACGAAGTCGTAGGATCTACAACATATCCTTTTATAAATATAGGCGACGATACAATTACCGATTATTCTACGAAAGATCTAGACGGGGGCGAGATTACTATGACGCTTCATATCTGGTCGCAATACAAGGGAGCTAAGGAAACTAAACAAATTATGGACAGATTGCATGAAATATTGCATGATAGTAGTCTGAGTGTTAGTGGATTTAATCTTATTAACTTACGATTTGAATTCATGGACATTCTAATTGACCCAGACGGGATAACGAGGCACGGGGTTATGAGATTTCGTGCAGTATTATTAGGATAATTTTTATTTAGTAAAGGAGAAATAAATGGCAGCACAAAAAGGAGCCGCACTCTTATTAAAGATCGGCAACGGTGGAAGTCCTGAAGCGTTTACAACGATAGCAGGATTACGAAGTACATCTATTACTCTTAATGACGAATCCGTTGATATCACTAATAAAGACAGTTCTGGCAATAGAGAATTTTTAGCAGACGCGGGTGTACACTCAGTCAGCATTTCTGGGTCAGGAGTTTTTACAGATGGTGCTACAGAAGCGACTTTAAGAGCTACGATGAACGCAAGTTCGTTTACAAACTTTCAAGTGATTGTCCCAGACTTTGGAACTTATACTGGAGCTTTTATGTGTGCTTCTTTGGAGTATGCAGGAGAGTTCAATGGCGAGGTGACTTATTCCGTCACTTTAGAAAGTTCTGGTGCGATAACATTCGCTACAGTCTAAGGGTAAATAATGGCTTGGGAAAATTGTAAAGTTAGTTTAGGCAAGGGCAAAATTGATGCTCAGCTTAAAGGATCTCAAATCTTTTTACCCTTTGAAAAGGGCATGAAGGTTGGCGATAGCATATCTTTAAATGGTAAATCAATGCAGGTTAATTCTTGGGAGTTAGATCCTAGAGGAGAAGCCTTAATAATAGATCTCGCAATGGCGGGTTCAGAAAAAGAAAAGGAGAAGTCAGATGGCAAACCTAAAGGGCCAGATAAAAGTTAAGTTAGGATCTAAAGAATATACAGCTAGACTAACTATAGAAGCGATCATGGGTATTGAAAATGCCCTTAATATGGGGATCGTAAAACTTGCTACAAATATGAGTGAGGGCGATGTTCGTCTATCTCAAATTATAAGTGTTTTACATCCTGCACTAAGAGGTGGAGGAAACGATCTTAACTCCCAAGAAGTAGTGAAGATAGTAAGCGATTGTGGTATCGTAAATGCGACCCAAGCCGTAGCTTCTATTCTTACAGAAACATTAACGCAATCGTCAGAGGACAAAGCCGAAAAAAAGCCCGAAGCTCAACAGGAGTAGATCTTGAGTATCTTCCTTTACAGAGATATGCACAGATCTGTACAGGTATGATCGGTTGGCCACCCAAAGACTTTTTTAGTGCTTCTCTTCACGAAGTCTGGAACGCAATAGACGGCTTCGCTGAATTTCATTCCGACGGCAAATCTGCCCCTATGACTAAAGACGAATTTGAGGATCTCAAGGAGTTATATCCAGACTAATGGCTAAGAGCGTAGATAAATTATTAATAGAGATTGAAGCTAATACAAAGAAGCTACGCCAAGATCTTGCCAAGGTCAAAAAGGAACTCGGTCAAACAGAGAAGAAATCCGAAGGACTTAAAAAGAATTTAAAAGCTATAGGTGGCGCACTTGCAGCAATCGGTGCGGGAGTAGCTATCAAGGGCATAGTCCAAACGACTAGAACCTTTGAAGATCTAGAAGCAACTCTTACGGCTATCACAGGATCTGCGTCAGTCGCGGCAGATTCGTTTGATTTGATTAGACAATTTACTGCGACTACAACTTTCCAATTACAAAATGTTTCACAAGCATTTATAACATTACTCCAAGCAGGGATCGTTCCGACTTCTGATACTCTTAAAGATTTTGGTAATGTCGCTGCAGCTTTCGGTAAGGATATTTCCGATATAGCCCAAGCAACCTTTAGAGGGATTACAGG
>Ga0115013_10000127_pt1 | contig 50317 bp, 17 predicted proteins | sample SouAtlMetagenome_2_FD_88686 | JGI IMG/M metagenome (GOLD analysis project Ga0115013, IMG submission 88686) | Marine eukaryotic phytoplankton communities from Atlantic Ocean - South Atlantic ANT15 Metagenome | ecosystem: Environmental > Aquatic > Marine > Oceanic | place: South Atlantic Ocean...
ACACCCATTCTTGATAGGTTCTTCTGAAAATAATCAATACCCCCAAGGAATCACATATTTTCTCAACGGCAACGCAGTAGACTATAGTGTTTACACGCAGTTCAACAACATCAACCCTGGGCAAGACCCGACAGCTAATATGTACTATTTCTATTTCAACGGTTTGCCCGCGGATTCGTGCAGCGTCAGTGCGCAATGCACTGGCGACCGGAAAATCACGTTTACCGTTCCCGATGATGCACCGAACGAATTAGTAATTTATTGTAAAATCCACGGGATCGGAATGTTTGGAACTAGAAAAATTAAAATAGAAAACTTCTAGATTGTTCAATTAAACGTGGTTCACCTCAAAGAGCTCCTCCTCAAGGATCCGTGTCCTACTCGAGATCAATTTTTTTGAGAGCGTGACTGAGCGAATAAATCAAAGCCAGTTTTATCCAGTCGCCTTCCCCGCGCGCGGCCGCTTCAATGCGTCGGTTGATAACAGTCGGAGCAATCATTAAAACATAAAAGTCCCTAATTAGCTTTAATACTAATCGGGATCGACGCCAGCGCGCCAACCCAGGTGGGTTAATATCTAAGCCCAATTGCGCAATGAGCTCATGGTTCCAATGGTGTTCAAAAAACCTTCTCACTCTACTATCATTTGGGGTTTCTGATTTTAAACGAAACACCATGTTTCGCATGACATTATTTGGAACAAAACGTAACGGCCGGTCGTCCGCGAGGAGCGCGTCCCGCTCGCGGGCAGCCAACGCGCTTTCTTCGTAAGTCACGCCATCTTCTGCAACTACTGGTTCGACAAATATCTTTCTTGTAATTGGACATAACAAATATTCTAATTCTACATAGGTAGCTCCTCCGGAAAATAATTGTTTTTTATCATCAAATCTTATTCCCAATTGTTTCAAGTATTTTCTACGCGCATTAGGGGTAGATAAGGTTCTCAAAGTTTTTTTAATGATTTCCTTTTTATAATATAACGTAGCGTTTTGCAATTCCACCGCCGAAAAATTTTCTAAAAATTCAATTAAATTTTCCATCTTTTATACGTAGTATATATTATTTATTAAAATGGCTTATAATACTTAGGGTTGGATTCTAGCCGGACATGCAGATAGCTCACGCCGTGGCCATGCGTGCTTATGTATTGACCTTTTTTTACATTTTTTGCGACTCTTCGAAAGAGGGCGAGCCATTCTCGGTCGGATGAGCGAATAGCAAATTGGTATATGTTGGCATATGGTTTATTGGGAATGACTAAAATGGCATCTTTGGACAAATTTAGAAATTGGGTCGAAAGACTTCTAAAATTTTTATCCAAGTAATTTTTGTATGGTCTCGAGTCGGGAACGCTCGGTAATCGCGGCGACTTTCTGATCCTGTACTCTATTTTGTTCAATTTATCTAGTTTACGCGCTTCAAAATAAATATTGTTTTGCTTGCTTGCGATTTCTTTTTTAAAATCCAAAATTCCTTTTTTATTCACGAGGTTTAAAATTTTAATAGACGAGCGCCGAGAATTGGATTTTTTCATGTTTTACATGATGTATATATTTTATTAAATTCTAGGTTTGTGATCAAAATGTTCGTTGCTTCTTTTTTGAAGGCCTATTTTTTTGATGACGAATCCCTTGCTGGTGTAAAACCGTTCTCGACCCTTCGCCATGGTTCCGAATAGCGAAAAATTGTCAACAATGTCGACGATTAAGTTATCGTGCCGTTTTTCTTTGCATTCCCGCTGACAGCGGCCGATGGACTGCTCAAGATTTGCACCCTGTCTCAGGGGCGTCGCCAAGACGACGGCGCTAATTATGGGTCGATCAAAGCCTTCGCTTGCCATGGCGCGCGTCGTAAGAATGATGTTATTGTTTTCCATGGCGACATCTCTAATTTTTCTAGCTTTGACACTGTTTTCCCCCACGTATTTAGCAGATTGGATGTCAAGGTCAAGTAGCTTGCGCTTGATGGTGTCGAGCAAATCGATGCGCTCGGAAATGACAAGAATATGTCTCCCTTGTTTATGTAAAGCTACGACGTTGTTGACGATCGTGTTTGTCCTGTGGTCTAGTTTAATCAAATTTGTGAGCATTTTGGAATACATGAGCGTTTTTTGCGCCGTTCTAATTTCTGGCACGAAGCTTTTGGTGTATACCATTTCTATGCGTAGGTCTTCCTTGCAATTTCTTTTCCTGGTGCATGCAACGACGGGGTAGCCAAGAAACCAAAAAATAGCTCTTTCGTTTCCATCGCCCCTCTTTAACGTAGCAGATAAACCGAGCGTGTACTGCGCTCTAAACAGCCGCATGCATTTGTGGAAAGTAGAAGCTGCTAAATGGTGACATTCGTCGACGATGACGAACTTGATTTCGTCAAATTTTTGCATGTCGTATTTTCCGTTGCATATGGTCTGAATCATGACAAGGGTGACGTGCTCAATCTGAAAAACATCGCCCTGTACTTTTCCGATTTTTATGTTAGGACAAAATTGCTTGATTCTCGCTAGCCACTGCGACAATAAAAATTCTTTATGAACGATCACGGCCGTTTTTATTTTCAGCTTGCACAATAAAGCAATTGCCATGCAAGTTTTGCCCATGCCACACGCAGCTGACAAGGTTGCGCTATGTAAGGGCGGCGCGAGCAAGTTATCGTAAACGTGGTCAACGACTTGGGTTTGCCACGGGTGTAATATTAAAGCGCTGTCAAATATGCTCGGATCTAATTTTGAGTCAATGTTCTGAGTTCTATTGTCTTGAAGCGGGGCGCCAAATTGCAAGATGCCAAACGTCCGGGGCAACAGTATTTTTTCATTTTTCTCTTCGTACAGATGATAAGGGGGTGGTGCCGAAAATGTGCCAAATGACTTGGGTTTGAGCGTGAGGGTATCTTTTATGAGAGATATGGATTCGATGTCGCTGTTGATTTCATACATGGCGTTGACGATTGAAGTGCGGGGTATCGCGCCGCAGATGAACGGTATGGGCGCATTTCTAACTGGCACCTTGGAATTAAAAATTTTGATTTCTTCCTGATCAGCCATATGACAATTGAAATTTGAATCCAAATTTACAAACCCAACAAACCTAATTTTGAAATGTCTTTTATTGGCGTGTCAATCAAACTTGAAGAAAACGAAACGTATCAGGCTCCAAAAAAGTTTAAGCAAATTAATGAAAGACCTCCCGTTTTTAAAAATAGAAAAATTTCATGCATCGTGCCCTTGCCCGTTGAACAAAAGGACTTGGAAGAATTGTTAGAGGTAACACCGGAGAGAGCAATTTACATATCTAATTTACAACAGGGAACGCAGGAATGGCTCGATTCTCGCAGACCCAGCGGGATCGGCCGCTTTACCGGGTCGCAGCTAGGTGGTCTTTTGGGTTACAGTCCGTACCAAAGTGTAAAAAAGTCTATCTCAGAACTGATTCATCCAACGTTTAAAGGAAATTTTTTTACGAGATGGGGCTCAGACCACGAAGATTTTGCCTGCGACAAGTTTCAAAATCATCTAAGCGATAAACATCCAAACTGCAGAGTTGAAGTCAATCATTTTGGTTTGCTTATTGATTCAACGCATCCATTCTTAGCGTATTCTCCAGATGGAGATGTAAAAATTTATGATGAACATGATAATTTGATTGAAGAAGCCTTGCTTGAAATCAAGTGCCCGGCTGGAACGGCCAACAGAAAGAAAGCTGGACCGGAGGCTATTTACGGCCACAACGAGTACCCCAATGGGGACTCGGGCCCGGCCCCGACGCATTATTGGTTTCAGATGCAACTTGGTTGCTACATTTTGAAGCGCACAAAATGTTATTTTGCCGTGTGGAATCCGCTGCAGTTGCAAGTTTCGGAAATAAGATACGATGAAGATTATTTTTTGAACGTGACACTGAAAGCAGCTCAAGACACTTTCTGGAATAAGTACATACCGGAGCTAAAGAAAAATCGCGAAAATTCCCTCAAAGTGTGGAAATATTGGGATTCCGGAATAATTTATGACATGCCGGTTGGTCTCAAAAAAAACTGGTACAGTATAATTTCCACCTTTGACGACGGTGGCGGCGTCGTAGCTCTAAAAGACACGAGTGGTTCGTATTGGAACAACAAGTTAGTGGACGAGACGACTTACGAATACATCATGCCTGCAAATTCTTCGCTTGTGACGACTCTCAAAGTAGATGTGAATTCGGAGGTTAAGAAATGGATCGTGCGAGTCTACAAAACTAAATTCTGCAAAGATTTTTACCTGGGCGAATGGTTGGTTCAAGGCGTTCATAAAGTTTCATTGAATTACAAGATTGTACTCAAAAGATCTGTACAGCAATCCGAAATTCACAGTGGCATTGCAATCAACATGCATAGAAGCAAGAGCGAGCAACGTCACGAAGTTTTTTTGTCGAACACCTTAAGCGATTATACGATTCTTTACGAAAGCGAAGCTTTTTGCAGACCGTATTACGACCTCGTGACGTCTGGCACGGAAAATACAGACGAGCAGCTGAACTACACCATCGATTTCGTGGCAATCAATAAAAAATGCCAGCGACTTTGTTTCGAGTCTAAATCTGATTGGGACAGTTTTGACGAGACGGCTAAAAATAAATGTAGAATGATGAGAGATTTTGGAGGAAATGCAGTGTTTGGCATTATTGGGCAAGAGCCAGAATTCTATTTTTTTGGTTTTTTAAAGAACAATACCGAAAAAAAAATGAACAAAGAAGAATTTGTTTCATTCATTAAGTCCATATCCCAGTCGTAAGTTCATATAATTCTTAAAAAAAATTGTATAATATTAATAAATGGATCGCATTCTGAATTTAAAGGGTGGGCAATTAGAAAAGAAAAAGATAATAATAATTGTCATTACGATTGTTTTACTAATTTTAGGGGCAATCGGGGGCGCTGTCCCGATGCTTCTAAAATCAAAGAAGGACGAGGCGCGCGATGAGGGTAAAGAAGATGATCCACAGCCTCAAATAAATCCTAATTTACAAATACAAACTAATAGATTTTACGATTCGGTAGTAAATTTTTTGTTCGCACTAAACTTTAGCGTATTTGACGATAATATAACTTTTAAACAGCTGAAACTTGTGTTGATAGAGACCTATGTGGATTTGAGCCTGTTGGAAGAAGATATTGTTAGCGTTACCATACTTCCGCTGACCGTAGGCAGTAAGGAATTAACACAAGTGCTCTATGTTATTCAGCCCGAATTTGATCCGAACGAAACTGATAAATTTATCACCGTGACGAGCGGAATAATTATAGAAAATACACTACTCCAGGATATTATCGACAACGATAGATTGAAATTAGCTATTCAGGGAGCGATAGCGAACGCTGTATCTAGCATTTCTAACAAACCGCCATTCGACTTCGCGTACGAACAAAATAATAACGACGTCTTGATTACATTTAAAATTGAATTGAAAAATCCAGATTACGTTTCAGTCTCAGAGCAACAGTTTTTAAACAACTACATTATTTCGTCAAAGATAAAAATATTCAAAACCGAACTGGATTCTGTCAAGAATTACATCGAAGACTTTCTAAAAAACAAGTCTTCCGATATAGAAAGCGATATAAACAATTACGACGATTCGGACGATGTGGTATTTTCGGTGAACGAAAATGTCATCGTAGAAGACGACGTCATCGTCGTTACGGAAGCTAAAACTCTAGAATCTCACGCAGAAGATTATTCTCCAAAATTAAAACAAGCCACGCAAAATGCATTAGAATCTGACGGCGGTTTGAATTTGATAGAACAAAATTTAAAAACAAAGGGATTCATAACAACATCTTCTTCTTCGGAAACACAGGGTCTTGACGGTTCCGGTAGTTTAGAAGCCACGGTAACGCTGCAAGAGAAACCGAGCATGGTCATACCCGTCAGTTTTAAACTGTTCACTTTGCAACGAGGCTATGAATTAGAAAACAATTCCATTTGGCTAAATCAATTAAAATGGAGACTACATCATGATGACGACTTGTACGCGTCCGTTTCAAAATCGCATACAGATATATCTATTCTTGTCACGGATGAGATAAGACTGTCGTCCGAATCTGAATCACAGTCCGTGAGCGAATCACGGTCCCTTAGCGAATCACAGTCTATGAGCGACTCAATATCTTTGTCCTTTTCTCCGGATAATTCTTTATCTGAGTCTGAATCTGACTCTTACGGCGCCGACGAAATTCACATCAATTTGTCGCAAACTTCTAGCTACATAGAACTAGAGTCAAATTCGGATGCGAGTTCCTGGTCTGTTGAGTTTTCAAATAAGTTGGAGCTTGAAGATGTTTTGAAAACAACGGTATCGTACAGCGATGGCGTTGGCATTTTTGACGACGTTTTTGTTGTGAATGATGATTACTTCCGATTTCTACAAAATGAAGATTCCAGTAATTTTGACTCTTTTGATGTAGCTAATTCTGATTATGACTTCTCAAGTCACCAAGCAACGTATTCTCAATTTGTTGGGACCATACCAACTGCCGTGCAAAATTTCGGTCATTTTTGGACTCTCCAAACCTACAATAATCTATTTGCTCGAGATTCAAATGGAAATTTAACGTATTCTTCGTCTAGCACAGTGAATGAATGCGCAGAGCTCAGCAATTTTTGCTATTCTATACCATATGGAGCAAAAGCTTTTAAGCTTGTTGTCGATTACAAGGTATACAAGGTCTATGCAAGAATAAACGTAGGTGGTGGTAATAAAATGGAAATTTACAGAAACGATAATTCTGATCTGGTGCCAGTCACTAGCGATTTCATTAATGCAGAAAATGCTAGGACTAGGTGCATCCTGCAACCTTGGGATTTTTCCGAAGACGTTGAAACAACGCCTACGATGCTGTCTACCATGATGACTCGAACGATGGAAGACTCTGAAGATACGATAGGTTCTGTTACTCTGCAAGTAAACATCATTTCGAATAAGTTTACCTCGGAACAAGATTATGCAAATGAAATCAAATCTTTATCAAAGCAAAATTTGATAAAGGGAACTTTCACAAAATTGTTTGATAAAGGCGCAACGAATTATGCGCCGGAAAACACTTACCTTGGATTTAACGAAACTTTGGAATTCGTTGAATCCATCCAAGCAAGTGACGTAATTTTGGTGGAAGATTCTGAAAGTTTGCCAGATCTTGGAGCCGTAGTTATTAGCTCGACGCTAAACATTGGCGGTTTTTCGAGCGTGGACGAAGTCTACGAAAACCTAGATTATTTTAAAAATTTGATTAAAAATTCGTTCAAAATAATAACCGGCGGCGAACCCGAACCTCAGCCGCAAATCGCCGAAAACACGGAAAACCCTTCTGCTTTTATGTTTGCGCAAACTGGGGCGATTGATTCCGCAGGCCAATCAAATTCCGTGTCATTAGTAGAATCCATAGATAGCATTCGCATATTGAATGTGACAATATCCCCTTTCGGCACGTTAAGCATTGAATACGAAATCGAAATTGCTTCGAAAAAATTAAGACTTTTGTATGAAGTCATGTACGACCAAGTCGATTCCGAAGTTACGCAGGGAAATTTGAACGAAGACACGCTGCATGAAGTTTTGATGCCAGCGCTCGTCGATAAAGTCAATGACGATATGTTTGAATCTCTAAAATCTGGCGAAATCAAATTAGATTTCCTGAAAGAGGATTCCCCGTTCAAAAATAAATTTACAGTGCCGCCCACCACCCCGAATAATTTTGTCACAAATTCAAAAGAAATTTTCGATTCACCATCTGAGTCCCCGTCCAATTCCGAATCTCGTTCCGAGTCAATGTCTGAATCAACGTCAGAATCCGAATCAATGTCAACATCAGAATCCGAGTCGGGGTCGTTATCACAATCCGCGTCCCAGTCGCAGTCAGAGTCTGAGTCGAATTCTGAATCTCAATCGGGCTCGGAGTCGCATTCAAATTCTGGCTGTGTTTCCGACTCTGAATCAGAATCTTATTCGAATTGTTTATCAGAGTCCAATTCTGAATCTAATTCGGGCTCGATCTCGCGCTCGGAATCAGAATCGTTGTCAGAGTCCGCATCACTTTCGGGGTCGCAATCCGACTCTAATTCTGAATCTCTGTCTAATTCGGAGTCTTTGTCGGATTCGGAATCCGCGTCCTTATCGACGTCGCTATCCGCGTCTGTGTCGCAATCAGAATCCGCAAGCGCCAGCTTTTCCCCGGCTGTGTTTCCGGGTATTTTGATCACCACAATTTTTAACGTCCAAACAAATTCACCGGCCTCTGCTTTTGAGCCTAACAAAAATTTGATATATTCTAGGGTTTTGCAAAGTCTTATAGTTCATAGCGTTTTTGCGGCCAGCTCCGATACTATAATAAATTTCAAAATTGAAGACGTTGGCAGTGTTGTCGGGCTGTCTTTTAATTACGTGCTGGGTTCGAAGGAAGTGACGAAGGAAATAGAACGTCGAGAAGACATTGAAACGTTGGTCACAGGCAGTCTAGCAAACAGGTGGGATTTCTTAGGGTATCCTAATTTGAGACTCGTCGACTTGACATCGGGTTACGTTTTGGAAGAGGTCAAAAGTAATTATGAATCGCAACTAGTCCATTTTGATTTACACCTCGGCCTTGTTTTGAAAAAGGGTGCCGTCGTTACCACGATCCAAAACCAGTTAATTACAGATAACAATTCTCACACTATAATTGCGTGCTTCAAAATAAGCACAACCGGCGACCAAATCGTTTTTGTTCTGGGAAACTTAGAGCTGAAAATCACTGATAGCCGTTATCTCATATTATCGTGCAAATCCCCGGGAAAGAAAACTTATACCTTTTCAGCAACTCAACAGATGGATCTCGGGGAAGACATAAAATTAAGTATTGTCATTAATTCAGGTGTTTCCATGTTTAAAGATGGCGTCAGTCTTCCAGGGTTTGGAAGTTTGGAGGATAGTTGGTTTAACACTACGTCAAATACTGATTTATACATGAATGATTTGCAAAGCGCAGAAAACTTAGATCTTTCCATAGGATTTGCAGAATTGAATACCGATGCGCTGAGTTTCACCGGATCTTTTACAGAATTTTTTATATATAACAGAGAATTGACTTCGCAAGAAATCCTTGACATGAATGACGTTATCACGCCAAAATACGATAGTCTTGTTAATCATATTCAAAGTGAAATTAGTGACGCGATTTCGCTGGAAATGGCCGCCGGTGGATTGATAAAAACGATTTTAGATAACACAATCGGCGATCAGGTATCTATCGACGACGATGTCTTGACGGAAAACGTTGAAGTTTTGGATTCTGAATCCACCTCCCAATCAGAATCTCAATCGCAATCGCAAAGCACGTCTGAGTCCGAGTCCATGTCCGAGTCCGAATCCATGTCCGAGTCCCAATCCATGTCCGAGTCCGAATCCCAGTCTGAGTCCGAGTCGCTATCTGTTTCCGAATCCCAGTCCGGCTCTGAATCTGCGTCGGGGTCCACTTCAGAGTCGGGTTCGCCGTCGGAATCCGATTCCGGGTCTACGTCTCTTTCAGGTTCAGAGTCGCAATCTGGGTCAGAATCGCTTTCGGAGTCTGAGAGTTTGTCTCATTCTGCGAGTGCTTCAAATGTTGAAATTCCAGACGTGACGATCACGACATCGTTTCTTATGTGGGGCGTCAACGCTAGCGATGTTGCCACAAGTTCTTCGCCCGAGGCAATTCAAGCAGAATTCCTATCCATGGTCACCGAGATGCTGTTGTCTCAAGGCGTCATCAAATCTGCTTCGGAAGTTCAAGACGTGCAAATCAGTAACTGCACAGACCCGGGGCCCGACGGTGTCGTGTTCGATTGCTATGGGGCACCGGCTACGAGAATTACATTTACCCTTAAAATTGAAGAAGAGACAATCCAGTCTAAACTAGAAGAAGAAGTCATCAATGCGAGAAATCTGGATTCGAGCGAAAGAATCGTCATAAATGATTCAGATGTTGTCAATTTTGAAAAAACGTTTTCTGAGAATTTGATTAGTCAAATTGAAACTGCCGTCCAGAATGTTGCTGTAATTGACTCTGATGCTGATGTATCTATCCTGGAAAATTTTAAGATTAACGTGCAAGCCATCGCCCAACAGGATAGTGACGACATTGGTCAGGCATTTGATACCGTTTTTAACGACGCGTCGCAGGTCAAAAACCTAACTTTGCGCTTTAACTACGAATCAGCAAGCGAATCGCACAGCGGCAGTATCTCAGAATCAGAATCCACGTCCACGTCCACGTCGCAATCAGATTCAACGTCATTATCGACGTCAGAATCCACATCGTTGTCAGAATCCGAGTCTACGTCGACATCGGAATCGCTGTCTCAATCAGAATCCCTATCTGCGTCAGAATCACTTTCTGAATCAGCATCACATTCAACGTCGGTTTCGTTGTCTGAATCGGAATCCCTGTCTGCGTCCGAGTCACTCTCTACGTCGGGCTCGCTTTCTACGTCTGATTCTCTCTCTACATCGGACTCTCTCTCGACGTCGCAATCCTCATCTGAATCTGAGTCCGAGTCTACTTCAGATTCTTTGTCTGTATCATTTTCCCTTTCAGAATCCACGTCGCAATCGCAGTCTATGTCTGAATCTGAATCTTTGTCGGCATCTGACAGCTTATCCGAATCTGCGTCGCGCAGCGAAAGTGCCACCTTAGGCGTGCCCGACTTCGTAACGCAAAGCTCTTTCGTAATTGCCACTTCAGACATCAGCGCTGCGGATCAGCAAACCGTCGAACAAATCGTTCAAAGCTTTTTGCAAAATTCATCATTGCAAGCCAACGCGTCTGACGTTGTATTTGAGCAAATTATATTGGATAAAGAGTCGCACGTCATTACGGTGACGCTCGACGCGGTGAACGGTGGTTATCAGTATTCTCCGTCTATACCTACAATTAGCGTTGGGGACACCGTCAAATTTGCCGTGTCAGCCTTTTACAATCCTTTCAAGCTAGTCCAATATTTGGACGACCAGACGGAAGTCATCGTCCTAAATGTCGGCCAATATTGTCAAGTTGACGTTTGTCCCGAGTGGGCCGTGGATGCGCAGGGCACCTACAGAATTTACAGAAATGATCCCAGCCTTGGTCAGCAACTGGATGCAACAATTGTCGTTGGAGACACGGCCAATATTCAGACAAAGGTGACGTTTGAAGTAAAAATTTCCGGCGAAGATATTAAATCCTCAATAAGGTCGGGGTCGGGAACACACGTCGTGCAGCCAGAAGACGTCGAGGATTTTAAAGAATCATTCAAGGACAATCTAAAAACTATAGTCGACGATGCTACAGAGACCGGTAGCGAAAATCAGGGTGTGATTTCCGCAGAATTGGCCTTTGAAAATTTAGATTTTGACACAAATTCAAGCGCAACTAAGCAAATCTCCGAGCCAACAGTTGTTTTGCTGTACGACTCGGAAAGCGAATCTAGATCAGAGTCCGTGTCGCAGTCAAATTCAGAATCGGACAGTAGGTCAGTGTCAGATGTGGAAATCCCCGACGTCGTGGTAAGCACTGGTCTAAAATTGCAGGGCTTGTCAATATATGCCGTCGACGGCGCTAATACAGAGGAAAAGCAAGCAGAGATTTTGGAACTTGTGTTTAATATGCTTGCAGCACAGGGTCTGATTACGTCAAAAGAACAGTTGTTAAATTTTGAAGTGTCTAATGGCGGATTAGTCGCCGACCCAGCGACGGGGGCGCAGATCCCGGCCGTAGATTTGACGTTTGATATTAAATTCGACGACTACACAATACGACAAAACATTGCTAAGGACGTTGTTCGCGACGCCAACGACCCCCCTGTGGTCGTTGACCAAGAATTGCTAGACAGCTACATAAATACGTTCACAGAAACCGTTGGCGAAGAAGTCACTGCTGCGGCTAGCAATTTGACAGACGTCGCAAACGAAAGTTTATCAGACAGCGCTCCAAACTTCTTACAAACATTCGTCGATAACTTCAAGGACAATTTTAATTTGACGTTAAACATAGATAATTTGAATACGTTAGTAGATTCGCCCGCAGTCGACGACGACGTCGTTCTGCAATTCAATTCCGATTCCGACTCGCGTAGCGGGTCCATATCAGAATCTGCATCTGTATCTTTTTCAGAGTCGACGTCTTTATCAGAGTCGACGTCGTTGTCAGAGTCGGCGTCGTTGTCAGAGTCTATTTCTACATCGGAAAGCACGTCGACGTCAATGTCTGCGTCGCTATCTGATTCAACAAGCGTTTCCGATTCTTCGTCAGTTTCCGAGTCGGCGTCTACCTCGATTTCGCAATCCGACTCTGATTCAGGCTCTAATAGCGTATCTGGATCCGTGTCTCAGTCGTATTCATTTCCCTCTCAGTCGAATTCAGAATCGGCTTCGGGCTCTTTTACGTTTCCCAACATATTAAGTACTCTTAAAATCAGCTACGACGTCGGCAGCGAATTGAGCGAGGAACAGCTTGAAGCATTGAAAGAGCAAATAGTATTGACGTTACAGTCTGATGGCGTCATTGAAGATGGTGATGATCTTGCCGAGTTTGATCCGGTGGTCATCTACGACGCGGAAAACAACGTCATTGGTGTAGATTTGAACATATCTGTCAGAGTCCCTAATTCTAAAGTCCAAGGAACAATTGCTCCCACAGCAAAAGATTCAGATTCTACAACATCTCAGCTGACTAACGAATACTTTGCTAATTTCTATGCCAACTTACCGAATTCCAATCAATTTGGGATTCGAGAATTAGTTTTCAATTTATTGCAAAATAATTATAATGAGGGATTGACGGGTCAAGATTTAACCTCGGATAACGTACAGTATCTGCTAGGCACAGCTTCATCCGAAATTTCACGGGGCGTCAACGTGTCGCTAAGACACGGCGGTACGCAAAACATAATTGCGTCTTTTAATTGCTTCAAAGTAATTTACGAATCTTATCCGGATTCGCAAACTTTTACGTACGCTGGTTTTTATAGATTGACATTTGTATTAGATGATCTCGCAACAAGGAACGCAAAATTACAAATCTTGAAAGAATTGGCTAGTGCCCTTTTGTCTGATGATGAGGACAGCTTAAATATAATCATTGAGATCGACACGCGCCAGCCAAGTATCAACGAATTCGTTAGTCAATTTGAAGATACGCTTGCGTCGTCGCTTAAAGTTGCGATTGATGACGATGGACCGCTCTCGGCCGAAAATATTAATAGCTTAGAGGCTTTTGAAGACGGGGACCAAATTGAGATCGATGCGACGCAAACAATTTCTTTAGAAACCGTAGGCGCGTTCGATTCCACTAGTCAATCCCAATCAGAATCACAATCCGTCTCGGAGTCGCAATCCACGTCTGAATCGCAATCCGTCTCGGAATCCGAGTCCGTGTCCGAGTCCGAGTCCGTGTCGCATTCAGAATCTGAGTCTCGGTCGGCTTCCCAGAGCGCCCCGGCGCGTCCGTCTTTGCATTTGAATTCAACAATAATCCTTGACGACGAAACAATCGAGACCTTGGACGAAGAATCGGAGATTTTGTTGAAAGAGGCACTGGCAGAAACGATTTCGGGGGCTGGCGGGATTGAATTTTCTGCGAGCGACATCGTGATAACGGGTGTTTCCGGCGGCAGGATCGATTACGTCATCGTAGTTCCAGACGATCAAGTCAAAGTCATTTTAGAACAAACGCAAGACAACGAACTGTGGACGGACAGCGACTTGACGTACATGATTTCAGCAATTGAGGAACAGGTTAAGGACAAGATGGTCGAAGTGGCGCGCGATTCCGACTCTGACTCCTCTCAGGAAACCACGACGTTTACAGAAATTTTGAAAACTAAAGCTGCGGAGTTAGCTGATTCTGACAGCTACGTAGGATTTTTAGTAGATGTGCAAGTGGATGCCACTGCTACAAAAGATGCCGCCGAAACATTGACTGTTGTCGAAAAATTTGACTCAGTGTCGCAATCTCAGTCAGAATCGATTTCAGAATCAGAATCTGTTTCCGCGTCGGAATCTATATCGCAATCGACATCCACGTCTAATTCCGAATCTATTTCGCAGTCCGAATCACAATCCTTCTCGCAATCCGAATCAGCATCGCTGTCGCAATCGCAATCATTGTCTACGTCTGAATCGGAATCCTTATCGCATTCCGAATCACTGTCTGCTTCCGAATCTTTGTCTCTTTCGGAATCGCAATCGCAATCGCAATCTTTGTCTGAATCTACGTCTGAGTCGGAGTCCAACTCAGCGTCCTTCAGCGCCCCAAATTTTAGAAACATAGAAATAGAAATTAATTTCGTGTTATCTGGCATATCCGAAACAGATTTTAGTAGCAATTACGAAAGTCAAATTATTACTTTCGTGTCCCAGTATGTGAACGTCAGATTGATGATTGGTGGTATTTATACGGGATATTCGAGCGATAACATCAATATTGTATATAGCCAAGTGTTTGATTATTTTAGCCGGGAATATTTACAAGTTCAGTTTGTTCTGACTTTGACCAGCGAACAATTTTATTCGTACGATTCTCACCAATACACGGGGTTTGAAGGAAGTGTCGAATATATTCGCAGTTCGCTGTACACAGAAATTCCAACTCAGTTGAGCGATCTTACGTTTGTCGCCGGCGAAACCGTGGGGGTGAGAGACGACGACCCAGAGCTTGAACTCTTAAGAAGCCCGTCAGAGTCGGAATCGCAATCATATTCAACCTCTGTTTCCGAATCCGAATCAGTATCGCAATCAACTTCTGTGTCGATGTCTGATTCTGACTCGATGTCTTTCTCAACATCAATGTCTGATTCTGACTCGATGTCTGCGTCGGAATCTCTTTCTCGATCGGAATCAGAGTCTAGGTCACATTCCGCCAGCAACCCGCCGCGTCCCACGCTTGAGGTAGGGGCAAGCTTTGAATTTAACAATGAAGGCGCACCCAATCCTCAAACCGTCGGTAGTGACTCGGTTGAACTACTGCAACAAGTTATCGCTGCGTGCATACAACCATCTATTGACACAATTACGCAGAATGATATTAGAATAAGCAGCATTCTTCTTCCCAAACCCACGGCCACGATTACTTTCATAATTACCGTTCCAGATGACTATGTTCTGGAAAAACTAACAACATATCAAGGAACTGATACTTTTTGGGACCAAAACGATTTGTTACAGGTGCAAAATTTTGTAAAGATTATTATCAATAATAGTTTGAGTAGTAATTTGATTAATAAATTTGAGCAATTTATCACAAATAATGATGACTACAGCGGGGGTTTGAAATCTGCAACTTTCGGACCTTCTGATGACGCCAACATAGACGTAGAGCTGCCAGTGGAAAAATTTGCATCCGATTCGCAGTCGGATTCAGAATCCATCTCGCAATCCGAATCAGTTTCTCACTCCGAGTCCATTTCAGAGTCGACGTCCGAGTCCCAGTCCGGGTCTTTGTCCGCGTCAACATCCCAGTCGGATTCAGAATCGGTTTCGGCGTCCGGATCGCAATCTCATTCTGTCTCTGTTTCTGAATCCGCGTCACAATCTGATTCGGCGTCTGTATCTGAATCTCAGTCCGAATCGAATTCAGAATCGCTTTCGGGGTCGCAATCGTTGTCGGAATCCAATTCCGACTCGGCGTCCCAATCCTTGTCGCAGTCGAATTCTGACTCAACGTCCGAATCCGTTTCTGCCTCTGAATCCGAGTCTAGATCAACGTCTTTGTCGCAATCCCATTCGTTCCCGTCGGAATCTGAATCAAACTCTGCATCATTTTCAGTACCTTTAGATTGGCAAAACGTTACGCCGCAACAACTTGAGTACGTTTTGATGGAATCGTTTACTAGCGGCACTTGGGGCGACGACAATTTGCAGTTTAGTAATGCCAGCGCTGACCTTCTCAAATTTTACGACGAAATTCTCATAATTACAAATAATGGATCTATCCTTGGACAAGAATTCTTTTGTTCGTTTTCAAAATCTTCGCTAAACGACGCCATGACCAAAATACAAAACGGACAAGTTGCGTACGTCGCGTTGAATGAGTTCGGCGGAAATTTAGTTCCGTCCGATTCAAGCAGACGCGATTTGGTTGAATTAAATTACGACGGGTCGTACGACCTAAGTTTTACGGATGTAAATGGCACAACAAATTACATTTATGGCTCACCGGACCAACCCTTCTTTAACGTCGGCGACGGCACGCAGATGACCGTGCAAGTTTACATACGAGACGTTATCTCGTTCGCATCGCGTTCCGAATCCGAGTCGGATTCTTTGTCTCAGTCGACATCCGTATCTCATTCTGCGTCGGTGTCCGATTCTCAATCCTTGTCAGCTTCGGACTCGCTGTCTGCGTCTGTTTCGACGTCCGAATCGGATTCCCTGTCTACGTCTGTTTCGACGTCCGAATCAAACTCAGATTCTCGATCTGCTTCTCCTGAGATTAATATTCCAGTAGACTTGAGTTTTTCCTCTGGAATCGCATTCACATCCAAGTTTAGCGACAGCGCCAGTACCGCGGAAGAACTCATTCAAAGGCGTCAAGAACTTGAAAATAAACTTTTAGACAAATTAAAAACTAGGGGAATCGTCATTACCAAAAATGATTTTTCGATAGATGGATTTGTTTTTCACGAAGATGATCGGACGGTAGCCGTCGATACTTTTGAGTATGAACATCCTATTCTGAGCATTGGGCAAATCACGCTGCCAGACAACAGAGATGTTCATCACGTCGCAATTGCGCTCGAGGGCGGCGAGATAGACCAAAACGACGATACTTTGTTCAACGAAGCAACGTTGACCGTAAACGTAGATAATCAACAAGACTTTTTCCAGCCCGTAGAGGGCATCTTTGACTCCGATTCGCAGTCTCATTCGTTGTCCGATTCGACGTCCATGTCCGATTCGACGTCCATGTCCGCTTCCATGTCCATGTCCACTTCCATGTCCATGTCCGATTCAATGTCCACGTCCGATTCCATGTCCATGTCCGATTCAATGTCCATGTCCGATTCAATGTCCATGTCCGATTCCTTCTCTGACTCGCGATCCGATTCTGATTCCGATAGCCCGCCCCCACAGTCTGACTTTTACAGGCCGTCTTCGGCCTCCATTTCTGTCATTGACACGAGTAATTATAATCCTAGCGGCGGGTCGATGAGTGGTAGTACCACAAATAATCAGGCGTGTTCTCTCGTGGGCTGGGACGATCTCAAAACATTCAGAGCTATGACCGAAAGCAAATGCAGCCAGGTGTGTGCGAATAGGCACGACTGCATAGCTACGTCTTATGGTTACACGGGGGACGTAAATCAAAGATGCACTATTTGCACCAGCGGAACACAGACTGCGTCTCTTTCAAACTATAGGTATAGGCTTAAAGATTCCCCGGGCCCATTCTCGTCGGGAATTACAATTACACAAACTGGCGGATCGAATAGTATACGAGAAAATCTTTTTACAGACAGCAACGACAATAATTTTAGAACGTTTTCTGGAACTGCTTCATCAAGCCACGACACGCCTGTAGCGTTTGCTGAGGTATTCATGCCGGAACACGGCGTCTACCATAACCAGGGAAACGGGTACTGGTTTAGCGATGCATACGGCATGCCAATCATGGATAATTACAGCGTTACCCCAAGCCACGCCCGCACCGGGTGGAATGATACTTCTATTGATGCCGGCTTCAACACAAATTATAGTAACAGTAAAGGACAAAAAGCCATGCCCGGAATGGACCACGTCTACTTTTACGGTCGCGGCGAGTTAGAAGACAGAAGCGAGCAAGTCACTTACAGCGCTTCGTCCTATACAAAGAATCCTTTCGTAAATAATTATAATCAAATTACCTTTCCCACGCCAACAGTCGTGACGAGCATTATTATTCAATCACACTACCCTAACGATTCCATTTCTGGCAATAATTGGCTAAGTTGGGATAATACTACCCACGGCAAAATGTCAGCCGGCGCGATGACACAACGTTCGTCACATTATTACGGCGCTGGGCCAGGCACGTACGACACGCCAAACAACGATTTCTGGAAGCCACCCGGTGGTGGGGGAGGAGGTTGGTTTTTGATTTACGGCGGCATGGATGATAGAATGAACACGCAAGCGCCGCTTCATTACCACCGCGGCGGTGCTAAAAGCTATTATAACAACGAATGTTTGGTAGGGTGGGGAGATAATTATCATAGCAATCTTACAAATGACGGGGGCGGTTTTGTTCATTGTGGAATAGACATGTTTAGCCTTCACGTGTACGGAGGAGCCAAACAAAGTAGACACATAACTCAAATGTATGATTATTTTAGCGGGTCGTACTTTGCGAAAGGCCAATACACCATCATGTTTGACATTAAATTAACTGGTTGGTATTCTAATAGCAATATAAGCGATTGGATTGTTCCTGGTAACATGCCCAGCATAGTCAACACGTTCTGCGGAAACGGCGTGTGCGGAAATAATTCGGATGATTTTCCTGGCAGCGACGTCTGGGATTCGACGTTGGGCGCGATTCGCATCTATCAATCAAATGACAGAATAGTGACTATTGTGAGGGGCGGACATGGCACGAGGTTTTATCAAGTATACCAGAACGGAACTGTCCAATGGCGCACGAGCGAGGGAAAGTTTCATGGCGGCGGACAAGCTTACGAAGTAAAATACGAATGGCAAAAACAAACTGGCAGCACGCAAGATCTATTCGAAGACGACCAGGGTAGTTTTACCTTAACAAAAGTGGTTTTTCAGATTGACATGATAACCCAAGAACTTAAGCTTTTTGTCGAAGACCAAGAATTAAACTCGGTGGTTAAGCAAACCAAGGTTTGTTTAAACAAAAATCCATATAGCTACGCATCTTCCACTACACATGGAGATGGGAATTGGCAAGATGCTTGGCAAGCCATGAGAAATAACGGCGGATTTGGAACTGGGACGCACGGCAACGAGAACGTACTTCATAATTGGGAAAATTATAGATCCTATCGAGACACCCGCTACGATCACTGTATGACGATGTTTAGCAGGCATTGGACTAATTCCCTCTCGTCACAAGTCGACAGCATGGAATACATTAGAATATTTGACAGAATTGTTGCTGCAAAGGAATGGACCAAAGATCACGCTGAGTGTTTATTTGAAACGGGCAAGACGTCGTCGTACGTCGTCCATTCATTGCTCCACGACGGGAAGGGCCAGAGAATGGGTTCGACGACGGGCCAACTATATCCCATTTCTAACCCGCAAGCATTTAAAACTCTTACCTTTATGTCCGCCACCCTAGATGTGAGCGGAGCAAACGCAGCATCGGCTAGAATCGCTAGAATTATCATAAACGGAAAACCGTACGTTCCCTGCGAGCAAGGCGACGTTGGTGCCATAGACTGCCGAGATGGTGCAGACCCTCACGATTTTAACGGTTCCGGCGTGGAGGTCAACATGTACAATTTGATAGGTCTAGATCCAAGTCTGAAAATAACAAATTTTTCTGAGTTTAACGTACCAGACGAGCTTGATTTCGTCTTTGATTTCCAGGAACAATGGTACCGCGCATTCGTGGGCGTGAATCACAGTGGGGTAGACGAAAACGACGATCCCAACGACATAGGAAGCGGGCGATCAGAGAATGGCATCGGCGACATTAATATGAATGTATGCAACACGGTTTCAAGCAGCGGGTCTAGTTTTGGATGTGGACGAGACGACGAGTGCTCGGCTGCCGTATCTCAGAATTTGATCAATTTCATAAATACTGGTGCTGTGTGCAATCGCACATCTACCAACGGGGACCCTTTCGCTTTTGGGGCTGGAATGTTATGTTGGAGCATGGGCGGCGGGTCCGCTTGGCGATATACGACTGGTAATGCGTACCATTGTATGACAAATTACAGCAACGGTGGTTCCATGGAACATATGTATGGCTGGCTTGGAGTCCAGTGGCGGAAGGTTACTCTTAGTCTTTCATCTAGAACTGAAACAGAGTCAAGTACGGGCGACAATTCAAGTACGGGCAGAGGTCATTATGCGCTCGGCGTGGGCCATCCCTGGGTTCCACTCAAGGGCGAGATTCGCATGGCGGATAATATTAGCACCCACCATTATGCAGAATCGTGGCAATTTCATCCATTTTGGAATGGCCATCCTTTGATTTACAAATTTACAGAATATAATTCCCGAGTCTATAAATCAACGTATAACCAGACTTCAGATACCGGTGCATCAAACTGGATAAGCATTGGCCCAAACAATAATGCTCACAGTCATACTGTACGCGGTTGCATGAACGTCAGAAAGTTGCTTGACAATGAGGGCAACGAAACTCACGTTACTAGCAACGGTGCTAGCCAAAGCGCTTTCGGCAATCTGTTACGCACCACCCCTGGCTTCAAAATAGAGACGCGAGGTGCTCAAATACGATACAACTCGTACGTGTTCAAAGCGTGGAACCCGAGTCATTTTATAGATACGAGCAAAAATTTCAACATCACATTTGAAACGCAGATTGAGAATGTGGGACACGACAATTATGGTGGCGCTGGTAAGCATATTTTTGATGTCTGCGGGGGAAAGGTTTTAGCACAATGGTATACTGGGGACGTAAGTTTTGCGTCGCTGGGCATAGCGATCCGGGGACGTTACACAGATGTTGATCACCCCAATGATGATGAACACGGTGGCGTGTATCTACACGTCGATACTACTAATCAGATCGGCACTGATGGTAGTCAATACATACCATTAGCCGTAGGTGCGGATGATAATGGCAATTATTTAGAAACTTGGAAGCCAACTGGCGACTCTAGTGGGAACAAATGGCCGTCGTCGAGTACTCATCCTGGTGAAAACGCAGGAGCCATCTTTAAAATAAATTTGACATACAACGCCATAGCAAAGGAGCTCTCTGGAGATGTACTGATCATGGAAGCAAAAACGTGCGTCTACGGCGAGGAATACAACCAAGACGTACATCCCAATTGGATGGAGAGCGAGATTGGCGGTGCGACAAATGTCATGTATAAGACAGACTTTACAGTATCTTATCAAATGCCCACTTTTACTATCCCAACTCAAGACTCGGGGCCCCTTGACCAAGTGGGTGGTGCTAAATTGCAGTACCTGCTCATCGGAAATAGACCTAAAAAATTATGGGAGAACGACAATAATTATTACACTGTTCAGCGCGTGAGAAAAATGTCCTTCGTGTCGTGGGATTGATCATGGCCTTGTTCAAAAATTTTTTTTTTTTTGGTGTCCAATAATAACAAGCATGTACTATTGGACCACCGATCCGAATGAATTCGACATCAACAATATGGTACCCATCACGGGTCTTGGACTTGTCGACGTCTCGAGCGAAAACAAAGGAATATTCTTCTATACGGAAACCGTGAGAAACAAACAAAACATTCTCGATACTGTCGACCCGGACTTGTTTCATCCTCGTAACATGGGTCAGCGCGTATATTTTAGGTCGTTCCGAGAAGGTCAAACGCAACACAGTTTCACATATAATGTAAACGTGAGAGATTCTTTCGCACACGCAAACGGAATTTCCGACGAGGCTACAGATGAAGACTTGAAAAATTTATCAAAACAAGTTCAGTCCGAAATTATAGATGCCCTCGAAGAAATTCTTTTCGAGGAATGCGTAGAAAATAATTACGAAGGACACGAATGTCAACCTTTGGGGTCTTCGTTGGTTGACACCGGCGCGTCTGCTGATTTTTACAACCAGGCCGTCTTAACCGTAGAACGAAATTCCGAGTCGGCATCGGCGTCGGCTTCCGTGGGGTGCATAGATCCCCTCGCAAAACAAGCAATTTTGGATACGTACAAAGGCGCAAGTATTTCCTGCGATCTAGACAGCGAAAGTCTTCCCGAATGCTGCGAATACGACGTCGTCATAGTTGAATCTACGTTAAGTTTTGCCGGCGTAGAATTAGAAAGCCTCGACGAAACTGCTCAAGAAGATATGAAAGAGTCTATCAAATACAGTTTTCATGAAAAAACTGGAATTCCCTTGGATAAAATAACAGTAGAATTAGAATCGGGCTCTATTAAGGCGATCATGGAAGCCGAGACTGACGCAACCGCGACAGATGCCGTCTCTAAGTTGACTACCGATTCCGGCTTGGACGACTTGGGCGGCGCGGTTTTTGAAAACATACCAGACACTGTCAAGGAAGCGCTACCTACTTTGCAAGCTCCAGCTGTAGAAGTAAAATCAACGCAAAAATTCAATTCGGATTCCGAATCTCGCTCGGAATCCGAATCTGCGTCCGAGTCCACGTCAGTGTCAGAGTCCCAATCTTATTCGCAAAGCACGTCCGAGTCAGAATCCCAGTCCGAGTGCGCATCCGAGTCAGAATCTTTGTCAACTTCTCATTCAATATCAAACTCTGAATCCTTTTCCCATTCCGGATGCGCTTCTCAGTCTGGCTCTATATCTGAATCCCAATCTAATTCGCAATCAAATTCAGGATCGCTATCCGATTCCGGATCTTTGTCAGATTCTAATTCTTATTCCCATTCGGGATCTATTTCAAATTCAGATTCTGAATCATATTCGGGTTCAGTATCTCAGTCAGCATCAGAGTCGGATTCTCGCAGTGAATCCGATTTTACTCTCTTTCCAGTGAACATAAAAGTAAGTTTTTTTGGGCAAAAATATTTTGTTTCCGGGGAAGACACGCTTGGAAATAAGTTTAATGCCGATGAAAGCGTGAATACTAATTTTACTATTGTTTTAGGAGATGAAGTAGCTTTTACAAAATCATTGGGTTTGTTTCCAATCGCTCTGGAAAAAGATGGGATTCTAATACAAGATTTCGGCTCGGCTACGAGATTTAGTTACAGATTTGATGAACTAGGAGAATACATATATTTCAACACCCAAAATTCCAGCATGTTTGGCCGCATCACCGTCATTGGCGAATTCGAGTCGCCGTCCGAATCCGAATCAATGTCCGAATCCACCTCCCAATCAGAATCGCAATCGCAATCGCAAAGCACGTCTGAGTCCGAGTCCATGTCCGAGTCCCAATCCATGTCCGAGTCCCAATCCATGTCCGAGTCCCAATCCATGTCCGAGTCCCAATCCATGTCCGAGTCCCAATCCACGTCCGAGTCCCAATCCACGTCCGAGTCCCAATCCACGTCCGAGTCCCAATCCACGTCCGAATCCGTATCGCGTTCAGAATCGCTATCACACTCAGAATCTGCCTCTGAGTCTTTGTCTGAATCTCCTTCGCAATCCGAATCTCATTCACAGTCGCAATCGGAATCCGTATCTCAATCAGAATCTGAATCAACCTCCGAATCTGATTCTGAATCTCATTCTACGTCTGAATCTCATTCTGAATCTGAATCAAATTCAGCCTCGGACTCGATTCCTTTAAACTGGCAAGATAAAACTCCAGAAGAGATTGATTACGTTTTGATAGAAACGTTTGACAGCGGATCTTGGGGAAACGACAATTTCAAGTTTACCGGCGCGAGCCAATATTTATTAAATCATTACGACGAAATTCTAATAATAACAGACAATGGATCAAACCTTGGCGAAGAATTCTTCTGTTGTTTTTCAAAATTTTCACTTCAAGATGCCGTTTCCAAATATAATAGTGGCCAAGACCCCGCGTACCTTTTAGTAAACGAATTTGGTGGAAACATGGTTCCAGAAAGCGCCACCAAACAAAACCTTGTAAAAGTAGAATACGACGGCAACTATAGGTTGTTTTTTACGGAATCTGGAGGTTATGACATAAATATTTATGGTCCAAGCAACCAACCCTTCTTTTATTCTACAGACGGTGGGACAATTACCGTCCACGTTTACATAAGAGACATTATTTCCTACGGATCACTTTCGGAATCACATTCCGAATCCATGTCGGCTTCCGAATCCACGTCGACTTCCGTATCTACGTCCACTTCCGAATCCATGTCCGCTTCTGAATCCATGTCGACTTCCGAATCCATGTCGACTTCCGAATCTATGTCTGTATCCCATTCTGATTCGCGATCCGAGTCCTTATCGGATTCCGAGTCGCTATCACGTTCTGAATCTTTATCCACGTCCGATTCGATGTCACTTTCAGAATCAGATTCACGATCTGAGTCGTTATCTCAATCCGACTCTACGTCCGAAAGCACGTCTTTTTCAGAATCCCAGTCAGAATCGAGGTCAGCATCCATATCGCAATCTTATTCGTTTCCGTCCGAGTCGGAATCCCTGTCGGCGTCGAATTCCGCGTCAGAGTCCGGGCCACCCCTAGACCAATTTAATTCGTGTCCAGATACGACTTTTACCGTATGTACCAGTTCAAACGCGTCCGAGCCATCGCAGCAACTAGCTTTTTCCATGCCCGAAGACCTAGCCTTCAATAATAATCGTCAGATAAGAGCCCTTCCCCTTCGATCGACTTTTCCGGGAGCTCCGCGCGGGTTTACGATCATTTTGCAATCAAAAACGGGATCGAGTCACCCTTCTTGGGGCACCATCTACCAAGTCTACCACGGCGGTGATCACGTCTGTCAATTTAGAACAGGACTTGGTAGTGGAGACCCATTTCTCGGAGTAAATTGGACAGGCGGAAATATAAACACTCAATTTGCCAAAGAAGATTACAATGTAAATTACCAATGGGCATTTGTGCTCAAGGAAGACAATACCTATTATTTCAAAAGATGGAAAGCAAACGCAAACGGCACTTTGGACGAGGAAACCTTAGTCACCGGCACCGACGATAAAAATCATGGAGATATAGATGATTATACCTTATATGTGAACGGTCCTACCAATTCGTCAACCAGTATGCAAGCAGATTGGCCGTATGATTATTTAAGATTCTATTTCGGCCCCGCGCCAGATTGGCTAGTGGAGCACTGGGCGTCGCAATATTTGTTAGGGGTGGGGGATCTACCTGCTGATATGTGTAGTACCCCCGGCACTGGCCCGCAATATTCGTCCAGTACCGTGACGGTGCCGCGGGGGCTGACCGGCACCGTGCGTCAAATCCCGTGCGACGCCGGCATGTACAATTTTAGACCCGAGGTAGAATCAACGAGACAGAATAAGGATCAATTAATACTTAGTGCATTTACGGCTGGTTATGGTCAAAATCCTGAATTCGGTTGGATGCACGGCACTTATATTAATAGTAATGCCACGAATGGTTTCAATTGGAATGGTAAACAACCGGTTGGTTTTATGGCTTATTACGATGAAACACGACTAATTGTTGGTCATTTTCATAATAGGGATGTTTCAGATGTGAATACCTGGTCTTCTATTGGACCAAATCATCTTAAAATGTGCTTAATAACGGAAACTGGTACAGTTGTGCCGGGGTCGGCGGGGAACTTTTATTACAGCACAGGTACTTTGGCAGATTACATGGATGGAACCGTTGAGACATTTAGACAACGTTATGATGCTAGGAACAACCAGGCGGATGGGACATATCATTTTACCGCTGGGGCGGATTTTGGTTCATTGCTCGACCAGTATTTTCCTTTTCTATTATTGGAAAACGCGTTTAAAAGCTCTCATATCCTGGCAACGTGCGGTGAATATTCCTTGGAAACTTTTAGGTACGTGCGCTTTCATCAAACATTTAGGGGGAGTGGGTCGTACATGTACGATAACTTCTACACGACGTGGGAAAATATGCAAAAAGATTTCCAGTCTGGCGAACAGTATAACGCCAATTTAGCACAATCGTGGATGACTAGTGCTCGCGCAAACGAGATCGAAATTAGCGAAATCACGTTCTTTGATGCGGACGGAAACGAACTCATCGGCGCTGGCGCACACGGCATTTCTGACGCTAACGGAAATTTACAGGGATGGCCTACAATTCATAGCAGTTGGGTTGAAGCAAATGCTACGAACGGTGTTTATACGGGAAATGGATTAATAACTGAAAATGGGACGCATGCAAACCCGGCCGCGCTCGCAATAGATCTTGGCGAAAATTCGACATTGTCTAAAATCAAAATCTACAATCGACAGACTGACAATGCTAGAGATCAGTATAATTTACAGGGGCTAGAAGTCTACTTTTCAAACGATCCTAATTTGATGAATCAGTCGAACACGATCACGCTGGTCGACACGTCGCAAAAATACGCAAACGGAGACGTGACTCGTTGGAGTGGCGGCGGCACTACGGTGGAATGCGGCGCGTACTACTATCCCGGCATCGAATCTATGCAAAAGCTTACGTGGCAAATTACGAATGCGACGACGGTAACAAAAAATTTGGTCGCCGAAACGTTGCAGGTATATGGCGATTACCAAACGTTTACCCTGTTTCACGCAGATCCGTCGGCGTCGGACTTTCTGACTAAAACCTACACAATTAAATGGACGTCGTCGCTTCCCGGGGCGAGCGCTTCTGATTCGAGCGGGTATTCGTACCAGAATCACCACGAGGGTTTTTTCTTGGATTACAACGGCGGCGTCGTCTACCCGCCGGCTACCGTAACGAGGACGCCCACCCAAGACGTCTTGTTGTCGGGACCAACGTGGTGGTGGTACGCAGAATTGTATAATTTATTTACGGAGCAACAGTTTTCCACCAATAATCAAGATAATACTAATTCACATTTAACCAACAGTAATACTAACAGCATTGGTAATATACATCACATTGTTGGTTTAAATCCTGCCAACGCAAGATACGAGGGTCTTGATTATTGGGCATTGGATAGTAGTGATGGAACAGTAATTCTAGGTGCCATGGATAACTCCTATGTAAGAATGGTTAAAATAGATATAAATGGAAACACTATTTCAAACCCAATTACAAATAGATATAATTCTGATTTGAGTACAATTTCATCTCAAGCAGATCTTGTAGAAAGATGGACAAATGGAACAAATCAACCGAGTAGTGGTTATTACATTTTTGAAAAATCATCAAATTTTTATTCAATTTTGACAAATAATTTTACGACTATATCAGTTCAAGCACCATACGAAAATTGGGCGAGCTCTTATCCAAGTGGATCCGTGGTGAATGCTTCGCGAGACTATCGTACATCATTCACCGCGACGGTGCAATTTACGAGCGACAATACCTGGACGTATACGACCGACGTGTCTGGGACGATGGAAACTTATACCTACACCACGTCCTATAATTTCAGCTCTAAAAATTCCATCGATTTCATGTATCACATGATAAACTCCTCTGGAGACTATAGCTATGAAATGTTAGGAAATTTAATACCCGGCACAACTTTTAGCAATGAAGAAATCCTGTTGCTAGATTACACTGCATTCAAAGACCAATCCTTTCGAAAAATAAAACTAGTTCGAACTCTCAACGTAGATAACGATGGGACAAGTTTTGGTCACAACAGGGACCTCAATATAGCTGAAATGGAAGTTTGGATGGACGTTGCCGGGACTTATACAAATGTCGTACGAACGACGGACGTAGGAACGTGGACGGCGAGTCTATCTCAACAATATCATACTTATTCTGCAAGTAACCATATTGATGGTAATAGAACCAATTTTTCACATACTGGCGCACTACCTCTTCCTTGGGCCATGATCGAAACGACACAAGATATTACGTTAGAAGACGTGATCGCTGTTATGATATTTAACAGACCAAATTACCAAAGAAGATTTTATGGTTTGACGGTGCAATTCTTAGATTCTAACGATCACATCGTAGCTTCCTTGGAAGCAAATCAAGACGTACAAGTAAATGGAACTGGCATCAATCATCTAAAATTAGCTTACGGCGCTGGGCCAGGCACGTCGGCTCACGACTTAGAGGTCACATACGCATACAGCGACGTCGACACGAACGGCGTGACGCGCGTCAACCCGTTTTCTCGTCAAGCGACAACTTTCGACAAGGCAGAAGCTTTTGAATATCCGATTGCATTCATACAAAATTTTCCCGAATATACGCTCGACACGACAAAATGTACTGCTCCAGACTGCATCCCGGGAACAATTGATTTTTATCGCCAAGGCATGGACATGGACTCAGGGCCGGACTACTCGACGCAATTAGTGACCGCAAAACGCTACCTGCGGCTGCAGTTTGATTCCCAGTCAGCCGGGTCCGATTACATCTTTGGAAATGTAGCGGACCCCCCGACCGACTATATTCTTTCGTATCCCGAGACACTTTCCGGAAATGGAGCCGACGGTCTCGATATGACAGGGAAATATAGCTATGAAACACTAGGAAGTTTAATACCTGACACAACCTTTAGCGACGGCGACGACGCTGAAATCCTGGTGTTAGATTACACTGCATTTAAAGACCAATCCTTTCGAAAGATAAAACTACTGCGAACTCTCAACGTAGATAACGATGGGACAAGCACTGGCAACAACACGGAACTCAACATAGCTGAAATGGAAGTTTGGATGCGCGTTCCTTATTCAGTGACGCCGTCTTATACAATACAGCAAACAGACATGCCAAATACTCCCGGTGCAAAGTTTAAGTGTAACACTCACCCGAGTCTGTCGCGCGTTGACGTGTCCAGCCTAGGGACGACGATGAACGATGGCTTGTCGTTTTTCTTGCGGGTCAGTATTCCAGCGGGTGATCCAAACGGTTGCACCGCCACCAGCACTAGAAATCGCAACATTTTTGAGTTGGGTGGGGGCAATGGTAATAGTGCGGAACCAGTATGTAATCATGGTAATGCAAATAATTCTCACTTCAAATTCTATGCTTATAGAGATAGTGGAACCGATGCCAATAAAATTTTCGTAAGGAGTAACGCAAACGCTTCTACTTGGGGGACTGAAAAACAAGATGAAATGTCTGTGAAAGTCACTGACCTAACTGCTGGTAGTAACTACGTATTTCATTTCAGCAACGGACCAGATTATGGGTGGTCGTGGGCTTTGTACGAATTCGACGAAGCAGCGGACAGCGTGACAAAATTATCGAGCACGGGGTTTAGCGATGCGGCGACGAACCGCATTACTGAAGCTGACGACTTTTACATCGCTATAAACGACACTAATGATAGTACATACCAAACGGACACGAACACCGATGATTGGAGCGCGGGTATGAATTTTACGTATCATAGCGTTGATGTGGTGAATGGGGAAACTCACGAAGACGACGTCGCCAATTCTATAAAATCCCTCTATTTCCAGAATTATACGGACAATAGCGGCGCAATGGTGCTTGAAAATGTCGTACAAAGCACGGACGTAGGAACGTGGACAGCGAGTCAATCTACAACGCATACCCTGTCGGGCTGGGATTTTTCTGCAAGTCAATTCATTGATGGTAATAGAGACGCTGCTGCTGGGCATGAAGGGACAGCAAGTTTTTCATCTACTGCCGACGGCGAAACTTATCCCTGGGCCATGATTGAAACGACGCAAGATATTAATTTAGAAGACGTGCTCGCGGTCATGATCTTTAACAGGCCAAATTACCAAAAAAGATTTTACGGTTTGACGGTGCAATTCTTAGATTCTAGCGATAACATCGTAGCTTCCTTGGAAGCAAATCAAGACGAACAGGTAAATGGAACAGGCATCAACCATCTAAAATTAGGTTACAAAACCGACGACCTCTGGGTAACTCCCCCCGGGGAGTCCGAATCCGAATCCGAAACCCTTCCCACAATTCAACCCGTAATCGTACCGCCTGTGCTGCGAAAAACAGCTTCCGAGCTCCCTACTCCCGGAAACAACGAACAATATATTCTTGACAGAACGGGCTCGGAATGCGACGGGAAGTCCATCACCATGATATGTAAGGCAAAAATACCAGATGGGTACACTCATTTTCACGGTGGTTCTCAGGCGGTAAATATGATGGCCTTTTTGTGGACTCTCAGACCAAACCCCGACCCCCAACCGGGTTGGGGCGGTGGAAGATATCAACTTCACGAGTGGGGCGGACCATCAGCTGGTGATGCAAATGCCTATCGAATTGTAACGAGAAAGGAAACAATGGATGGCTGGCAAGGAGATACTGTTATCGTTGATTATTTGACTCCTCTTATTACCAGTAATAAAGAATATACCTTTATTTTCCGAGCTGGGGATTCTAGTCATGGGAATGCATCGTATGGGTGTTATATTTACGACGGAACAACACTCGTAGATTCCTTCGAAACCAACGCAGTTTTACTGGATGCGACAACTTATACTCTAAATTTCAACATGTGGAACGAATATCCCGGGGGACCGCAAAAAAATAGTGGTACTTATAGTCCATGGTATCACGGTCTTGATTACGAATATTTAAGATTGGACGTGTACTTGGATTATTTAAGCAACGCGGAAATATTAAACTACCTCACTACCGGCGAATATTACGTAGATCAGTCAGATACGTGCGCGATCGGGGGCGGAGGTGTTGGCGGTGGCGGTGGCGGTGACGTGCTCGAGCCTCGGACGTTCTTAGCAGACGTGAATTTAGGACTGGACGAGACGCAGGAGTATCCCGAGTACATTATAAGTTCTGGTTCGTTTACCGAAAGCGGCGAGACTGGATTTGCGCTCAAGGTCGCAACTGGTTACGACGAGTCGTACGAAAAGGGCCAACTCGGCATTCGTATCAACGGAATCGACGCGTGGGCAGAGAATGCCGACATGCTCGTGCAAGAAGACACGACTACGGTGATTGGCGTAAGTTACGAAAACGACAAAGTTCACTTTTTAAAACGGGACGTGTCGTCTGTAGGGCTATGGTCTGTGGAAACCGTAACTCTTGACAGTGTTCTCGATCCAGTAGATGCGGAAAACATTATTATTGGGGGCATTCCGCTCTTATTGGTGGGTGACCTTGAAGCGCACTTGAGCGTCGCGGACGGTAACGTTGCGGGCGTGGCGATTGCAGGTTCGTCACAATGGAATAGCAATTGGACCGCTCATAACGCAATTAGCGGGACTATATCGACGTGCCACAACAATGGGGGATGCGGCGGCGCCTCCCACTGCGGTGGTGCTAGCAGTTCGAATGGATGCTGCTGGCTTACTTACAATGGTTCGTACAAAAATAATACTGGAAATTATCTCGGAAATAAGAGTACCGCCGGGGTTTTGGGCGAATATGCGACATTCACGTTTCCAGAACAAAAGCGCATAAATCAAATAACGTATTATATCACGGGTTGGTGGCATAGATACCCTATGCCGCGAAGCATATCTTTGATGGGATCGGATGATGCAAGCACGTGGACGTTACTGGATAGTTGGACGAACATTGAATACTCTTCGGTAATTACGAGTAGCTGTTCGAACGTTTGCAACCATGCAAGGTGGTCAGAGCCCACGACGCTGACGACCGATAACGACACCAAGTATAAATACTTTAGACTTGTGGTAACAAAATCCTCCGGCAACTCCGGGCCCCCTTACGGATGCGGAGGTGGCAATCAAGGCCTGCAGGCTGTCATATTTAATCAAATCGAATTATATGGTTTCGGCGAACCCCTCGCAGGCGTAGGTCACGGCAATCCTCTCGCAGTGGGCAGCTCCATTGCGAACTTGCGCGTGTTTGATTACGCGATCAATAGTGTAGACACTTTTTACGTGGCCCCCGTAAAAGAACCGAAATTGCGAATTTCAAACATTTCATTTGAAGATAGGGATGGTAACATTGTAAGTCCATCTTCAATATTTACCTACCCTGCCTACGTCCCACCACCGAGTCCTGGCCTCGTTTTCGAATATGATGCGACGGGAACAACTTTTAACGGAAGCACGACTATCGATTTGAGTTCGCAATTCGACGTAAGCGCCGCAGGCATATTGGGAAATGCTGATAGGACATTTATAATGACAATTAACATACAACCCGGTTCCGCCAACTACGGCTCCGACTGGATCTATTTCATGTGCGGTTACGGAAAAGTAACAAATAATCAATTATTTGCCTTATCTCTTTCAACAGTTCATCATAGTCCACCCGCAAACAAATTTTCATTTGGCGTAATAGCACAGGGAAACGATAGGTTTTCCGACGAATTGTTCATTGATTCTAATGTAACTACCACAATTGCTTTTAGTTACCAAGGAAGTAACAATACGCTTTACCTCTTTCTCAAGGACCCATCAAGTGGGGCGTGGGCGATGGATTACGTGCAGATGGCCGCGGCTTTGAATACAACACTTGATCCTGCGTACGAAGACTTTTTACTGGGAAATTGTCCCAATAAACCGGGCTTCGCGTATAACGGTACTGTTGGCGAACTAAAAATATACAATCAAGCTTTTACGGACACAGATAGTCTTGATGCTGAGTTTGATCCACCAGTTGAGCCGAATGCTCCGTTGTATCCAGCGTCCAACATGACGGACGGCGATGCGTCCACGTATTTCGAAACACCTCTTTCCACGCCGCAAAACCCCGTCGCAATAGTCGTTGATTTGGGAACCATAACTATGGCTAATATTAAGTTTGGAACAGATAATCTTGGTGAATTGGGGACGGGTTCGTCAATGATTTGGACAGATATATCATATTGGACCTTAGATGAATCTGACGATAACATTATCGTAGCTTCTTTTCACAGCACATATTACAGTTATATAAAAGTTACTTTGAATGGAACATATGTAGAAAACAGTGGAAAATATGAATATACTGCTGCTTCGGGACAAAATAACGGCGTTGCGCCAGATGCTTATACTTCACAATCACAATTAGTATCAGACTATAATGGCGCCGTAGATGTCGTAGGGAGTCCTCGTGATTTTCGCAAAAATGATAATTTTGATAGTAAAATAAATAGTTTGTTACGGCCTATCGCCGTCAACAAAATGATAATCAACAACGCGGACGACTCGGACGTTGGTCGCATAGAAGCCCTTCAATACACGAGACTAGTGGCGACGGACGACGACAGTATAAAAGCAGATTCAAACATGATCAAGTTGCCGACCATCGGCTGGAACCCAACAGGACTTGTTGAATCAGCGTCGTCTGCAACATCACCTATTTCCGCTGCTATTTCGTACGCGGAAGACATCTTGCCAGGTCCCCAACAAATGTTAAGATGCAATGGAACTACCGGAAAAGAAATGAGTCAAGCATATTCTTTAATAACTGCTTCGGCTGGACAAAGATTAAATGACGGTGCTTCTTTCTTTCTTAGGGTGAGAGTGCCCGCCGGGGATCCAGAAAATTGCTTAATCGAATATGACTCAAACATCCACGCTAGCACACATCGTATGCTTTTTAGTCTGGAACAGAATTGTAATAACAACAATGGCATAAATGGTCAACTGGTCCAGGTTAGGATTAGCGGAGTGAATATATATATGCAGATCCTTAATAATGTATCGACGTTCTCTAGTCATTACGGTGCTTCTTTCCCGGATACTTACTTGAACTTGGAGGAGGAAAAAGATTACGTTTACGTATTTACGAACGGCGCAACCCACGACTTCACTTTGAGATGCTACGACGTGTCAAGCGGGACACCGACGGTCTTATTTGAAAAAATAAATTTGGGTGGCCACCTTACTTGGACCAACAATTTTTACGTCGGAATTAACGGCACAAACCAGCGTTACCACGCCGATAGCCCGAGCAGTTGGGGCCATATGAATTACGACTACAAACAATTTGACATCGTGTGGCAAGAAATGTCAGATACAGAGATTGTTTCCTATCTGGCCGCAAATCATGTCGTCGCGACAGTTATGGCCGAGTCGGTTGTAGTTTCAACGTCGTTGCACACCGATGTCCTCGCTGAGGAGGGAACTTATGCTAATTTGAACGTGGGTTTGCTTTCGGAAGCTTTGGCGGACGCTTCTGTAGTTCGCTTCAACGACTTGACAAACACTGAGCGCTTTGAAGTCAGCTTTCGAAATTGGGCTGAACTTGACAATAGCCCAACGACAATTTCTATAGATCCTGGTCTTGAGGGCGACGTTCTCGCCGTGTCGTGCGCCGAAGGATTTACGCTTGACGGCCAAGCCGACGGGCCCACGTCGTTTAATCTTACGTGTGAATTAAGAAATGGCGTTCTGCAGTGGGTTCAGGATCATAGTGCGTGTTATTTTATAGGAACTGAACTTCCCACTTATGAAATTGATTTTTCGGCTTATACAGATAAGACGGTTGAATTTGCTCAGGCCGATTTAACCGCCAATTTTCCATCACTGTCTCCACAGTTTTTGGTAGGTTCGACATCTGCACCAACCATAATTCCAATTAGTGCCGGACCGTGGGGAGGAGCAGGAAACACATATGATTTAGATGAAAGCAATTCAACATCTTCTATTAAACGATATTTCTTGTCCAATAATGGCGTTTCACAGGGAGAAAATTTAGGCATAAGCTTTAATATAAGTGGCAATACCATTACACTTGACGTAAACGATTCGATTGGTGGGACGGAGAGACCTTCATATTACAAAAACGGTGATACAACGGTGTCTTCTGGGACTGGAACTGTAAGCGGCGGGGACGTAATCGAATTGTGGGGATTTTCAACATCAATATCAAACTACATGAATCTTGCAGAGATTACAGTTCCGAATTTTATTCAAGTTCAGGCGACGAACTCGAATTCTAATTTCCAACATCATCTAAATGTGTCGGCTTACACGCCAGACGCCGGAGGAATCAATTTCTGGGATTACGAAGCCACCAATCCCGCCGCCGCCCTTGCCACTTTTAAACTTACAGCCGATGCAATCGGAAAATTCACAATAGTTTACGGTTGCCTGTGGAATAATAATGAAAGTGTCAAGATATATGTAAACGGCTTTTTACACTCAGAAACTACTTCGACGTCTGCTACTGTGACAATAAATGTGAGTAAAAATGATGTGATTGAGATACAAGAATCGCAAGCAGTGATTGCGTTATATTCCATAACTTTTGTTCAACAATAAAAAAATGATGTTTAGTTGCGCAACACAAAAATAATTTTATATGTAAGTGTATATGATAAACGTTTTGTCATATTTAGTTATAACATTTTTGTTTTTGATTGCAATTGCAACTATTGTTGCTTTTGCTCTACGAAGTAGCGCCAAAGATGACAATATGACGTGCAACGACGGAAGCGCCGGCTACATGGACATGACTGAGCAAAACATTGGAGACAGGAATATAGCAATTGCAATGTGGCAAAAGGCAAGTAATGGCGAAGAAAAAAATTGCCGGAATTCATATGAAATTGATAAATCTATAAAAGGAAAAGACGATTGTAATAAGGCTTATGTAATAAAGAATGTTATAGATCAAACAGAGAAAGAAGATGAAAGCCCCCCATTTTTCAGGCTGATTAGTCCATGTGAATGGGGTTTGAGACCAGATTCGGCTGGGTTGTAAATAGATACATAATAATATATTATCAATAGTAAAATGAAAATTTCATTGTTGGTTTTTTTTAGGTCAATTTTGGGGCTTAAATTTTATGAGCCCCCAAAATCTCAACCTCCTTATTGGGCAGATCCAAGAATTCATATGTTTGGAAACGACAATTGGTTTCACGCTAACGTTGCGCCAATTTTTACGACTGCCTTAGATCAATGCGTGTACAAGGACAGTTTAAGATCGCACATATGCAAAAAATATTTACTCCCGTGCCTACCCGCTTCAAACGCAACAATACTAGATATTGGTTGCGGCGCGGGGCTCTCAACTGAAGCCTTGGCCAATTCATTCCAAAGTTGTCGGGTGATTGGGATCGACACGAGTGCGGAGATGCTCAAAGTGGCTTCGAGACGCAAGCAATCCAGTAATATTCAATACGAATTAGGTAACGGTCATTACTACGAGTTGGAACAAATAGACGTGTCGTTTATATCTTTTATGTTTCACGAAGTTCCGCAACAAGCACGCATATCCATGTTACAACGCCTATCGCATTCCGTACGGACCGTTGTCGTTCTTGACATATGCCAGGACTATACACCTTCAAAGCAAATGCTTTTTGGTGAGCCATATCTGTACGATTATTTAGAAAATATTGATTTTGACATAAAAAAAAGTTTTAAACATGTTTTTAAGTACGTTGTGGTCCCAAAACACGCGACTCTGTGGATTGCCACGAATCAAGATTCAGCCTGGATTCAACGGCTCCAAACTTAAATTAGTTTTCTAAAAATTAAAATTTAAATCTCCAAAAAAAAAATAAGTCGAATAATTTCAAATTTGAAGTGTTCTGCGAGCGAGGATGAGCCAAAATCAGGTAGATGACGGCAATAATTATGTCAAAGAGATCGAATTTGTTGCGCTTTCCTCTAAAGAAATTAGATCTATGGCAGTCGTGAACATCACGGAAACAATGCTGTACGAACGCGGCCTGCCAAGGATGAATTCTGTTTTAGACATGCGCATGGGATCAAGTGATAGGAGGTACGTTTGTGGAACTTGTAAACACGCCGTGCCGTTGTGTCCCGGGCATTGCGGGAAAATTGAAATGGCAGCTCCAGTTTATAATCCGGTTTTTATTGAGATCACGTTGCGCGTGCTTCGGTGCGCTTGTTTTTTTTGTTCCGGTTTGCTGATAGAAGATTTAAAAATCCCATCAAACACGTTCAAGGCGCGTCGCCGACTGGCTACGATTTCCCAAGAAAGTCGATTGAAAAAAATTTGTCCTCACTGCGGCGGACCACAGCCGAATTATTCTCGAGTTGGATTGGGTATCAAAAAAGATTTTAATTTGCACAAAAACATTGATTCAATATTTGAGAGCGAAGAAGAAAAATCATTTGCAATGCAAAGTTTTTACCCATCTGATGCTTTGAGCATTTTGCGAAATATAAAATTAGAAGATTTATACAAACTTGGATTTTCGAAAGGCCCGAATGCGTCAAAACCTGAAAATTTTATCATTGAAGTATTATTGTGTCCATCAACGGTCATGCGTCCTTCAATTGCATGCACCGAAAGTTCCAGGACACGTGGTCACGATGATTTAACCCTGAAACTACAGGACATTGTAAAAACAAACAGTCTGTTGCAGTCTGAAATAAGTAGCGAGAAAAGGACACCACAGTTTGAAAAATTGCTGGAACAAATGCAAATCCATTTATCGGTGTATCTTTTAAACGACACTAAACACGCCAAAAAACCCGGTGGCGGCATCAGAAGCACAACAATTCGTTCCATTTCTACAAGATTGAAAGGAAAACGAGGTCGGATCCGCGGTAATCTGTGCGGAAAACGTGTTGATTTTTCGAGCAGATCTGTTGTATCGCCAGATGCATGCATAGATTTAGATCAAATCGGTGTTCCAGGGTTTGTGGCTGAAAAGCAATCAATTCCCGAAAAGGTAACGAATCACAACATGTCGTGGTTAAAGAAAATAGTGTCTGAAAAAAAATGCAATTCTATCCTACGCAACGGTCGCGAAACCAAAATCAAATATTTAGAAGAAGAAAACTTGATGAAGGAAGTGCAAAGATTGCAGATAGGCGATGTTGTAGAGCGACATTTAATCAACAACGATGTAGTCCTGTTCAATAGACAACCTTCTCTGCACGCCTTTTCACTTATGGCGCATCGGGTCAAATTATTTCCCCATCAGAAAACTTTTAGACTTAACGTGCAAGCTACAACGCCGTACAACGCAGATTTTGACGGGGACGAAATGAATATGCATACGTTGCAGACGATTGAAGCCCGGGCGGAAGCTGCAGAATTGATGTCTATATCAAAAAATCTTATCAGTCCGCAGGCGTCCAAGCCGATTTTGGGTCTGATTCAAGACGTGTTGCTCGGGTCGTGGATGTTGACGTCCAAGAGCTTTTTCGTCAATCATTCAGATGCTATGCAAATCGTTTCGTCTATTTCGGGAAACCAGTGGCTACATTTTTCCAAACTCGTTCCTGCTGTTCTAAAACCACAAATTCTATATTCTGGAAAACAACTCATCAGTCTTTTGCTACCGGACAATTTGTTTGTTGGTCCAAAAAAAAATAAGTCTGCTGCCGCCGGCGGCGTCGATAACGCGCAGAACTGGCTGGATGATCACATAGTCTTGGTAAAGAACGGCGTGCATTTATGCGGAAGATTGGATAAAGCTTTGCTCGGCGCAACGAGCAGTGGGTTCATCGATATCTTAGCTCGAGATTTCAAGGATTATTGCAACACGTTTATTTCCGAAATGCAGAGACTTTCGTTGAAAGCTTTACAGTTGGTTGGCTTTACCTGCAGTTATGAAGACACCAAAATTTCTCACGAATGTTTTGATACGGTCTCGAACATCCTTAGCAACTATTTTAAGCAATCAAGCAAAAAAAACAAAGAAGACAACATAATAAATTCTTTATCCACGGCTGTCGACAAGAGCGCATTGAATGCGATATCTTTTTTGCGAAACAAGGCGCAAAGCACCTCGCTTGCAAATGGGCTCTTAGATATGGTTGATTCTGGCAGCAAGGGCTCGCAAATCAATGTTTCTCAAATATCTGGATGCGTTGGTATGCAAATGGTTTCCGGTCAGAGAATATTTTCCACGGGAAACCCCGAAGGAAGAACAATTCCATGTTTTGAAAAGGGCGAGCATTCGCCGGAAGCGCACGGATTTGTCACAAATCCGTACAATAAAGGCATTGTCCCCTCTGAATTTTTTTTTCATTTGATGGGCGGCAGGGAAGGACTTGTCGACACCGCTGTAAAAACTGCGCAAACTGGATACATTAGCAGGCGAGTCTCAAAAATGATTGAGTCTGCGCAAGCTAATTATTTTGGTCAAATTACGTTGCATTCTGGAGAAATATTACAGCCTAGTTATTATGGAGACAATTTTTCGGCTGAAAAAATAGAATCGGTATATTGTCCCGTGCTGCAAGAGGTAAAGTTATGGGAAACCAAGAAACATTTATTTACAAACGAGCAAAACTTCCGAGCAGCTATACTTTTGACGCTCAAAATAAAAAAAAACATGATGAAGTATACGGATGTTTTAGACGCTCGAATTGAAGTACCCGTCAACCTTCAACGTGTTATAAATTCCAAAATGTTCACGCCTTCAGAAAACATGGATTGGATGGAAGAACTCGATGCCCTGCAAGACAAGTGCAATAGCTGCCTGGATCTTGTAAAATTACACATGTTGAGCGTGTGTGGCGATCGGATGGACGCAGGACTTTTTGAAGTCGTCAGACACAAAATCTTCAAAGCGAGGGTTAGTGCTGGTTACATGCCAGGAACTGTCGCAGCGCAATCGCTGTCGCAACCAATCATGCAGATGACCCTCAACACGTTTCACTCGGCTGGCAAGGGTTGTCACTTGGTGACGGCTGGCGTGCCAAGACTCAGAGAAATCTTGGATGGTTCCGTGAACATTTCTACGCCTAGCATGCGCATCAGATTGAAACACCCTATTAACAAATCTTATTCCGCGGTCAAGCGCATTTCCGACTCGTTTATTCACAAACCTCTGTCAAAATACGTACACAAGGTCTGTGAATTTTTGACGTTAGATTCTCTCTCAGATTACATGTCCCTAACGCAACGATTTTTGTTCAAATATATGATTGCAGAAAATTCATCGTACGACGACAAAAACCTAGCTGGCTTCTCTTTCAACATTGAAAAAAAAGAAAAAATAAGTCCAAGGCAAGTTTCCGCTGCCATAAGGAAATATTTTGACAACGACAACTTCACCGTGATTCCTTCAGCATTTGTTTGCGAGGAATGGACTGTTTTTGTTGTAATACAAGATTTAGAATCGCTGCTCAAGAGCAAGACGGCGTTAACTACAGATCAAAAACACAAATTTATTCACGAAATCTGCAAATCTGTGCTTGAAAACGTGTCCATATCTGGCAATGCCTCATTTTCTCAAACTCACGTTGAACAAATACAAATCGCTGACAAGAACACTGGCGTGATTACAAGCGAATATGCTATTTTTACCGCAGGGTCAAATTTTAGATACGTATCGCAATTAAAGAATATAAACCACAATTACACGTTGTCGAATAACATCTGGGAATCATACCACAAATATGGCATAGAAAGCGTGCAAAATATTCTTTTCAGAGAATGTACTAAAGTTCTTGGCGACGGTGTATCGTGTCGTCATCTCATGCTAGTCATCAATGCCATGACTTTTGACGGTTACATCAATTCAATAAATCGACATGGCATGGGTAGAACAAGAGCGACGCCGATCCAAAGGGCTTCCTTCGAAGAAGCCCTCGACGTTTTAATTGAAGCGTGTACCTTTGGCACAAAGACTAAGGTAGCCGGGATCACAGAATGCGTGGTTATGGGTGCGCCGAGTACCGTCGGGTCCGGACTCAGCCAGTTCTACCCAGAAAAAACTGCGTTTGTCAACAAAAACCAAAATCTGCCATTTGTAGGAAGAAGACTGCCAAAGGCAAAACCAAAGGCAAAGCCGCGCCCTGTTTCTATTTTGGACGAGCCTTGGCAAGCTTCCCTGAATTTTGAAAACTTACTTGCGAAGTTCCCAAACATCAAAAAAGGAGAAACAATAAAACTTGTGATAAGGGGAAACGTCGTTCAAGATGGTCGATTCTCATTTAGTATCTTGCCGAATGATCACGACGATGCCTCTGAAATTATATACCATTGCAGCTTCAGAGATTCTACGCAAAGAAAAAGATTTGTTTTGAACGACAAGAGGCAGGATGACTGGGGAAAGGAAATAGTGTCGGCAGTCAAATTCGATACGAAAAAACCACTCAACATAATAGTTTGTCTTTCTGAAAAAATTATTTCGATTCGTTTACAAAAGTTATTTTTGAATTTTACTCAGAGGCGCAACATTCTAGACTGCGGCGATGATTTATTTTTGCAGTTTGAATCTCACGACGACTACGGAAATCCCATGAGCTGGACAATCAATTCCGTCACGTTTGAAAAAAAATGCGACGCGCGCATATCTCAACCATGCCCACCACCCGTGCCCAAATCTACGCCAACCTCTACGCCAAACTCGACGCCACCATCAACACCAAGTTCTACGCCACGCTCTACACCAAACTGCACACCTCCGTCAACACCAAACTCTTCGCCACCATCAACACCAAACTCTTCGCCACCGGCATCAAGATTTGGCACGCCCACGTCTTCAACCACCAGCTCAGCGCAAAACTTTTTCGATGATGTCGACGTGCCGGACATCGCGTATACGTCAAAAACAGAATTCGGCGACTTCTTTTTTGACAAAAAAAATTATCATCCAAGCTCTCCAAAAATTCAATACTACCCGTCTTCTCCAGGATAAGTATTATGTTCATAAAACTTATATAAATTTCAATTGTCCATCATGAAATATAAATTTTCAAACCCTCCATTTATTATCTCAGTCGACTTTGTAACTCGCACTTACAGCATTTCTTCTCAAACTTACAACCATTCGCACGCACTAACTAGATTTGATCTAACCATTCAAAAGAAACAAATTCACACCATTTTAGAATTGATGAGAGAAAACGAGGAACAGTGGCCAAACATTTTAGACATTGTAAAGGGAGAGATTGATGTACCCCAGATAGCGAAACAAGCTGAAGATATTTTAGATAAACAAAGCTATCAACAATATTCTGCACCAGTTCGTACTCACGATCTAATTAGCATGGTTTCTATGATACTTTGCGACATTTCTATCATGAAAAAAACAATCCCACGCATCGCAAATCAAGCAGATTATATCTATCTTCACAGCAGCGTATGCAACTGGCATTGTTTGCCCCAAAATATGAGCGATGCTTCGTTTTTATCTATCAAAGATGTCTATAATAATTGGAGAAATAATCCTAATTATTTTCGAGAATACGTTGTCGAAGCAACCTGGTGTTTATCTCAAAAAAAAGAAATCAAACAGCATAGATTTGACATATTGCGCCTGCTTTTTGAAAATTTACGCAATGATGAAATCATGCCAGGAATAGAAAATCATATCATAAAAAGTTATACGAGAAGTTTTTTGGGCTATGGAAGTTTAAACCATAGCCAATCCTGGCATTACGTGCAACCACCCGTTCCCCTAATTTCTGAAATCACTTGTCAGCAATTACAATCATTACTCAAGCATGCCCCTTTAATTACTGTAGAATTACTGCAGATGCGAAATATGTGCTCACCGGAACATGTTCATTTATTTCATCAAAAAAATTTGTTGGACGACGCTCTAACAAATTTGAAAAAAAATAATTATGAATTGGGCAGCGACGATCCCTTCAGAAGAATTAATGTTGCCCACATCATTTGTCTACACGAGATGTTTCCAAAACTGTGGAACGAAAACATGAACATTGAAGACATAAAAAAATGGAGCTTACGTGGGCAGCATTGGATTGATCCACCTTCCCGTATGCACAAGCAGCGCGCAGAGTGGGAAAATCTTGTTGTTGCAAAAAAACTTTACATTCTTGACGATAGTAATAAGGATTGCGATTGCCGCCAGGGCGTTTTTGAAGACATAATTACTTTTCAGACAATAAAAGGAATGGCGCGTTTTAAATTTGAGCCCGAAGAGCAAAAACTGGCAGCTTGCATGACACCAATCGCTCCACAAAAATATAAGGAACCTTTAACGGCCGAAACTGTCAATTCTTTAAACAAAAGTCCAGAATCGGAAGAATCGGAAGAATCGGAAGAATCGGAAGAATTGGAAGAATTGGAAGAATTGGAAGAAACCGTGGTTTCAAAAAAGAGAGCGCTCGATACGTGTTCTGCTCTTACGATTGCATCGGATCCTAGGACTTGGATATCGTTTGAAGTTAACAACAAGGGGTATGGCTGGGGCAAGGTATTCGTGACAGGACATGTGCGGCAGACCAAGCTTAACGATAGGAAGACAGGTGCTCGAGGAAGACCTAACGAAAATTTTGACAACGTGCAGTGGTGCATACCAGTTTGTTACGAAACCGACGAAGATTACAAAGAGGAAATTTGGTTGCCAGAAGATCTTGAAAATATTAGAAACGTAGAGACGGGTGCTAAAAGATCAAAATATTAGCTCGCGTTTTTCATTCCTAGCGACCTGGCCACAAAATTATGCAACCACCCGATGCCGTAATCGGTTCCCTCGGGGTGGAATTGAACGCCCTTCCACCCGAAAGAGGGCCAGGACATGGATAAGACATGCAAATTCGCGTCGTCTTCGTTATCTCGAACAAAAGGTTCGGGCGCCTCTGTAACGTAATCGTGGTAATTTAAATATATTTCTTTGGGATTAGAATATTGGCTCACATTTTTTATGTGGTGTTCGCTAGTATGCACGGTTCCATAAAAAAATCGAACAAGAAGATGCATGCCGTAGCAAATCCCCAGAACGCTTATTTTCTTATTGGCATGCTTCATCATGTATTCTAGCGCTTTTTCGAGCACAGAGCACGCAAAATAAGAATTTCTATCAAAATGTCTAGGGTTATTAATACGATAATCGCTTCCCGACAAAACTATTAGTTTAACGGAATCAAAGCATAATTTGTCGTAATTACGTTGATTAACAATAAGCAAATTTCCGTGTTGCCTCAACAAACTAATAAGCTTATTAGTCATAGAGTTTTTATTAGAAAAATAGGGTGCGTTAAAATCTCTGTTGTCGACCAGCCAAATATTACTCATTTGTTATCTTTATTATTATTTTTTGCGTTTATTTCTTGCAAGCTTTTTCGAAGCTCTTGTCTCTGTTGTGCATTTACTCCAAACAAATCTGCAAGGAGACAATGACTCTCATCGGGAGTTATATTTCCTTTTTCAAGCTGCATTTTTAATTTGATGACTTGCATCATCCTTCCCCGTTCTTCGCCCTTTGTTTCTCTGGCAGTAAACGTGTGAAAAATTGCAGGATATTTTTTAATGAACTTTTCTACGTTGTCCCCACCGTGCACAACAATCATAGTGCGCACCACCTCGTCTGTAAGTTTAGGATTTGCCTTTCTTATGTCGTCGGCGCGTTCTGCAATGATGCTCGCCATCTGACCGACCGCTTCGGCCGGGATGCCACCGTGGCGAGTGGCGCCCGGGGCATCGGGCAACGGAACTTCTATTATTGTTGCACCTTCCTCTTTTGCTTTTTGTTTCATTTCATGTTTTTTGGCAAAAGCGGCACTCATTTGTATCGAATCATTTTTAGATTTGTCTACTGACAATGGAATATCTGCCATAGTTTTATAGACTTATTTTTTAAATAAATGCTGTGTTAACGCGTTATTAGAAAATAACTCTATAATTTTTTTTTATTACACTTAAATAATATCTCGTGTTTATGAAAATTGAAAACCGTTACAATATTTTGGAAAAAATAGGATCCGGGGGATTTTCAAAAGTTTTTTCCGGTAAAGACTCCATCACTGGAAATGATATTGCTATCAAGGTAGATTCGTCAAATATTAGAAGCGGAAAAAGAAAGCGAGAATTAGTGATATACGAAGCTGACGTGTTGTCTTGGATACACCGCAACGGTGTCATCCGCGGCATACCTAAATTACATTGGAGTGGTTACATTCAATCTAAAAATAATAACAAATACCCCGCCATCATTATAGATAAACTAGGAGATGATTTAGAACGCGTGTTGCAACATCGCACATTGTCGATCATTGAGACTAGCCACCTCGGATTAGGATTGCTTAATATTTTACAAAATATTCATAATCGCGGAATTCTTCACAGAGATTTAAAGCCTGCAAACATCATGCTCGGTCATTCTGACGCTGATATTTATATTGCAGATTTTGGTCTTGCAAAAAAATACTTGGACAAAACTGGCTCGCATATTCCGTATTGCGATAACAAAACTGGAATAACCGGCACCATTAGATATTGTTCTACGTATTCGCACTATGGCATAGAGAGCAGTCGAAGAGACGATATGCAATCATTTTTATTTATTCTTGTGTACATGCTCAAAGGAAAACTTCCATGGCAATCAGAAAAAAACAAGAAAAAAAATGTCGCAAAAGTCAAAAATCAAAATTTCTTTGAAGATACGTTATGCAAGGATTGTCCGAGGCAAATACAAATGATAGCAAAACACATATCGCAACTAGAGTTTGACGAAAAACCAAATTATGGATTAATAAAACGCTTATTGACGGAACTGATTACTTAGATGACCAATGTTTCAGACCCAACAACTTCATGTCCTGATTGTAACCCCTGTATTTAAAATTGACATGACCTCCTAAATAATCTCCTTCAATCACTCTATAATTATAGTTGTTGTCAATTTTGTGCACGCCACTATTAGTATGTTTTATTTTAGAAAATCTTTTTAAAACAGTCACGACAGCTCTATTGAGCATCGGTGGTCCCGCAAAGCCCGCCTCGCGACCTATGCCGCCCCTCGCGGGTTTATCTCGTAGGATAGCTTCGACGGCCAGATCTAATGCCTCTGAAATGAATGGATGATTTGGAACGCAGATTATCAACCATTGGTGAAAATCATTTTTTCTTCCTACGCCAGTCAAGTACTGGTCATCACTTTTTAACAATTTAATAAGACTGATTTTTGGCGTAGTGTCGCAATCTGCATACACGCCGCCTTCATTTTTCATTAGCAAAAGCCTGAATAAATCTGCACGCATAGCTCCTTTTTTGGGATATCTATTTTTTATTGTGTCAAACGCTTTTACAACATCTAAACTTCCGTGTTTGTAGACATAGTCCTGCAAGGCATCGTCGTCGTAATATTTGTGCGCAAATTCTGGATTCTTGTTCACCCATTCTTTTACGGCGCGTGACATTCGCGCTGGCACTCGACGTGTTTTATGCGTTTGATGAATTACAAACGGAATTTTGTAGCCCGTTTTCTGAATTTTGGCTTTTGTGTAACTAGGCACCAACTCAAAATCTTGATTACTTTGAATTTCTGACAAATTTATTGCCGACACTTCCCTAGAATCGCTCTTTGAATATAAAAATCCACTTATGGACATCATTATGAATAACGCAACAAATATACATGCTATTAGCAGTAGCATCTTTAAATAATGAAAACAAAAAAAATTATATATTACGGTCCTTGAATTGTTGCAGTCGGCCCCCCCGAACTCGGTGGGTTCGTAAATCCTATCGCTATCGGTATGCCTTGCAAAGTAGGCATCAGAAATCCTAACGCAAAGCCCAGCCAGGACACAACGCTACGCCCAACTCCCTCTCTCGAGATTCTGTACTGCACACGTATGGCGCCCCACAAACCAAAACCAACGAGCAGGAAATACCCAATGATCAACAAAATCATCACAAATAAAGATGCAATACTGTCCCACCACCACGGTCGTACTGTATAATTTGCTTGGTAAGTGACCACCGCGCCGTTACAATCAGTCACGGACAAGTAAAATGTTTTACCCCCCGACGCAACGTTTTTTATCAAAACTGTTGACTTCGTCAAACCTGTCGAGGCCGTGCACGTGGTTGAATTTTCAAAAGATGGATTTAGTGACGCGGTGTCTAGTTTTGGAAGAACTTTGTCGAACCTGTCAACATACACCACTTCTACCTTCTCAAAGTCTGCGTCTTCTTGTTGGTTTTTGGTAAATAGAACGCTTATGTCTTGAGTGCCCCTCTTTTGGCTTATTTGAAAATGGAAACCCATGTGTTGTTAGGCAAAATTATTTTTTTACGTACAAATCATTTATACAACAGCAATTTTCTTGTAGCAATTGTTTCATATTTGGCACGTTTTTTTTTATTTTAGTGGCTGTATTTTTTGTGCACCTATTATATCTTCCAATTTCAATATAAGGGGTTTTTTCTAAATATAGCACTATTGGCAGCCTAAAACTTTTAGCTTGCATTTTTTTTCCTCTCGACAAAAGCGCTTTTCTCATAATACTATACATGATTTTATGCCCAAAAATCCAAGAAGAAATACACAACCAAAGATCTAAACACAACGAATAAATAATTTTTTCATTATCTTTCAATTTACAAAAACTAGATCCTAAAAATTTAACCTGCTGCCACATCGTCACTAAATTTACTCCAAAGTAATTTATTTCAAAAGAAGTGATGCCGTGCCGAATCACCTGCTTGCAATTTATTTCTTTCCAACAATCGCATGTTTTTTTCCCACACGTCGCGCATATTTTTGCATATAACGCGCTTATTTTCATGCACTCGGTTTTTAAATATTTAGAAACTTCTAATAAATTATGACACAAGCCCGGGTCGTTGCACGCCACCAAGCACAGAGCAAAGTTTTTAAGATCTTTGTCTAACCTCATCGCAAGCGTCTTCTCGTCACCCTTTGCCATCTTTCGTTGACAGATAAGATAGTCTTAGAAAATAAATTTTCTAAAATGCGCAGACCACCCACATTAAAGTGAACGGCATTATTATTATTTATCAACAAACGTAATCGCATCAATAGAGTATTTATTTTTTCCCTTGTGTTGTCTAGTCCAGCGGAATCCAACATAATATTATACAAATCTTCAATGCCGGGCATGGAATCAATTATTTGTTTCGCAATCAATTCCTCTGTATGATGACTTGCGCAAAAATCCACAAGCTGGTCCATTAAACTACACAATTCACCAAATATAACGTTTAGGAAATGGTCGTTTTCGTTAGGATCAGGTCTCGCGGCATCGAGCGCACCCCGGTAGTTGCACAATTTTGCCAAGCGGTGTGCTTCTATGTCGTTGAAAGGATCTCTGGTGATCGGATTTTGAACTTTTCCAGAAACTAAAACGTAGTTCAATAAATTTTTTGCATCAAACGAATATTTATGGCCAGCTTCCGTCACCACGCTAAAAATTGGCGCGCAATCGCATATTAGCTCCATGGTTATTGGGTCGCGGTCGTTTCTAGATTTATTTTTAAGGGCCGAATCAATCCGTCTGATGCTTTTTTGTAGCTTGTTAATTTTTTTATGTCTACCCCGAGTTCGGATCCCAGAAAAAATACTTGGAAATTTCTGCGACATTTTTATTTGCGTGATAAAATCTTCTTCAAAAGTTTCCATCAAATCTCTCTTATAGTTGGTTTACAAAAAATTTTTTTTTTATTTTGAAATAGAAATGTCGGGTTGGAAAGAAGTAAATTTAAAAAATCGCATCATAACTTACATATTCATGATTATTATCCTATATTCAATTATTTGTGGACTCGTTTTAACGGTACCCGATGAATATATTTCGTGTAGTATAAATCAACCAACGAACCCCATAAATACGAACGACTTAATTTTGAAAAATGTGCCGTGTGGATACAAATATGAATGGTCTTTGGTTGATCCAAATACCATCGAATTTACACAAATAACTGTTGATTGTGATGTGCCGGGTGAAATAGTACAAAGGAACAGTGATACGGGAGTTTGTGAATGTGCTGAAAACCCAAATCAATATACCGAATATAGAACGGTTAACAAAATACCCAACGTATATTGCCCGTGTGGATACGTTCCGTCCGCCGCTTACGTACATGGTACGCCAAGGGATGCAAATGATCCAGATGAACTAGAGTTTAGAGTCGATTGCATGAAAGATACTAGCCCTTCGGGTAATTGTCCCGTTGGCAAGGAATTCGACGGACTTGCTAGATTTCTCAACTTAGGATATCAGGACGCAACAGGAAATTCTATTGACCCTGAAGCATTAAAGGACATCAACTCAAATTACAAGGGCCAAGACTACGGAGATACTGATTGCGCTTGCAAAGACGAGGAAATCGTTGGATGCATGGACTCATACGCTGCTAATTATGATTTACTTGCTACAATACAATGTCCTACAAATGCTGATGGTGAGAATTGCTGTTACTATCGCGATGCTGAAGACCTCTTTGGTCCAGATGATTGCGAATATGACAAAGTGGGGTGCACGGACCCCAATTATGAAAATCATAGCAATACTGCTACAAGAGAATGCGAGGACTGCTGCTTTAATTCCGACTATACCAAAGTGGGGTGCACGGACCCCGCTTATGAAAATTATGATAAAGAAGGGGTTGAGTCAGGCGCTATAACAATACCATGCGATAATTGCTGCTACAATTCCCCGCCCGCTGAAAATTCTGCGGTGGGATGTATGATGGATAACGCTGAAAATTATGATGAAGCAGGGGTTGAGTCAGGCGCTATAACAATACCATGCGATAATTGTTGCTACGGGTGTACAACACAGTTTTCGACCGTTGACGACCCGGACAACCCGGGGGCGTCGTTGGAATATAGTAACTATTGCCCTGATTGTCATTTTGATTGTGGAGATCCATATGATGATGATCCAGATAACCCCGACTGCGCGAGTTGCTGTGTGCCATATATTCTTGGTTGTACGGAGCGTTTTACTATTGTGTACGACGACGACGCGGAAGACGGGTACTACGCAGTAGAGAACATAAATTACAACCCAGAAGCGACGTATAATGACGGGAGCTGCGAGAAAAGGGTGTATGGATGCATGGACGAATCTGCTATCAACTACGACGCAAATGCAAATACACCTAATCCGCTTAACCCAGATAGAACTTTCACTTTAGTGACGCCGATAGACGGCGTCACTCAAGGAACAGTACAAGGAGATTGCCAATACAAAGGCTGCAGAAACGCCGATTCCGCACAGATAAGTGTCCAAGATGCGGGCACTACAAATCCCTCGGAAAGAAACGGCCCCGCTGACAAGTATTACTATTGGGATAAGTATAATGTAGATTGTAATGATGAAATAGATGGCGATGATTACACTTGTTGCGTAGAGTCAATACCAGGTTGTGTAGATCCTGCTGCGGATACGATTGGCGACGTCTATCCCCGTGCAGATGACAATCCCAATAAGTACAACCCCAATAGAAATCAAGATTGCAGCAACAATTTCGTGTATGACGATGACAACGACGAGTTAACGGCAAAAGTTAGATTTCCTGCCACCGACGCAGTTCAAAATGGGTGTTGCGAATATAGGGGCTGTCTGGCGGAATTTCAATATTTGCTCAAAAGTGACAATGGAGAATATAAGACTAGTGCAACTAGTGACGAGGACGGATGGACGTTAATAGGCACGGCGGACCTGACTGCAGGTGCCGACGTAGGCACTGCGGCGGATTGTATATATGCGGGTTGCAAATATGACAAGGCAAGTAATTATTGCGATATGATAGGATGTGAAGAAGATAACTCTGTTTGCAAAATAGAAACGTGTACCCATTACAAAGCGGACAATCGGTACACGTTTCTCAACGACGACGATGAGTGGGAAGATATAGAATCGAAATTTATAACTGCAGTATTAACTAATGACGACAATGACTTGATCGACGATGGTACGTGTATCATACGTGGATGTTTTCCAGATGACGGCACCGATACAAGAGAAGAATTCACGGATTCTGACATAAGAGTAAAATATGCTACAAATGTTTGCAACCCGAGTTTAC
>Ga0115013_10000129_pt1 | contig 50202 bp, 59 predicted proteins | sample SouAtlMetagenome_2_FD_88686 | JGI IMG/M metagenome (GOLD analysis project Ga0115013, IMG submission 88686) | Marine eukaryotic phytoplankton communities from Atlantic Ocean - South Atlantic ANT15 Metagenome | ecosystem: Environmental > Aquatic > Marine > Oceanic | place: South Atlantic Ocean...
AAGGATTTCGTCGCCGCACTTAAGTCACTGACCGATGCGAAGAAAGTCCTCGTTATCGGCGGAGCATTCACTGATCGGACCTACTATGCCGCGCGGAATGTTCAGTCCGCTCTTTTGCAGACCGCCGAGTCCGTCAACGTCGAGCAGATTCTTCATAGCAATGCTGTCATTATTCTCGATGACGCCCTAGAAACCCTCGCCAATCGCACCGCCTAACCTGACACAGTCATGAGAGACATTTACCAAGTTATCGATACCGTTCGCATGTCCGAGAAGGCTGCCCTTCTCCAGGAGAACGAGAACACTTACACCTTCAAGGTTGCTCAGGGCGCCAATAAGATCGAAATCAAGCAAGCAGTTGAAAAGCTCTTCAAGGTTAAGGTCTTGGACGTTCGCACCAGCAACTACGCAGGAAAGGCCAAGCGCCGCCGTCGTGCCGACGCGGGACGCACCGCAAGCTGGAAGAAAGCAATCGTCCGTCTTAAGGATGGCGATACTCTCGATCTCATTTAATTTTCAATTCTCCCTTATTTAGGAATCTCAGTCAGAAAGGATCATTCCAATGCCACTGAAAAGTTTTAAGCCCGTTACTCCCGCGAATCGTTACAAGATGCTTCCTGGGTTCGACGAAATCACCAAGTCCAAGCCTGAAAAAAGCCTTCTCGAAGTCAAAAAGCGCTCCGGGGGTCGCAATAATCAGGGTCGTATTACCTGTCGCCACATTGGTGGGGGACACAAAAAGAAGTATCGTCTCGTCGACTTTAAGCGCACCAAGCGTGACCAAGTTGCGGAAGTTGTCGGTATCGAATACGATCCCAATCGGACTTGTCGTATCGCTCTTCTGAAATATGAAGACGGAACCAAGAGCTATATTCTCGCACCATCGGGTCTTACCGATGGTGACAAGGTCGTCTCCGGTGAATCTGTCGAGCCCAAGGTTGGTAACGCCATGCCTTTGAAGAACGTTCCTCTCGGAACCGCCATTCACAATATCGAGCTCCGCCCCGGATCAGGTGGTAAGGTTGCCCGCTCTGCCGGACAGCAAGCCATTCTCCAGTCCCGTGAAGGGGGATACGCCTTCATCAAGATGCCTTCCGGCGAACTGCGCAAGTTTCACGAAGAAAGTTACGCGACCATCGGAACCGTTGGAAACCGTGACCACATGAAGGAAATTTCCGGGAAGGCCGGACGCACACGTTGGCAGGGCAAGCGCCCAAGCGTTCGCGGAATGTGCATGAACCCCGTGGATCACCCGAACGGTGGTGGTGAGGGTAAGTCCAAGTCCGGTGGTGGTCGTCAGCACCTCAAGTCTCCCTGGGGACACGTCAAGGGTCAAAAGACTCGTAAAAAGCACAATCCTACCGACTCCTTCATCATCGAAGATCGTCGTAAGAACAAGCGAAAGTAGACCTCTCTCTATACTAATCATTCATCATTTTCCATTATGGCACGTTCACTGAAAAAAGGCCCATACGTTGATCAAAAGCTTCTTGCCAAGATCGATGCTTCTGTCGAATCCGGCAACAAGAAGCCTATTAAAACCTGGAGCCGTCGCTCCATGATTACTCCTGACTTTGTCGGTCAGACCTTCGCTGTTCACAACGGCAAAACCTTCGTCCCTGTTTTCGTTTCTGAAAACATGGTAGGTCATAAGCTGGGTGAGTTTTCTCCCACCCGCATCTTCAAGGCCCACGGCGGAATTGGTAAGAAGTAATCCCTTAAAGGAATTTCCAATATCTCTATTCTCATGCCTCTCTCATTTAACAGCGCTCTTGCCAGCGGATTGCTCCTTCTCGGAGTATTCGGCAGCACCGCTGTTGCCCAGGATGAGGTAAAGGGGGTTGTTGAACTTGAGCGCGAAAATCGCCTCCTGAAACTTCAAGTTGATAATCTCTCGGTTAGCCTCGGTGCCGCTTTGGCCCGTGAGGAGACCAAGACCGCATCACTCAAGGACGTCAAGCAGCACCTCGCTCTTTTCGGGAAGGATTTCTTTGAAGATGGCGACACCAAGTTGCGCCACGCCGTTTCCGACTATCAGGTCGCCCGGGAGAATCTCACTGAACTTGAGAATGCTAACTTCGACCTGATTCAAGCTATTAGAAATTACCTTCGCACCGCCGTTGCTTCGGATCCCGAAGCCCGCTCCGATGTGGAGGTGAAAATCCGCGAGCTCGAAGTTGCTCTGGGCCAGCGCCAGAGGCCCAAGCGCAAGATCGAGCAGGGGACCGCCCAAGAGGCTCGCATCGTAACTATTGACTCCAACACCGGACTCGTCGTAGTGAATGCTGGCCGTGATGCGGATCTCAACGTTGGGATGCGTTTTCGTATCGAACGTTCTGGAACTCATATTGGTGACGCCATCGTTGCCACCACCCGACCTGATGTCAGCGGATTGCTGATGCAGGCACTGGTAAATCAAGATAATCAGGTGCGCCCAGGCGACACCGCCAAACTTATTCTCAACAACTGAACCGCAAAACTTATGCAAGTTCGCTCGACCACCAAATACGCTCGGATTTCTCCGAAAAAGATGCGCGACGTCGCTCGTGAAATTCAGGGACTCGCTGTCTCCGAAGCTCTCGACGCTCTGACATACACCCCCCGTAAGGCTGCACACCTTATCGGGAAAACTCTCAAAAGCGCGATCGCAAACGCCGAGAACAATCACGAGCTCTCCGCTGACGAATTAATCGTCGGAGAAGCAGTCATCGGCGAAGGACCAACCCTTAAGCGTTTCAAGCCACGTGCTCGAGGATCCGCAGGAGCAATTCGCAAGCGAACCAGCCACATTTTCATTACTCTCACCGATGAGTTCGAAGCTCCCGAAGAGAAGAAGCGTTCCGGAAAAGCCAAGAAACGTGACACCGCGAGGCCCATGTTTGGACAGGCTAAGGCCGCTCCAGCCAAGGAAGAGCCCGTCGCCGAAGAGGAAGTGGCCGAAGAGGAAGTGGCCGAAGAAGCCGCTCAAGAAGCGGAAGCCACCGAAGAATCAACCAAGTCTGCCGCCGAGTAAGCCAACCAATCATTTTACACCTTAAGAATTATGGGACAAAAAGTTAATCCAATCGGGTTTCGCCTCGCAGTCAACAAAGACTGGCGCTCTAAGTGGTATGCCGAAGGCAAGGACTACACCACAAAGCTTCACGAAGATTTGAAGATCCGTAAGTATATTGCTGGTCGCCTTCAGACCGCTGCTCTCTCCAAGATTGTTATCGAACGTGCCTGGAACAGTGTTCGCATCACACTTCACACTTCACGTCCCGGGCTCGTTATTGGACGCAAGGGATCTGAGATCGAGAAGATGACCAATGACATCAGTAAGATCTGTAATGGATCGCAGGTGAAAATTGATATCATCGAGATTCGTAAGCCTGAACTTGATGCCCAGCACGTTGCCGAGCAGGTCTGCATTCAGCTTGAGCGTCGTATTGCTTTTCGCCGCGCCATGAAGCGTTCCATCCAGACTGCCATGGATTTCGGTGCCAACGGCATCCGCATCCGCTGCGCAGGCCGCCTTGGCGGAGCTGATATCGCTCGCGCTGAATGGTATCGTGAAGGCAAAGTCCCACTTCAGACTCTCCGCGTTCCAATTGATTATGGATTCGCCGAAGCCAAGACCGTTTACGGAATCATTGGTGTGAAGTGCTGGATCAACAAGAACGAAGATTCCGACAAGGGTTCACGCCCTCCGGGTCATGATCGTCCTCGTCGCCGCGGGCCCGGAGGCCCTGGTGGTGATCGTCGCGGAGGCCAAGACCGTCCTAATAATAATTCCGACAAACCCGCCGATGCTCCAGCGACCCCCGCTTCCTAGTCCGGTAACTTATTTAACCAAAAAATTTTAGGAGGATAGAATTATGCCTTTAATGCCCAAAAGAACCAAGTTCCGTAAGTCCCACCGTGGGAGCCGGAGTGGTAATGCACAGCGCGGAACGAACGTAAGCTTCGGTGACTTCGGTCTCCAGGCCGTCGGTCGCGCTTGGATGACCAACCGCCAGATCGAGGCTTGTCGTGTCACTATTAACCGTTTTCTCAAACGTAAAGGTAAGACCTGGATCCGGGTTTTCCCTCATAAGTCCATCACTCGTCGTCCACCCGAAACTCGCATGGGTAAGGGTAAAGGCTCAGTTGATGCCTGGGTTGCCGTGATCCGTCCTGGCACCATGCTTTTCGAAGTCGGTGGTGTCCCTGAGTCCCAAGCTCGTGAGGCCATGCGCCTAGCTTCCTACAAGCTTGGATTTGAAACCCGCTTTGTTTCCCGTAGCAAGCACTGATCCTAAAAAATCGAAAGGAATTTCGTCATGCCACAGCAAAAATTTAAAGAAATCGCAGAGCTTAGCTCTGATGAACTCCAGTCTCGCCTGCAAGAACTCAAGCAGGAGGCTTTAACCCTCCGTATTCAGCAGGCCACGGGTCAGCTCGAAAATACCGCCCGCCGTCGCATGGTCCGCCGCGAAATTGCTCGTGTCATGACCATTCTCAATCAACGTAAGTCTGCTTAGTTCCTGAGCTATCCAACCATTTAACTTATTTCCAAAATGAACGAAGATCAGGAAAATACCGCCGCTGCCGAAGCCGCTCCTGCTGCCAAAACCGACTTTGTGCCTTCCGAGGCCAAAGAAGGGAAAAACCAGAAGGTCCGTGTGGGTATCGTCAAGTCGACCAGCATGAACAAGACAATCGTTGTAGAATACGTAAACCGTGTCCCGCACCCCAAGTTCAAGAAGATTATCAAGCAGTCGAAGAAATTCTACGCACACGACGAGAATGGCGAAGCTGCCGTCGGAGACAAGGTCCGCATTCAGGAGACCAAGCCAATTTCAAAACTCAAGCGTTGGGAACTCGTTGAAGTTCTCGTTCACTAATTGAACTGCGGAATACCGCGTAACTATTACCTTTAATCCAACGATACCTATTTTGCCATGATCCAGATGGAATCAAAAATCGAGGTTGCCGATAATACCGGCGCCCGTCAGGCCAAGATGATCGGTGTCATCGGCAAGCGGACCAAGTCTGCTCGCGTCGGCGACATTATCACTGCTCACATCCGTGAGTCCATACCCACCGCCTCTGTGAAGAAGGGCAGCGTCGTTAAGGCGGTTGTCGTTCGCACCGCTTATCCTGTTCGTCGCGCCGACGGCTCTGTTCTTCGGTTCGATTCGAATGCAGTGGTCATCATCGACAAGGACGGCAATCCAAAGGGAACCCGTATTTTCGGCCCCGTCGCTCGTGAGCTTCGCGAAAAGAACTTTATGAAGATCGTATCCCTCGCTCCCGAGGTGCTCTAATTCCACCAACCCTCAATTTTTAGAGACATGAAAATCAAAACTCACGTAAAAGCTGAAGACGAAGTCATCGTCATCTCCGGCAATCACAAAGGAAAACAGGGGACTGTTACCTCCGTGAATGCCGCCAAAAGTCAGGTCATCGTCGAAGGTGTCCGCAAGATCAAAAAGGCCATGCGCCGCACCGAAGAGAACCAGGATGGGGGAATCGAGGAGCAGGACGGCCCCATTCACATTTCCAATGTAAAAAAAGTCTAGGTCAGGTTGCCTGACTATGTCAGGAACCCGATCAACCCGCGCGCTTAAGCACGTCTAACCAAACGCTGACCCGCCAAAAATAATGAAACCAACACTCCAAAGCCGTTACGAGGACACGCTTGCAAAAGCTCTCCAAGAAGAACTCGGCTTCAAAAACGTTAACGAGGTTCCGCGCCTCGAGAAAATCTCGGTCAACAGTCATGTTGGTCACTACGCCAACGAACGAAAGGCTGCCGTGGAAGACGCTGTCCAGGAAGTCTCCAAGATTACGGGGCAGAAGCCGTCCATCGTATACGCTCGCAAGAGTGTGGCGAACTTCAAAGTTCGTGAAGGCGAAGCCGTCGGAGCCCGTGTCACCCTTCGCGGTGCACACATGTGGGAATTCCTCGACCGCTTCATTAACATCACCTGCCCGAACATTCGAGACTTCCGCGGTCTTCCATTCAAGTCCTTTGACGGGCGTGGAAACTACGCCGTTGGATTCTCGGACCAGTCGATCTTTCCCGAGATCGAACTCGATCAGATCAAACGCCAGATTGGCTTCGACTTCATCTTCGTGACCTCTGCGAAGTGTGATGCTGACTCCAAAGCTCTCCTCAAGGCCCTTGGGATGCCCTTCCGTGATAACGTAAAGGAAGAATCCGCTGCCTAAACCCACGAACTGGAAAACACAGAATCATGGCAACTCTTACAGACCCTATCGCAGATTTCCTCATTCGCTTGAAGAATGCTTCGCGTGCGACTAACGACTCGTTCCGCGCCCCGCATTCCAAGCTTAAGGCGGAAATCGCCCGTATCCTTAAAGAAGAAGGTTACATCTGGAACTATGAAGTCGATACCACCGGGAAATTTCCTGAGCTCGTGGTGAAGACCAAGTTCGTTGACGGTGTGCCGGCCCTCACTGACCTCAAGCGGGTCTCCAAGTGTGGTCGTCGCAAGTATACCGGATCCCAGGAAATCCCCCGCGTTCTCAATAACATGGGTATTTCAATCCTCTCCACCTCGAAAGGTGTGATGACCGGGCATCAGGCACGAAAAGACAAAGTCGGCGGTGAAATTATCGCCTTCGTTTGGTAAAACCCCTGACTCAGAAAACAGAACCATGTCACGAGTAGGACTCAAACCCATCCCCGTAGTCGATAAGGTCAGCCTCACCATCGACGGGCAGAACGTTACCGCCGATGGACCTAAGGGAAAGCTAGCCATCGAGCTTCCGGAAGGAATCACTATCAAGCAGGACGAGAAGGAAATCACCGTGGAGCGCTCCAGCGAGTTGCGTCACGTGCGTGCTCTTCACGGAACATTCCGCAGCCTCATCAATAATCTCCTCATCGGTGTCTCCGTTGGATTCGTCAAAGAGCTCGAGATTCAAGGTGTTGGTCTCCGTGCTGCTGTTAAAGGCAAGAATCTTGACCTTAGTCTCGGTAAGTCACACCCAATCCTTCATGCTATTCCCGAAGGTCTCAAAGTTGAGGTCACCGAGAGTACAAAGATCAAGGTCGAGGGAATCGACAAGCAACTCGTCGGGCAGTTCGCTGCCGAAGTGCGTGCTTATTATCCACCCGAGCCATATAAGGGCAAGGGCGTCCGCTATGTTGGTGAATACGTCCGCCGCAAAGCTGGTAAGTCCGTTAAGTAAATCCTGACGAAACCAAAGAACTTCTTACTACAATGAGCACTCTCAATCGAAAGGAACTCCGCCGCAAGGTGCACCGCCGCATTCGGAAAAAGATCTCCGGAACTGCCGAGCGTCCTCGCCTTGCTGTTCACTTCTCCAATAAAAACGTCTACGCCCAGATCATCGACGATGTCGCGGGCAAGACCCTGTGTTCCGCCTCAACTCTTGATAAGGAGATCGAAGCGACCGGAGCCAGCAAAGCAACCGGTGAAGCCGTAGGCAAACTCGTCGCTCAACGCGCCGTTGAAGCCAAGATCGAAGCAGTTGTCTTCGACCGTGGTGGTCACATCTACAACGCCAAGGTGAAATCACTCGCCGATGCCGCCCGCGAAGGTGGTCTTAAATTCTAATTCTACCTCTGACTCAAAATGGCAAATAACGAAACTCCTAAGCTTGCTGATAATGCAGGTGGCGCCAACCCAGCTGATGCAGCTGCCAATCCTACTGACGCGGGAAATCCTGGTGACTCCCGTCGTGGTGATAATCGTGGCGGTGGCCGCGGTGGCAGTCGCGGACCTCGCAAGGACTTCAGTCCTCCCAAGTATCAGGATAAGGATGGTAACGAGCTTGTTGAAAAAGTCGTCTTCATTAACCGCTGCTCCAAGGTGGTGAAAGGTGGACGCCGTTTCAGTTTCTCTGCTCTCGTCGTCTCCGGTAACCAGAAAGGTTCTGTGGGTGTTGGATTTGGTAAGGCTAACGAAGTTGCCGAATGTATTCGCAAGGCTAACGAGACCGCCAGTAAGAGCCTGCAGAAAATGCAACTTAATAATGGCACTATTCCTCACGAAATCTACGCCGAGTCCGGTGGTGGCAAGGTGCTTCTGAAGCCAGCTTCTCCGGGAACGGGGATCATCGCTGGCGGTGGAGTGCGTGCGGTCTGTGAGGCTGTCGGAATTACCGACGTTCTCGCCAAGTCCATTGGCTCCAACAACCATGCTAACGTGGTCAAGGCAACTCTCAAAGCGCTTTCGCAGCTCCGTAATCGTGACGAAATTCTTACCCTTCGCGGTAAGAAGAAAGAGAAGGCCATCTAATCCTTCTTCCCAGCAACTAACTCAAAAGAAATTTCATTCCAATGAATCTCCATAATCTCAAGCCGAATCCCGGAGCCAAGCATCGCCGCAAACGTCTTGGTTGCGGAGAAAGTTCGGGCCTTGGTAAGACCTCCGGACGGGGTCACAAGGGTCAAAAGTCTCGTTCCGGTGGTGGTGTTCGCCCTGGATTTGAGGGCGGTCAGATGCCTCTGGCTCGCCGCCTTCCTAAGCGTGGCTTCAGTAACCTGCAATTCCGCGACACCATCGCGACTGTTAACGTCTCCCAACTCGAGTATTATTTCGAGGCCGGAGACGAGGTCAATGAAGCGACTCTTCGTGACAAGGGACTCGTGAAAGGCCAGATCGATAAGGTGAAAGTGCTCGGACAAGGTGAGCTCAGCAAAGCGCTGAAGATCATTGTTGACCAAGCAAGCGCTTCTGCCAAAGAGAAGATTGAAAAAGCCGGCGGCACCATTGAAGTCTAGATCATGAGGATCGACAGGGGGCATCTTGTCCTCTGGTTCTTTTGATTTAGAGCTTCTTCCCCACTAGTGAAGATCTCCTCGCAAACACAGTTTACGTTGAGCCCGGTTCCCCGGGCTGCAGCGTTTTTTGCGTTTTTGATGACTCTATTCATTTTGCCTTCTTGCGGGGAGGAAGATCCCCTAGCGGCAAATATGGAAAAGCAAGCGGCTACTTATCAAGAGTTGGCTGAAATGATGAATCAGCTTTCCGAAGGGAATGATATTCCATCGGCCGCTGACAAAGTGAGCGAATTGGTCGTTCAAATGATGACGCTGAAAAAAGAGAGTAATAGCATAGCAAAGCCCGAAGGTGATGCCGCATTGGAAGCTCTTCAAAACAACAAGACCTACAGTGAAGCCGTTTCGAATTTTCTCGAAGCCCAAAAGAAATTGATCCAATCAGGAAAGATAACCGCTGAAATTTTCGCAGCCCTACAGGGCTTTCACAAAGCACCCGAACCCTTGGTGGGGGAGGGTCGTAACTAATTTTTAACCGCTCGTTTGATCATCTCATTATGATTTCTGCATTCGCTAATACCTGGAAAATCCCCGAGCTGAGGGATCGCATTCTTTTCACCATGGCCATGATCGTGATCGTGCGTCTCGGTGTCGCCCTGCCACTCCCCGGAGTGAACATGGACGTCATCAAGACCTACCTCGATATGTTGGCGACTGATAGTACTGATGGAGCCGGCGGAGGTGTCGGAGCCATTCTTAACGTCTTTTCCGGTGGTGGATTACAAGCAATGGGTCTCTTTTCCCTGGGGATCATGCCTTACATCTCAGCATCGATTATGATGCAGCTACTCAGTGCGGTTGTACCTAAGTTGGCCCGCCTGAAGAAGGAAGACGGAGGTCAGCAGAAGATTAATCAGTATACTCGCTTCGTGACGATTGCGATTGCTACTGTTCAGGGCTTTTTTCTCGCCAAGTCTCTCGAAAATCCTGAAAGCAACCCGCTTCTTGGAGGTATCGGAAAAGCGATTGAAGCTGTAGGTTCCGACCTCGTGCCTGCCTTCGCCGCCGGAAACGGAGCCGGATTCATTGCCCAGACTGTCCTCATCATTGTGGCTGGAACGCTTCTCTTGATGTGGATTGGTGACCAAATCACCGAACGTGGAATTGGTAACGGTGTTTCCCTCATCATCTCGGTGAACATTATCTCTGCCCTCCCAGGTGTGATCGTCCAACTCTGGAATACCTTCGTGATTGAGCGCAGCAGCCCGTTTAGCCCGCTCTTAATCGTGCTTCTTCTGGTCTTTTTCCTCTTTGTGGTCGCAGCCATTATTTCAATTACCCAGGCCCAGCGTCGAATCGCGGTGCAGTATGCCCGCCGTGTTGCTGGTCGTCGTGAGATGGCAGGAGGAACCCAATATCTTCCGCTCAAGGTGAATTACGCCGGGGTGATGCCCGTGATTTTCGCAACTGCTATTCTGCAGCTGCCAACCCAGCTATTGGGCCAGATTTTCCCAACTAGCCCCTGGGTAGGCACGATCCGTGATTTCCTTGATCCGAATGCTCCTTGGTTTTATGTGATTTCGGGTGCGATGATCTTCTTCTTCAGTTTCTTCTGGGTGGCCACGATGTTCCAGCCGAGTGAGATTGCCGAAAACCTCAAGCGCAGCGGGGGATACATTCCGGGAGTGCGTCCCGGTAAACCGACTTCGGACTTCCTCGACTTCACCATGACCCGTCTGACTTTTGCAGGCGCGGCCTTCTTGACGCTCATCTTCATGTTGCCTAACTTTGTGGCCCTGCCGCTTAATCTTCCGCCTAACGGCTTGATTACCTCCTTCTTTGGTGGAACCAGTCTTCTAATTTTGGTCGGGGTGCTCCTAGATATGATGCGACAGATCGAGACCCACCTGCTCCAGCGTCAATACGATGGCTTCCTTCGTAAAGGGAAGATCAAAGGACGTCAGCAGCGGATGGCATCCGGCGCGCAGGCCTCCAGTTCTTCCATCCTCTATATCTGGGTGGTTCTGGCCGTAATCGTCCTCGTGGCAATTGTTGCGCTGATTCTTAACAAGTAATCATTCGGTGGCCTTTGCCTCCCATTCGTTCGTTTTTCTGGGTCCGCCGGCCTCGGGAAAAGGAACTCAGGGGCGGAGGCTTTCTGATGAAAAGGGTTGGGCCTATCTTTCTACCGGCGCGCTTCTTCGAAGAGCTCTGCGGGATGACACTGAATTAGGCCGACTGGCTAGGCCTTATCTCGACCGGGGGGAGTATGTGCCTGATGATATTATGCTGCCTGGCGTGCTTGATTGGGTGAAATCCCAAACTGGTGGATGGGTCTTGGATGGCTTTCCCCGCACTGTTCCTCAGGCTGAAGCATTGGATGCTGCCTTGGAGGAGATTGGACTCCCTCTTCCAAAAGCGATGATTCTTCATGTCCCTGACGACGAACTTCGTCGCCGCATCACCTGTCGACTGGAATGTGAATCCTGTCACCGGGTGGCCAAAGATGGCGAGGGTGATAGTTGCCCAAAGTGTGGCGGGCCTCTGGCTCCGAGGGCTGATGATGCCTCGGGAGCCTTTGAAAGTCGACTCGCGGAATTCCATAGATTGGTAGTGCCTACAATGCAGTATTACACGGACCGAATGCGGGGGAGGATTATCAATGGCACAGGATCTCCGGATGAGGTTTGGGTTCGAATTTCATGAGGAAATGATCTCGACTGATCCGACACTGTCTTGACCTACCCCTGATAAGCCTTTACCCAAGTTCTTCAGATGGGCAAGAGATCGAAGATTCCAATCAAATCGAAGCAAGAGATCGAGAAGATGCGTGCTGCCGGCGCTTTGGCGAGCGAAGTATTGCAGGCGACGGCAGCGTTTATCGCAGCCGGGAGGACGACCGGCGAAGTGGATCAGTTTGCCAAGGACCTGATGGAGGAGAAGAAGTGCAAGAGCGCCTTCTATATGTATCGCGATTTTCCGGGGTATACTTGTATCTCGATGAATGAGGAGGTGGTCCATGGCATCGGTGGAGATCGTGTCATTGTCGACGGAGATTTGGTAAAGCTGGATGTGGGGATTAAGTTACAGGGGTGGATTGGTGATAATGCTCTGACTGTCCCGGTTGGAAAAATCAACGGAGAGCAAAAGCGCCTCCTCGCTGTTACTGAGGAGTCGTTGTTCATGGCGATCTCCCACGCTCGGGCCGGGGTAAGACTGTATGACCTTTGTGCTTCGGTGGAAGATTATGTGACCAGGTTTGGCTTTACCGTTGTTCGTGATCTTGTTGGTCATGGAGTAGGGCGGCAATTGCACGAAGAGCCGCAAGTGCCCAACTTCAGACCGTCGGGAAAATCTCCGGTCTTAAAAGCGGGAATGATTCTGGCGATTGAACCAATGATCAACGCAGGAGTGGGGACGGTTGATTGGCTGGATGATGGCTGGACCGTGGTGACCTCTGATCGTCGTCCTTCGTCACATTTTGAACACACTGTTTTGGTGACCGATGGTGATCCTGAGATTCTTACCTGGCGACCCCGGACGGCACAGGCTGATCAACTGGGGATTCCCCCACTTCCTGCCTAAAGAAATCCTATTTCGTGAAGGCTCTTTTTGCGTTGATTGTTCTTCTGCTGACTTTGCTCGGTGAGGGGCAGATTCGCATGAAGTTGGTGGATGGATTTGATTACCCGGTTGGGAAGCCGAATGGAGCAGGATATTACAAGGCGCGTGGCCTGCGATTGACCCGGCCGGTGCATTTTGGTGAGGATTGGAATGGAAAAAGAGGCGGGGATACTGATCTTCACGATCCGATATATGCCTGTGGGGATGGGGTTGTCACCTTTGCCGCTGATGTGCGCGCCGGATGGGGGCGGGTTGTTTTGATTCGTCATGCCTACCGCGATCCCGGGACCGGGAAAGTAAAGTATGTCGATTCGCAATATGGTCATTTGCGCACCATTTTGGTGAAAAAGGGAGATGTGGTGAAGCGGGGTCAGAAGATTGGAACCATGGGGAACAACCGGGGAATGTATGCCGCGCATTTGCATTTTGAAATCCGCCACAATATCAATATCGGGATGCAGCGGGAGAGTTTTTCCAAGAGTGATGCAAATTGGGCTGATCCGACGGCTTTTATTAAGAAGTACCGTCGTTTAAAGAAGGAATGGCGTCCTGTCGTTGTGCCGACAGGGACGTATAAAGTTTACCGAGGACACACCGGGTTCTGATGGAATTGAAAGGGAAAACGAAGTCGATCCTCGTGACGATTTTCCTTGCCGTTCTGTTAGCGGCCAAGCTCTCCCAAAGCTGGAGGGGGCATGGTGCTCCAGAGCGGGAGAGATCCATTCTGTTTCCAGAGGTCAGCGAAGTCTTAAAAAAGCTGACCTTGGTGACGACTGGGAAACCTTATGTAATTTTGACGGAATGTCGCCTGATCACGAGGCGAAACAGCGATGGTGATAGTTTTCACATCCAGCACGAAAAGGAAGAGAACGAATTTTGGCTCCACTTCGTGGATGCTCCGGAGAGCCGCTCTCATGAGTGCAATGGCGAGTGGATTTGCCCGGCGGCCGGGGTTGGAAGAAACAGAAATCCTATCGGGAAAAATGGGGAAAGGAAGTTGCTGCCAATAAGCTTGGCGCATGGGGGCTCGAGTAGATAGAAAGCGTCATGCTCGCCAAGCGAATTATTCCTTGTCTCGACGTCACCAATGGCCGCGTGGTCAAGGGGACCAATTTTGTCGATCTTCGTGATGCCGGAGATCCGGTGGAATGTGCGGTGGCATACAACGAGCAGCAAGCGGATGAGATTGTCTTTCTTGATATCACGGCTTCATCCGACGGACGGGATACTATGGTGGATGTGGTCAGGGAGACGGCATCGAAGTGCTTCGTTCCGCTCACAGTGGGTGGAGGAATTCGAACTGTGGGTGATATGAGCCGGATGCTTTTGGCGGGTGCGGACAAGGTGGGAGTGAATACGGCGGCGATTACCCGTCCGGAGGTTGTTGACGAAGGGGCAAACGCATTCGGAAATCAATGCATCGTAGTAGCGATCGATGCCAAGCGGCAAGGTCCAGGAAAGTGGGGCGTCTATACCCACGGCGGGAGAAATCCCGTCGATGGATTGGATGCCATCGAGTGGGCCAAGGAAGTCTGCAACCGAGGAGCAGGTGAGATATTGCTGACTAGCATGGATGCCGATGGCACTAAAGATGGTTATGACATTGAGCTAACCAAAGCCATTAGCGAGGCGGTCGGTATCCCAGTGATTGCGAGTGGTGGAGCGGGTAATTTGGAGCACATGGTGGATGTTCTCGAGCGCGGGAAAGCAGATGCTGTTCTTGCGGCGAGTATCTTTCACTTCGGGCAACATACCGTGCCCGAAGCGAAAGAATATTTTAAGGGGCGGGGCGTCCCTGTTCGTCCCTTGATAAGCCAATGACTTACCGGATGATGACCCGGTAAAAGACCTTACTCCCTGAACCGGGAACATTGCTGGTGTTGATTCCCGTGCCGCTCGGGGAGATGTCACTTGGAAAGACATCGGTCCAACTGTCACTTTCCATGCTTGGGCTGGATTGGATCTGGTATGTTTCACCGGCCTTGGAGGGCCAGGAGATATCATAGCGTCCGGGAGTGATAGCCGGGGTGATGGTTGCAAGGAAGGGTGGTGTAAAAGGGATGACCACGCCCTCTCCGCCAAGGGCCCAAATTCTCATGTTGAAAGCCATGTCGGAACTACCTCCGGATTGATTGTGTATGCTCACTGCAATTTCCACGGGGACGCCGGCGGGCAGAACGACGTTTGGGGCAGTGGCATACTGAATGACCTCCTCGGTGTCTCCGGCGCCGCTTGGAAGATTTGTTGCTTGGGCGAGGGTTCGCCAATTTAGGGCGTCGGCAGCCGGATCGACGTTGGATCGTGCGACCTCGGCTCCATTTACATAGAAGATGGCGCCATCATCAAAGAGCCCCTCGAATCCCAGTCCATCGATTTGATTTCCGGGAGTGAAGGTGGTACGAAGATAGGCGGTGTATCGATTTCCCGATGGCGGTTGTTGGCTGGGATCTGCTGTATTCCAGAGCCCGGTTGTGATATCCAGTCCATTAATGTTGCCATAGCCCATGGGGGTGGGGGAGGGAATAGTGAACCCCAGCGTGGTCAGGTTTGCCGCAAGATGCCACTTGTCGAAGAATTCGTCATCGATGGTGAGTGGGTCAACTGGGACGCCACCGTCGCGGGCAATGAGGGCCCTCCATTCTGAATCCGGGGAGATCATCTCCACAGTAGGGTTATGTGGGTCGCGAGAAGGTCTTAGATTGAGGCGATAGGGGCCTCTGTTTCCCTCACCATCAACGGCAATATAGTAGGTTGTTCCGGGAACAGCATCAAAGTTGAGCCTGGAAAACTGTCCGAAGGGTTCGAAGAGGCGCCGACTGAATGCCGGAAAATCAATGTCGGAATACCGGCTGAGTTGAGTCAGACTTTGGACGTCTTCCCCGGTATAGACTGCGACAACGGAATCGAGGCCGGAAGGAACGCCCTCGAAATCGATGACAACTTCGATACGATGGGCTTCGGTGACGGTGACCGAATACCACTCGGAAGCGACTGCTGGCCTGAGTGTAGTGTTGAGAGCGCCGTGGACCGGTTCTCCAACTTCGCGGGAAGCATTAGAGGTGTTTCCCATGAAGTAGAGATCAGTTCCGGTATAGGCAATAGCCTGTGCATCGACAAAGTTGTCGTTGGCGATGAGGGGAGAAACCATTAGGGCTGAGTTCAATATGGCGTTCAGTTTCATGGCATATTTTTAGTTTTTGATTTCATTCATCTTGTTGTTGTCGGCAGGCAGGATGCGGTAATGGGATAGGCTTCCCCTGCGTAGATGAAATCGGCAGAGTCGCCGTTCTTAGGACCTTTCGCATCGCCAAGAGAGGGGAAAGTTCCCAAAAGAAGGATAAGTGTCTTCATGAGAGTGTTTTTGGAAATTGGCAAACTTGACGCTTTTAAATAATGCAATGGGAGTAATCCAAGTCAAGATTCCTCGTAATTTACTCTCCCCAACGGTGGAGAGAGGGTGTTGAATCCGGACATGGTAACGATTGGTAACTTCCTTGCTTCATCGGCGGAAAAAGTGCTTCTTTATGACTCTGGCGAAGTAGAAAAGGAAGACCTGTTAGAACTGCAACGCAATGGTGTTGAGTTGATTGAAAAGGTCCGGCAGGAGGCACGGTGTGATCGGAGCACTGGAAACCACGCTTTGAAGATATGACCGAGGTGGTGGGGTTTGGGCTCGCGGGTGCCTGTGTGGCTTTGCAGTTGCAGGCGCACGGGAAAAAGGTTCGGGTGGTTGATGATGGCCGTGGCGGAAGTAGCGCGGTGGCTGCGGGATTGGTGAACCCGGTGGCGGGCCCGAATTTTGAACCCAGCTGGGAAGTGGCGGAGGCCTGGGCGGTGGCCTTACCATTTTACCGGGAGCTGGAAAAGCTCACGGGGCAATCCTTTTATCACGATGTCCCCATTTTAAGATTGTGGCGTGATGAAAAAGATCGAGCCAAGTTCGTCCGAAAGCAGGAGCGGCTCGAGTCGTGGATTGATCAGGTGACGGATGAGGGGGTGACCTGGACGGGGGGGGGATGGATGGATGTGCGGTCTTTTCTTAGGGTCGCTAAAGACGTTTTCCTTGGTCGAGGCGGGGAGTGGAGTAGGGAAACAAAGGGAGGAACCCAAATTCGATGCACCGGCGCGGCGGGATTGATTGCCCGGGAATTTCCAGGAGTAGAACACCGGAGTGCCAAGGGAGAGATTCTTACCGCTCATGTTCCGGGTTGGCATGAATCGCGAATTTTGAACCGCAGTGGCTGGGTTATTCCGATCCGGGAAGACCGGTATCGCGTCGGGGCAACCTACGAGTGGGATAATTTGGAAACCGGTCCGACTCCAGAGGGAAGAGAAAAGATCGAGCGGCTTTTGGGGACGTTTACGGGTAGGGATTTTCAGGTGATTGATCATCAGGCAGGAATTCGCCCGATCATTAATCGCAGCAAGCCTGTGGTGGATTATCATCCTGAGATGGGATGGATGGTCAATGGCTTGGGGTCCAAAGGTGTGATTTACGCTCCCAGGGTGGGTCTGGAGATGGTGGCACGGGAGGTTTGATTTATTGGTTCTGGTAGTATTAGCTGCAAGGGACGATGGCCGGAAGTACGAGCGAGTTGGAGCAATGGGCGACCGATGTGATTTTCGGGAAGATCCGGGGCTTCTTTCCGTCTATGATGAGGCTTGTTTTGCGTGGCTTATCCTGGGTGTATTGTTTTGGAGTCAAAGTGCGGCTTCGTTTGTTTCGGAAGGGGTGGAAAGCACAATCCAATCTCGGAACGATGGTGGTTAGTATTGGAAACCTGACCGTAGGAGGAACCGGGAAGACCCCGGTTGTGGAAAGATTTGCCCGCGAACTTACGGCAAGAGGGCGGACTGTCGCTATTCTCAGCAGGGGCTATAAGAGTGCTGATTTAAAAAAACCACAGCGGTGGACCAATCCTGTGAGTGGAGAGCAGGTTACCAGTCCACCAAAGATCGTTAGTGATGGTCGGGATGTTTTGCTGGATGCAAAATATGCAGGGGATGAGCCCTTCATGCTGGCGAAAAATCTTCCGGGTGTTGCGGTAGTGGTGGATCGAAACCGGGTGAGAGCAGGCCGATTTGCGGTGAAGGAATTAGGAGCTGATACCTTATTGCTCGATGATGGTTTGCAGTATCTCGACCTCGCTCATAGCCTTGATGTGGTCTTGGTTGATCAGGATGCACCATTTGGGAATGAATACATTCTACCGCGCGGAACACTGCGCGAACCTCCTCGTAATTTGAAAAGAGCGGACTACGTATTCATCACGAAGTGTGACGGGGAACCTAAGGACGCCTTGATCAAAAGAATCCGGCGATACAATAGGAATGCCGAGATAATGCAGTGCACCCACGGTCCGAAGTATTTGCATGGCGTCTTCCATGATGATGAACAGTCGTTGGACTTTCTGAAGGGGAAATATATCGGCGCTATTTCAGGGATCGCTCGTCCGGAAAGTTTTGATGGCTTGTTGAAGAAGCTCGGTGGAAAGGTTCTCTTTCATACGACTTTTGCGGATCACCATGCGTTTACTTCCAAGGAAATCGAGCCCTTCATGTATCGTTGCCTGACCCGTGGCGTTGATATGATCATCACGACGGAAAAAGACGCGGTGCGTTTTCCCCGGCCGGAGGAATTGGATATCCCGATTTATTATCTGCGGATTGAGGTGAAAATTCTTGAAGGCGAGGAAGTATGGGAGCGCTGTGTTGAGCGTATTTGCGAGAAGGTTGAACGGGCTCCGGAGGATTGGGCGGAGGAACGTCTCTTGCGGGCGGAGTAGATTTTGGTGGAGTGATAGAATGATCCGTGGTCCATTGCTGCTGTGCTTGATCAACTCTCAAGACCGCTTCGCGATCTTCGCCTGTCATTGACAGATCGATGCAATTTTCGATGCCGCTATTGCATGCCCGTCGAGGTTTTTGGGCCGGGTTATGCCTTTCTTCCCAAGTCGGAAGTGCTGACATTCGGAGAAATGGTCCGAACGGTGCAAGCATCGGTTGAGTTGGGTGTGAAGAAAGTGAGATTGACGGGGGGCGAACCCCTCATGAGGCGGGGTGTCGAAGATTTGGTGGCCCGTATCGTGGCGGTAGCCGGAGTAGAGGATGTTGCGATGACGACGAATGGAATTCTACTCAATCATCATGCTGGGAATTTAAAATTGGCGGGATTGAACCGGGTGACGGTGAGTCTGGATGCGCTCGACGGTGGGATTTTTTCTGCGATGAATGGAGTTGGGGCGAAAGTTGAGCGGGTCTTGGCCGGCATCGAAACAGCCCTAGATCATGGCTTGCAGGTGAAGGTGAACATGGTGGTGCAGCGGGGAGTGAACGAGACGGAGATTTTGCCCTTGCTGAAGTGGTGTCGAGAGAAGAGCGTTACCTTGCGCTTTATCGAATTCATGGATGTGGGTGAATCAAATGGCTGGGTGAAGGATCAGGTTGTTCCTGCTGCTGAGATTTTGAACATTGTTTCCTCGGAGTTCCCCAGTGAAGTGGTTGCTCCCGAATATTCAGGGGAGGTTGCCAGACGATGGTGCTTTGAGGATGGCGAAGGTGAATTCGGAATTATTTCTTCGGTGACCAAGCCATTTTGCAGCGGTTGTACGCGCTTGAGAGTGTCGGCTGAGGGGAAGGCTTTTACCTGTTTGTTTTCCGCTCGAGGTGCTGACTTGAAGAAGGTGCTCCGTGAATGCGGAAATGAGAGCGAGGTTGTTGATTTCTTGCGTGGGCTTTGGGCTAGCAGGAAGGATCGATATTCCGAGGAAAGGGGACTGGTGGATCGGCCGAAAGCCGAGATGAGCTATCTTGGAGGATAAAAAAATATAGGGAGCAGGAGCTTCTTGAAATGCGGTTGTAAAAAGAGTCAGGCTTACAGTTTGGCTTTCACCTGCTTGTAGCGTTTCCGGAGGTCGTCGAGTTTCACTTCGGTGGATGCAATTTCGTTGAGGAGTCTTTCGAGCTCGCGAACGGTTTTGAGTTCTTTCGAACCACCTTTGAATGTCGCAGGGGCGGAAGCGCCGCCGACCTTCTTCTTCCATGCTACGATTGTGGCGGCGGTTACCTTATACTTTTTGACGGCCTTGGTTTGTCCACCACGACCTTGGGCGAAAATGAAATCAAGAATCTCTTTCTTCTTCTCGTCGGTGTAACGCTTTGCTCTTGATTTTGCTTTAGCCATGGCTGACTGTTAGATTTAGGGTGTTGAGGGTCAATGTTAAAAATGTGGGATCACTATTGCTAAATCCCTCACTCAAAGGGAATTTCTTTTAGTTCTGAGTTACTTTAAATTTATTGTTCGGCCCGCATGTCGTAACAGATCAGTCTGCGACTGCTTTCGTCGAAGCCGAGGGTGTTTTGTACGATATAGAGAAGGCCCCGGTGAATTACCGGTGGAGTCCAGGTTTCCCGAGCATAAAAGAAACGCGTTCTTTGGAGTATTTCAGGCTTTTCAGGTGTAAGTGAGAGTTCGGCGAAACTTCCATCTTCTCCGAGCGCAAAGGTCCGTTTTCCACATTGTAAAAAGGAACCACGGAAAAGGCCGGTGACCCGGTTATTCTCTCTCCACCGCATGTCATCTTCCCAGGTGATTTTTCCCGTCATTAAGTTAATACCCTTGAATTGGGTGTCGGGAATATTTCGGCCCGCGAATCCATACAGGTGTCCATCAATCAATTGAGGGGTCATCATGTGCATGCCAAAGTATCGCTCCGTCCAAATAGTTTTAGGTTGGAACTTTTCATCTATTTGTAAAAGGACACCTCCCTTTTGATAGCAGTCGGAAATGAAGATTTTGTTGTTGGGGAGTGCCAGCGGCGTTGAGGCGAGAACCGATTCATATATGTCCGCCCGCCAAGGAAATCGGCAATGAAGTTGTCCGGTTTTTGGGTCAAGTAGAAGGAGACCGCCGTGAGTCGGCTTGCTTTCACCCGCCGCGATGACGAGGGCCACATCCTTACCGTGGAGTTTTGCCATGACTGGTGAAGCGTAGGATGCTCCCCAAGTGTCTTCGTGAGTCCAAACCGTTTTGCCAGTTTTTAAACATACGCCAATTACGGAACTTCCGGAGGATTCCTTCTCTTTCCCCCCGGTGTTCAAGATGAGTAGGTCACCGTGGATCATTGGGTTAGGCCCATAGCCAAAGAAGTATTGCGGGATTGAGAGTTCGGTTTTGAGATCGCGTTGCCAGATGACTTTTCCTGAATCGAGGTCAAGGCAATGGAGTTTGGCGGTCACACCAATGAGGTAGATTTTTCCTTTGTGGACTACCGGGCTGGAACGAGGGCCGGAAGAGAAGCCGTAGCGGTCCCGGTATTTGATAGGATAAGAGAAGGTCCAAAGTCGTTTCCCGTTTTCAGGGTGATGGCAGTCGAGGGTTTCTGCCGATTTGACAGCGTGAAAGTGGAGGAGCTTTCCTGCTGCAAGAATGGGAGAGGCGTAGGATTCACCGCGCGCTAGCTCAAAGACTGGTTTCAGTCCGGTTTCCGGAAACTTTTTGAGGAGTGGCTCTTCCGGAGATGTGCAATTGTCGTTGGGGCCAAAGACGCGGGGCCATTCGGAGACTTTGGCGTCTCTGGAGAGAGGCTTCGGTGCAGCGTGAAATTTCTCAGGAAACTCCTTGGCTGTGAGAGCCAAGGGAAGGAGTGTCAGGACGATTGATTTCATCATGGTTGGAGTGTAGCCGATGAGGGGGGGCTTGGTCTCTCAAAAAGTATCGTTCTGTTATCTGGGAAAACCCGGTCGGGATTGAGCATTCGTGCTTCCCTCGTAAGGGAATCCCATTTTTAGTGGCAGAGATGAAACGATTTTTGGCAACCGCGATTGGGGCGTTGAGTACTTGTGTAGTGACGGCAGAAGAAAAGTGGCTCTCTTTCAAGGGAAATGAAGGACCGGGCAAAGGGAAGCACATCGTGTTGGTTTCGGGTGACGAGGAGTATCGCTCCGAAGAGACGATGCCGATGTTGGCCAAGATTCTATCCCATCGCCACGGCTTTGATTGTACCGTGCTGTTTTCCTGGAGCAAGGATGGGAAGTACATTGATCCCAATAATGCCGGTGGCGTTCGTGGATGGGATCAGTTGGCTAAGGCTGATCTGATGATCATTGGAACGCGTATGCGGACCGTCACTCCAGAAGATGCCAAGTACATGACTGATTTCCTGAACACCGGGAAGCCGGTCGTGGGATACCGGACCTCGACTCATGCCTTCAAAGGGAGCTGGAAATTTGGCACGATTTCAGGAAACGATTGGGGAATTAGGATTGTCGGTGAGAGATGGGTGAATCATCACGGAAAACACAAAGGGCAGGGCGCGCGTGGCGTGATCGAGCCTGCGAACAAGGATCACGCGATCTTGAATTCGGTGAAGGACGTTTTCGGTCCCAGTGATGTTTATGGGGTGAAGAATCTTATCGATGCGGATACCGTTCTTCTTCGTGGGGCAGTGACGGAAACACTCGATCCGGCCTCCAAGAATGTCAGCGGTAAGCAAAACGAGCCCATGATGGCTTTGGCCTGGTTGCATCCATACACGGCTCCGAATGGCACGACCAAGGGGCAGGCTTTTTGCACTACGATGGGAGCGTCAGTGGATTTTCTTAGCGAAGACCTTCGTCGCATCCTCGTGAATGCGACTTATCACCTCCTCGGCTTGAAGGTGCTTGATAAAGCGGACGTCGATTACGTGGATCCTTTCTTTCCGAGTTTTTACGGTTTTTGGAATGGTAAGAATGCCAAAATCTGGAGTGAGCGGAAGATGGTTCCTGCTGACTTTGGCTTGGGAAAAACTCCACACGTGACTTCTCCTCCGGGCACTCCAGATTGGCCCCATATACCAATGAAAAAGTAGGGATGATGGATTGGCAGACTTACCTTTCGGACTGGGAGAAGATTGCGAAGGAGCAAGGTTTTAAGACCCGTAAATTGATCGAGGTAGACGGTTGCGCGGTGTGGGCCTCTGAGAAAGGGGATCCATCCCTTCCGACGGTTTATCTTTCCTCAGGCGTCCATGGGGATGAGCCATCCGGGCCGCAGGCTTTGTTGAATTTGCTGAGGGACGGTTTTTTCGGTGAAGAGTATCACTGGTTGATTTGCCCCGCGTTGAATCCGACGGGATTGCAAGCAGGGACACGGGAAAATGCGGGAGGTGTGGATCTCAATCGCGACTATTTCATGTGCGAGGCTGAAGAGGTCTGTGCGCACATCGAGTGGTTGAAGAGTCAAAAAATACCCGATTTATTTCTATCGCTTCATGAAGACTGGGAGAGCAGTGGATTCTATTATTACGAAATCAATTGCAGAGGAAAGGGAGCAGTCTATCAAGGTATTATGTCGGCGGCATCGCCCCATTTTTCGCCAGAGCCTGCGTTGACGATCGATGATCATCCTGTGACCGAGAGAGGATGGATTTTTCATTCCGAGGAGCCGGATCTTCCAGAAGGATGGCCCGAGGCGATCTATCTCGCCAAGATGGGTTGCCCGATTTCGCTGACTTTTGAGACGCCAAGTAGCGCTAATTTGAGTGATCGCATGGCTTGTCATCAGGCGGTGGTTAAGGAAGCGATTGTCAATATTCCGCAGAGTTTGAGTTCCTTGAGCCGGTTTTAAGAAATTGCCAGGAGGCAATGCCTTCATCAGCGGCGCAGCACTTCGCTTCGGTGGGAGTGGTGCAGAGGAAAATATTTCCCCTATACTTTCCTGGATTGAGTGCCTTGGCAGTCGATGCAAGCAGATCACTTATTTTTCTTAGGATTTTCGTCTTCCTTTTGCTTATCTTCCTTTTTCTTTTTCTCGGTGGGCAGGGGGACCTTTACCCCATTGAGGATCTTGTGAAGAAGAATATCGTCTTCGTCTAGGGATTCGGTTTCAAGTTTGAAGGCTAGGCCAAGAACTTGGTCGCCTTTTTTAAAGGCTTGGCGGGATGCCTCGTTGAGGAGTTCAAAATAATCACGAACAGCCTCCTCAAAATCCTCTTCGTAGGATTCCCAGAGGTCATCTGCGTCGGTCTGGGCATCATCAAAGTAACGTTTAATTTTTTTCGGAGTTCTCGCGGGGATTTCTTCGGGGAGCCAATACTCTCCTTCCATAGCCTTGAGCTGTGCGATCAGGAATTGTTGTTGATCCGGATTGAGTCGATCATCGAGGTTGATGACTTCCGAGGTCGATTTTTTGACAAAATCATCGATGATATCATCATACTTTTTCCGAAAGCGACCGTAGCTTCTTCCGTGTTTGTTGATGATGTCCATCCGGACTTCCGCAAAGGCTTTTTCAAGAGCGGTGGGTTCATCTTCAGGGGCTTTGGCGACGGCGGAGAAGTTGCGTTGAGACGGGTGGGACCATTCGATAAGCAGGAAGTTGACTGGCATCTGGGTCCCGCTTTCGTCATTAGCGCCGACTTGTCCGTCCATTTTTCTGATTGCCAGGAATTCTTCTCCTTCGCCAAAGTTGTCTGGCTGCTCAGGTAGCCAGTTAACAAAGTCGAAGCTTTCTCTGGTGACATTCTCCCATTCGCCCTCGCCATTTTTGCGACCACCAATCCAGCACGATTTTTGCTCCTCGAGGACTCCCCGAAGTAGTCTTTGGGTATGGGCTACCTCGTTTTCATTGGACATGACAGCGAGGTGTCCCCCGCCTGAAATTGCGAGGTTCGACGCTTCGCCCCATTTCATGGCTCTGCGTACAAGGAGAAACCTCGAGCCCCCGACATTGGCGGTGCCTGCTGGGAAGATGGGAGCGCGTTTTTCGTTTAAGGCGGCGGCGGTGCGAGCGAGTTGGGATTCGAGGGAGGAGGGTGTCGTTCCGTCGAGTTTCCATTCCAGAATGAAAGGGAGGTTAAGCGAGGCCGGGTGGTCTTCGAGGAGGGGAGCGCTCTCCGAGAGCGCGGCGAAATCTTCACCATCAGGGGTGGTGGTCATTTTGTTGTCCGGTCCTCCTTCGGTCCATACAGAGGCGGCGACCGCTGTGCCATCCTGCCAGTGCCATTTCCCTTCAGTTCCCGAATCAGAGGCCCCTACCCAGATGGCTGATTGCTCTTTGAATGATTCGCGAGCCCACTTGAGGGTTTCGGGATCGGGGAAAAGGGCTAGGCTGGCTCCAAAGGTGGATGAGAGTTTGTTTGCTTTGTGCCAGGTAACTGGGAGCTTGGCGCAGAAGTAAGCCGAGCCATTACGCTTTTGGGTAAAGGGTGGGAATTCCTCCCGCTTACCGGCGAGGAGGTCCTCCCCGAGGCGCTGGAGAGCTTGGAGAGGTGTTTCTTTGACAACGACTTTCTCAGGTTTCTTCGGAGCATCCTTTTTGGGCCGCTTCGGCTTCACCTTGGGTGGGCTAGGGGTAGATTTTGGGGGTGTTTTGTCGACGACCTTTTTGGGAGATTCTTTCTCTCTTTTCTCGGAGTCATCAATGACGGGAATGTTAGGTTCCTCGGTTTTGTTGAAAAAGGCGAAGTAGGCGAAGGCTCCTCCTCCGCCTAGAACAAGCAGGATGAGGAGTAGAGGGAGGAAGGAAGAGTTCTTGTGGCTGGCGAGGCTGGGGTTTGCCATGACCGGACTTGGACCGTTATGAGTGGGAGCAGCAAAGCGCGGGCCGGAAAGCTTTGGCGCTAGATTGTCGAGGGAATCGGCAAGATCCTCGGCGTCGTTGTAACGTGCTGACGGGTCGGCGTGGGTGGCTTTCTTAAGGATAGCATCGATTCGAGGATCGTTGCCAATCGTCATGCCAGTGTAATCCGCTACAGGGGATTTTCCGCTGAGGAGTTCGTAGAGGAGGGCCCCAATTGAGAAAATATCCGATCGTTGGTCGACGGGGTGGTCGTCTTTGTAGACTTCCGGGGCAGTGTAGCCGGGAGTGCCGAAGACAACGCTTCCCGATCGGTCTTGATCTAAGGGGCGGGCGAGTCCGAAATCGCCGATCTTCGGATTAGCTTCGAGATCGAGAAGAATGTTGGCCGGCTTAATGTCCCGGTGGATGATGCCGCCGGCATGTGCATGAGCGAGACCACGGGAGATGGTCGAGACCATTTCAAAAGCCACGAGCGGATCGATGGCCTTTTGGTGAACAGAGTAGTAAAGGGCTTTTCCCTCCACGAATTCCATGACGATAAAGAGCATTCCATCGATGTCACCAAAGTCGTACACTCCGATGAGGTTGGGGTGGTTCAGCTTGGCCATGGCCTTGGCCTCGGCTTCGAAGGAGGCCCGGAAGTTCTCATCCTCGCCAAATTCCCTGGGCAGAATTTTAATTGCAACAAGTCGATCGAGCGATCGTTGGGTTGCGCGATACACGGCACCCATTCCTCCTTGCGCAATGAATGCTTCGATCTCGTAGGCCGGAAAAAGGGGAGCCAACTCCTCGAGAGAGGGAGCGACGAATTCGGCCGGATTGGGAGGTGTCTCTGACATTTTTGGGAATGGCTCTACCCAGAAGCGGCGCGGTGCGGCTTATTTAGAATAGAATTCTGCTACAATTATTAAAACGGGGAAACAGTCTGAATCCTTGCAGAGGTCTTGAAATTAGAGAATTTCGGCGATTTGAACAGCGTTGAGTGCGGCTCCTTTCTTCACCTGATCTCCGACGACCCAGAGAGCGAGAGCGTTGGGGAGGACCTGATCTTCGCGAATCCGTCCAACGAGGCAGTCGTTTTTTCCGGTGGTGTCGAGTGGGACTGGGTAGAGTGACCGTGATGGATCGTCGACGAGTCTCAGTCCGGGGCAGCTTGAGAGCGCTTCGTGGGCCTCACGGACCGTGGGGTCTTTTTCGAAAATTGCGGTGAGTGAGATCGAGTGTGATCTCATAACGGGGACACGTACGCAGGTGCAGGTCACCTTGAGCTCTGGGAGATCGAGAATCTTGCGCCCTTCATGGAGCATTTTTTGCTCCTCCTTTGTGTAGCCACCGTCCTCGAAGGAATCGACATGGGGGATAACATTGTGGGCAATTTGGTGGGGATAGACCTTCTTTTCTATAGGATTTCCACTAGCGAGAGCCTTGATTTGAGCATCGAGCTCCGCGATTCCCTGGGCGCCACTGCCAGAGACGGCTTGATAAGTGGAGGCGATAATTCCTTTAAGGCCAAAAGCTTTGTGGAGTGGGGCCAGCCCCATTAGCGTAATGATTGTGCTACAATTCGGGTTGGCGATGATGTTGCGGGGATGGTTTCGGGCGGCATTGGGATTGATCTCGGGAATGACGAGGGGCACATCTTCGTCCATTCTGAAGGCGGAGGAATTGTCGATGACGACGCATCCTGCCTTTGCCGCGATGGGGCCGTAATCAAGGGAAATGCCTCCTCCAGCAGAGAAGAGAGCAATGTCGATGCCCGCGAAGCTGTCGGCGGTTAGCTCCTTAATGGTAATCTCCTCCCCTCGAAAGGTGAGATTTTGTCCGGCAGATCTGGCTGAGGCTAGCAGAGTAAGCTGGGAGAGAGGAAAGTTCCGTTCTTCGAGGCACACAAGCATTTCGCGCCCCACTGCTCCGGTAGCTCCAACAATGGAAATATGAGGCTGATTAGTCATGGGAGGCGGGAAGATAGCGGGACTTTTTCACGATGCAATACTGGGTTCATTGCAACCTCGTTTTCCTGAAAAAGTAAGAAAAACCTTACTTAACCGCTTGCAAGCCCCAAAGACTTTAGTAGCTTTTACGTCAAGTTGGACATAGGGCATCCGTGCTTTCTGGCTCCTTCTTAGAGTTCTGCGGTGGTTTGCTCCTCTGGAGGTAATCGGCTGTAGATCCCAAAAACCAACCAAAACAGAAAAAGAAAATATGAAAATTGCAACCGTCCTTGGTCTCGTCGCAGCTCTTGCTGGTTTCTCACTGTCCTCTTGCGGCAGCACTCCTGAGCCAGCACCAGTGCCTGCTCCCGTTGAAATTCCTGCTAAGTAATTTCGACAGACCTAAAAAAGGTTTCGCTCGGAGAGCTCGACTTGACGTCGTCTCTCCGAGCCAATTCTGTTCACAATCACACCAAATTCTATAATATGAAATTTTTTAAACTTATTGCCCTTTCCGCTTTCGCGATTGGATCACTTGGTCTCAGCTCGTGTGTTGGGGGTTGCATTGGTGAAGAGCCTGTGCCCTCTCTTCAGCCTCTCCCTGCGTTCAAGGAGTTGCCTGTGCTCGAGGAGCGTCCTGTTATTAACGAGAAGTAATTGAACACCCTAGGAGTAAATTTATTTTCCAGGAGCCGCGATTTCGATCGCGGCTCTTTTTTTGAGTGCAAAGAGAACTTCCCATTGAATTCATTCGGGCCTAGATTGTTGGATAGCAAATGAATAGGAAATTTTTAATCCACATGACGGTCTTGTTGGTCATGATCATAGTCACCGTTGGCTCGTGGGCTGGAGCAAATGCCAAGGCTGAACAGGCAAAGAAGGACGCGGAAGAGGCCTATTTGAATGACGAGTATGCCGAGACCTACATCGGTGATGAGGCTGACCGGACGGGGGATGTCATGATTGCGACAGCAGTGCCTTTCATGATCACAGTGCTGTATGCCGGTATTTTGGGGGTGATTTATTTTTTGCCTGCAGCAGCAGAAAAGGTTTCGGAGGAAGTATACGGTTCGACGGAAGAGATCGACGAGGATGGGATGCACGATGCGCGGGCCGCATTTGCCACAGGAGAATATACCGAAGCCATCCGGCTTTATCGGGAGGTCTGGGAGCAGGATAAGGCTAATCGGTTTCCCATCGTGGAAGTCGCCAAGATTCAGCACGATAATTTGGAGAGCCCGTCTCTGGCAGTTGATACCTTGAGAGAAGCTCTTGAGTCGAATGATTGGCGGGAGAATGATGCTGCTTTCTTCATGTTCCGGATTGCCGATATTTACGAACATGGTTTGGAGCAGCAAGAGGGGGCAATTCAAATTCTTCGGCAGGTGATCGAAGAATTACCCGGTGGAAGGCATGCCGCCAATGCCACTCATAAGCTAAGGGAACTGGGTGCGATTTAGAGCATTAAAGATAACGTCGTTCGACTCGTGGCGTGATTTGGGTGAGAAGCTCCCAGGGAATGGAACCAGCTTTGAGCGCGAGATCTGACACGATAAGATCGGTGCCAAAGAGGATCGCTTCATCGCCGGGTTGGCATTCGGAAAGTTTGGTAACATCGACGATGATTTGGTCCATCGTGACTCGGCCGAGAAGTGGACAGAGCGTTCCGTTGATGAGGACCTTGGTTCCTTTTTCGGAAAGTGAACGGGGGTAGCCGTCGCCATACCCGATCCCAAGAACAGCCGCCTTGGTGTCGCGAGTGAGCAAGGTTCGCCCGTATGAGACACCATGACCTTTGGGGAGTTCGTTGATCACCGAAATGCGTGTTTTGAGCGACATGACGGGCTTGAGTTGTTTTTGCTCATCCGGAAAGGGCGAGATTCCATAGAGCAGGAGGCCGGGGCGCGCGAGGTTGCTTGTTGTGCTGTGGTATTTCATCAGCCCGGCGGAATTGCTGATGTGGATGTAAAAAGGGGAATGATCCTGTGGGATAGTGGCAGCAATTTTATCGTAGAGAGCGATTTGTTGACGCGTGAAGGTTTCGTCTTCATCTGCGACCGGAAGATGAGAGCCGATGCCGGTGAGCTTGATTCCAGGGGATGATTTTATGGCGACAAGGGCTTCTGGGATTTGGTCGGGCAAAAAGCCGCCCCGGCCCATTCCGGTATCTAAAGCAAGATGGGCGGAAATTGGTTTTGCCCTCCCGAGTTGATTAAAGTGGGCGATTTCGTCGAGAGAGCAGAGGCAGGGTGTCCATTCGTTTGAGGCAATTTCAGCGCGTTCTGCCGGGAGGGTCGCGCCGAGGATATAGGGCGTGGTTTTGATGCCTGCGCGGGCGAGTCGGCGGGCCTCTCCGGCATTGGCGACGCCGAGAAATGGCAGGCCGCAACTGTCGAGCGCACGGGCGGTTTCCTCCAGACCGTGGCCGTAGGCTTCGGCCTTGATCACCGCCATGACCTCCTTGCCAGAGAGCTTGCGGGCAACGGCGAGATTGTGAAGGAGGGCGCTCAGGTCGATTTCGGCCCAAGCGCGTGGTGGTGATTCGGTCACGTGGAGACAATAAAGGGAATTTTGGATTTAGAAATTCCCAATTCCTCCGCTAAGGATTCTTCTATGGCCGAGAAAGTAGGTGAATACGAGAAATTAGGGTCTTTTTACCTATGCAAGGAACATGACACCGAGAAAAGCGAGGTCACGGAAGATTTGCTTCTCTGCGACTCAAAGGACCTCGTTACGCAAGGGGTGGTGCTGGGAATGACCGGTTCTTGAGAGACCGGCCTATGTATCGTTCTGCTCTCGGAGGCGGTTATGGATAATATTTCGGCGATTCTTGTGGATCCCAGGGGGAGGTTCCCGAGTAGGAAGAGAAATTTGATGCTACACGAACAGCCCTTGAGCCGAAAGCCATCAAGCCTTATAAAAAGACATCGACGTTTGCGCGATGTCATTGCTTTGGCTTCCCTACGACGATGAAGGTTAACCTGTTTGGTAAACAATGAGTCTTGCTGAGTTAAATTACACCACCAAGGAGGAGGTCATGTTTTTCGATACCGACTGTGGTGGCGTAGTGCACAATATCGCCTACTTGCGCATGATTGAAACCTGTCGCACCAAATTGGCAGGCTTGATGGGGATGGATCTTCCTACGATGGCGGAGACACAATTATATCCGGTGGTTGTTCGGACTGAGATTGATTACCGCGCTTCGGCGAAGCTGGGTGATCAATTGGAAATCAACGGCCACGTAACGGAATTCGAGCGGGTGAGGTTTTGGTGTGAATTCACCATGGTGAGAAAAGGCGAGACCAAGCCCCTGATCACCTGTCGTCAGGCTCTGGCTTTGGTGCAGATGCCGCAGAGCCGTCCCCAGCGCCTGCCCAAGGAATGGCAGGAACGTTGGTGTTCCGAGTGATTTCCCGCCTTGAGTGCTCTCGAAGAAGGGCTACGGTCGCGGGCATGAACAAGTTGCTCACGATTTTCTTTCTTCTCTGCGCCTTGGCGAAGGCTTCGGTAGAGGATCAGTTAAAATTAGCGGGAGAGAATGCTTCCGAAATTTCCGGGTTTCTTGAAGCCGCCGGAAAGAAACATGGTCAATTCGGAACCAAAGCAGCGCGTTTTTTGGTGAAGGGAATGCCGCCGAAGGATCTTCAGTCGTTGAAGAAGGATTTTCTCATGGAAAATCTCTCCTTGGCCTTAAAAGCACGAAAGCAATTCAAGTGGGCCAAGGTGGTGCCCAAGGAAATTTTTCTGAATGATGTTCTTCCCTATGCCTCGCTTGACGAAACCCGTGAGTCCTGGCGACCGGAATTTTATGAACAATGCTCTAAGTTGGTGAAGGATTGCAAGACGGCTACCGAAGCTGCCCAGACAATCAACAAGGAGTTCTTCAATATCATCAAGGTGCACTACAATACGGGGCGGAAAGCGCCGAACCAAAGCCCGGCCGAATCGAGAGCTCTGGGGATGGCGACTTGTACGGGATTATCAATTATTTTGGTCGATGCCTGCCGGTCGGTTGGAGTGCCGGCACGCATCGCGGGAACGGCGCTTTGGTCGAACAAGCGGGGGAATCATACCTGGATTGAACTTTATGATGGCGGGTGGTTCTTCACGGGGGCTGACGAGTATAACAAGAAAGGTTTAAATCGTGCATGGTTTACCGGTGATGCTTCCAAGGCGATTGCGAGTGACTGGAAGCATGCCATCTGGGCGAGTTCCTGGAAGGGATCGGGAAGTCATTTCCCAATGGTTTGGGCGCTCAAGGATAAGAGTGTGGCAGCAGTCAATGTTACTGATCGCTACGCCAAACCTGTTACGAAGAAGGGAAGCGATGTAGTTCTCAATTTGCGCGTTTGGGATCGCCGGGGTGGAGAACGAATCGTGGCGAAGATCAGCTTGGTCGGGAATGCTGAGACAGTGACCTCCAAAGCGGGAACGTCAGATCTGAATGATATGGCCACCCTCAAAGTGTCCGCTGATTCATCGCATCAACTTGAGGTGGATTTTGGCGGAGTGAAACGGACTGCGATGGTGAAATCTACCGGTAAAGGAGAGACTACCGTTGAATTGTATTGGGATCAATTGGGTGTAGTGGCTGGTTTCAAGGAAGGCGTGATGGATTGGCTCAAATTGCTTCCGGAAGAGCGTCATCTTTCGGTTCCGGAAGGAGCGATTACGAAGGGAGAGGCAGAGGAGGCGTCAGGATTGATTTTCGGGAAGTTGCAGGAAGATTCGTTGAAAGAGCGAAAGGCGGAATTGGATGCGAAGGTGATCAAGGCGGCAGGCAAGGAGATGAAATTTCTCGAGAAGGTCTTTGGGGAGGCGGAAGAGGGAGAGCGGTCCTTGTGGATTTCCATGCATGGTGGCGGAGGTGCCCCGGCTCGTGTAAATGACCAACAATGGCAAAACCAAATCAGGCTATACGCTCCGGCTGAGGGGATCGTGGTCGCCCCGCGTGCACCAACGAATACCTGGAATCTTTGGCATCAGGGGCATATCGATGATCTCTTTCAGCGTTTGATCGAAAACATGGTCGTAGTGCGGGGAGTGAATCCCAATAAGATTTACCTGATGGGTTACTCGGCGGGGGGCGATGGCGTCTATCAACTGGCACCGCGGATGGCGGATCGTTTCGCGGCGGCCTCGATGATGGCGGGTCATCCCAATGATGCGAATCCCCTCGGTCTTCGAAATTTGCCCTTCATGATCTTCATGGGTGGCAAGGATGCAGCTTATAAAAGAAATCAGGTCGCTGCCGAGTGGGGGGAGAAGCTGGAGAAGTTACGCGCAGGTGACTCTGGTGGTTATTTACACAAGGTGACGATTTACAAAGAGTTCGGTCATTGGATGAATGGTAAGGATCGAGAGGCTCTTCCGTGGATGGCCAAGAACACTCGCAATCCTTGGCCGCAGAGGGTAGTCTGGCGTCAGAGTAATCGCACTCATGATCGATTTTATTGGCTTTCGGTTCCTAAGGATCAGGCCAAGGGAGGGCAGGTAATCGAAGCCCGGGTGATTGGGCAAAAGATTGAGATCAAGGCCGAGGGGATTCAGCAAGTTAAACTTCGTTTGAGTGACGAGTTACTCTCTTTGGATGAAGAAGTAATCGTTATTGTGAATGGTGCGGAAAAATTTCGGGGGAAAGTGAAGCGGAGTGTGGAGGAACTTTGGAGTTCCTATCAGGAACGCCTCGATCCTGCTGTGGCTGCGGCTGCCCAACTCAATCTCAAGTTTTAATGGAACCGAAGCGCTACCGCTGTCAGCGGGTGAAGTCACCGATTTTTATCGATGGCTCGATGAGTGATTCTGCCTGGACGGACCTGCCTTGGTCGGACGATTTTGTCGACATCACGGGACAAGATGAACTGAAGCCGCAATTCAGAACGCGCGTAAAGATGGGGTGGGACGATGAGTTTTTCTACGTCGGAGCCGAGCTGGAAGAGCCCCATGTCTGGGGAACGATCACTGAAAAGAACGCAGTGATGTTTGAGGATAATGATTTTGAGGTCTTCATCGATCCGGATTGCGATGGTCTGAATTACTACGAATTTGAAATCAACGCGCTCGGATCTATATGGGAACTGAGTCTTCCGAAGCCATACGGGGAAGGCGGAATTCCCCTACTGGGATGCAATCTTGATGGTTTGAAGAGCGCGGTGCATGTGCGAGGCTCCTTGAATAATCCCGATGATCTCGATGAAGCCTGGTTGGTTGAGATTGCTTTTCCGTGGTCGGAGTTGCAGAGGTATCATAGGGGGAAACAGTCACCTCCACAGCCCGGAGATTCTTGGAAGATCAATTTTTCACGAGTGCAGTGGGAGCATGAAGTCGTGGACGGGAAGTATGTTCGTATTCCACCTCACGGAACGCCCTTGGCCGAAAGTCTTAATCCGGAAGAGCAGGAGCACCCCGAAAATAATTGGGTATGGAGTCCGCAGGGGGTTGTGAATATGCATCTCCCCCTGAGATGGGGAGTGGTGGATTTTTGCTAGCGAAGGCGAGTAATTCAACAAGGGAGAGCAAGTTCAAGTTTCATCGAGATCCCTCAGCTGGAGAAGGTAGGATTTGTGCTCGCGTTGTTGGATATTTTTTAAATTAGGATGAGTGAATTTTTTATCGGACATCAAGTTCTTGAAAGGCGCGTTTGATGACGCGGATTACGTATTTGTTTTTGGCGACTTTGGTGCTGAGGGCTTTTTTCATCTCCGCCTCGGCGGGTTTGGCTTGGTCGTCGATTTCGTCGAGAACGATCGCTGATTGGAGCTGTTCCCACTCGGCTCCGTTGATAAGGAGGTGTTGAAGGACGGGGAGAGCTTTCGCAGGTGATCCCATGTGGCAGAGGGCGCGCGAGGCGGCTATTTGGACGGCGGGGGATTTGTCCTTGAGAAATTGGGTGAGTTTAGCTTGGGAAGGTTTGGCTTTTTCTCCGAGGTTGCCAAGGCCGGTGGCTCCCCAGTAGCGGAGGGCGGGGTGGTGAGCGTCGAGAAGTTTGGTCAGGCTGGGCAGAGCGGACGGGCCGGATGACGCGAGGACGGCGGCTTCGGCAAGTTGCTTGGCGAGGACGTCGCCATTTTTCTGTCGCAGGATACCGTAGCGGCTGCCGACTTCTTTTTCGAGTTCGATGATGATGGGCTCGGTGATGAGGCCAACGTCCTTGGTGTCCTTGACCCACTTGAGATGGGCAGAGCGGAGGCGTTTGAGTTCACCGGCGAATTTAGGGTCGTCGGCGAGGTTGTTGAGTTCGTTCGGATCGGCCTCGCAGTCGTAGAGTTCTTCGTTGGGCTTGGTGGGGTTGAAGAATTTTTCGGCTTTGGGCTTGAGCTTTCCGGCTTCGTGAAGGTTTCGCAGTTCCTTCATGGTGACGCCTTTTTCGGGAGTTTCCATGTATTGGTAGAAGGTTTTGAGGGGCTCGTAATTGCGGATGTATTTGAAGCGCTTGTCCCGGACCATACGGATGATGTCGTAGCGCTCGTCCATGCGGTCGCGGGCGCCGTAAACGAAGTCACGGGCGGGCGCGATCTGAGCACCTAGGAAGGGCCTACCTTGCATCGTTTTGGGGATAGGGAGACCGGCGAGACTAAGAGTGGTGGGGCCGAAATCAATGGAACTGATGAGTTGATCGGAGACGGTGCCGGGAGCGCCTTGTTTGTTTCGGCTATAGCGTTCGGGAAGGTGGACGATGAGAGGAACTCGGGTGCCGGAGTCGTAAAGCCAGCGTTTGGCGCGAGGGAGTCCGACGCCGTGGTCGGACCAGAAGAAGACGATGGTGCTTTCGGCGAGGCCGTCTTCCTCGAGTTGGGCGAGAAGGTCGCCGGCCCAAGCGTCCATTGCGGTGATGACTTCGTAGTTGCGCTTCCAGTCTTCTCGCACGGCTGGGGTGTCGGGATAGTATGGAGGCAGTGTGGTGAGCTTGGCGGGGTCTTGTCGCTCGGAGGGAGAGAGACTTTTGGTAACGGTTTGATATTTTGAGGTGCTGGCGATACCGGATTCGTGACATCCGGTAAAGTTGAAGACGGAGAAAAAGGGTTGCTTGGGATCCTTGCGATTGCGCCAGTGCCCCTTTTTTCCGGAGACATCCCAGGTTTCCTTGGGCGCTTTGAATTGGTAGTCGGTTTTTGAATTGTTGGTGCAGAAATAGCCTTGTTCGCGGAGGTAGATGGGGAATGGTTTTACCTCGGGTGGGAGTTGGGCATTGCAGCGCATGTGGTGGGTGCCGAGAGTGGACTGATATAGTCCGGTGATGATCCCGCTGCGGCAAGGGGCGCAAACGCCAGCAGTAGTGAAGGCGTGGGTGTAGCGGACGCTGCTCTTGGCCAGGGCGTCAAGGTGGGGTGTGATGGCGTGGGGGTCTCCGTAGCAGCTGATGGTGGGGCTGATGTCTTCGCAGGAAAGCCAAAGGATGTTGGGACGGTCTTGGGCGTGCGTGGTGAAGAGGAAGAGCAGGGAAAAGAAAGGAACGAGCTTCATTTGGAGGCGGAGTAACACTTCCCTGAAGTCTTGGGGGCTTTCAGTTCATTGGAAGTAAAAAAGCCCACCCGGGAGCAGTGCTCACGAGGGGCCTCCGGAAAAGAAGGGCAAATTCTACGCGCTTTCAGGGTTGAGGGACCCTTTCGGTTGGGCCTCTTTGCGTCCGAGGGCACGCTTCATCTTGGCGATAGCGGAGTTCTGCAGCTGGCGGATGCGCTCGCGGCTCACGCCGAAGTTTCGCCCGATCTCCTCGAGGGTGAGCGGTTTTTTGCCGTTCAAGCCAAAGCGCTGGTCAATAATGGATGACTCGCGCTCATTGAGAAGCTTGAGGAGGTCTTCGAGTTCACCATGGTAGTTCTTGTTGGCGAGGGACTCGAGAGGGCTTTCTGCCGCATCGTCACTGATCATCTCGGCGTAGGTCATGCCGACGTCATCATTTACGGGAGCGTCGAGAGAGGTCGGGCGCTGGGAGGCTTGCTTGAGCATCGCAAGCTTTTGCCGGGGTATACCTAGTTCTTCGACCAATTCGTCGTCGGTTGGTTCGCGACCAAGTTCCTCGGCGAGAATAGCAGTGATTCGGCGGATGCGGGCCAGCTTGTCGACCAGATGGACCGGAAGGCGGATTGTCTTCCCTTGGTTCGAAAGAGCACGCTTGATCGATTGCTTAATCCACCACGCAGCATAGGTGCTGAGCTTGCCACCCTTTTCAGGGTCGAATTTTTCGACAGCCTTCATGAGGCCGATATTCCCCTCGGAAACCAAGTCGGCGAGAGGAACGCCGTAGCTGGAATAGTCTCGAGCTATTTTGACAACCAGACGGAGATTCGCTTTGATCATGTGCTCCCGAGCCGTTTCGTCGCCTTTCAAGATCCGGTCAGCCAGTGCAACCTCTTCCTCGGCAGTCAGAAGGGGAGTTTTTGTAATCTCTCGCATGTAGAGACGGGTACTGCTATCGGTATCGAGATTTGACATTGTGATCGGGTGTTGGGATTAGGGGCCTAAACCCCCTTAGGGACCTACTCATGGAAAACGATCCGTCCACCTGTTTTTTGTCACTTTTTTCATTATTTTACCTGAGTCGATGCTTCGCTCGCTAGAGTGGGGCCTAGACCCTGGTTTCGCGGCGTGACGAAACTTTTGGCACCAGCGGGGAATTGGGATTGCGCGCGGGCTGCGGTTGCGAACGACGGGTGCCATTTTCTTTGGTTTGGCACGATCCAATGCCCGGATGCGGGCGGACAATTTCAAGAAGGCTGATTTGCCGAAACTAATTGAGTTTTTGCATCGTCACGGGGTGAAAGGATTTGTGGCCTTCAATACGCTGATTTTCCCAGAGAGTTGGAGAGAGCTGTGGAGCAAATCGAGATCATGGCGCAGGCCGGAGTGGATGCGGTAATTGTGCAGGATTTGGTGCGGCATTTGTGCGCGCTGGAGCGTCTGGGAGTGACCAAGGGGACCCTGGAGCGTCGCCGCGGAGAGGTGTAGCGTTAAATACCGAGTGACTTCAGCCAATCGAGGCAGGAGGCATGGTTGTTAAAGTCGTATTGCCAGCTTTGGAACCCGAAGGCTTTGCCGGTGGCGATGTTCTCGGGGAGATCGTCGAGATAGGCGGTTTCGGCGGGGATCAGATCGTAGTTATCGACTGCTTTTTGGTAGAAGTCATCGTGGGGTTTGATCGCTCCGACTTCCTGAGAGAAATGGTGATGCTGGAAATATTGGAAGACTTCGTATTTCTTCAAAAAGAAAGTGCTGTGCAGCGCGTTGGTATTCGAGAAGAGGATGAGGCGGTGCCCGTCGGTCTGGAGCTTTTCGACAACTTCCCACATGGGGTTGTTGGGAGAGAAGATGTCCTGCCAGGCTTCGGTGTAATCTTGCGGGCTGAGGTTGCTTTTTAAGATTTGGAGTGATTTTGTGACGAATTCATTGTCAGAAATTTGGCCGGTTTCGTAGGGGGCTTTTAGAGCACCGAGCTTACCAGGGAGGGGCGCGTTTGCGTCACCGAGGACTTTGGCACGGTAGCTCTCAAAATGAAGTTTTAGGAGGACATTTCCGATATCGAAAAGAAAGCTCATGAATCGGGGAGCTTGGATTCAATGAATTTCGCGGCGTTGGCGGCGGAGTCCGGGATGGCGTGAGCGAGGAGGTTGGCTTTTTGCTGACGCCAGAGTGCTCCTTTGTTGCCGAGGAGTCTGCCAATGGCGTCGCTGATTTTTTGCGGGTCGGTTGCGGGTCGTCCGACCTCGAGGCGTTCGAGGAGTTCAATGTTACCTTCTTCCTGACCGGGCACGATATGATGTATCAACATGGGGCACTGCGCGGCGAGGGCTTCGTGGACGGTGGCTCCGCCTGCTTTTCCGACCACGAGGTGGTGGAAGCAGAGAAGGTCGGGAACTTTTTTGGTCCATCCTTTGAGCGTTACGCGGTGCGGGTATTCCTGTTTAATCTCGTGAGCTTTGCGATAGAGACGCCGGACATTGTGACCCAGAACGACGGTGATATGGGTGTCATGTCCAAGAACAGACCGCATGATTTTGCGGACATGGGGCGAGCGAGAGGTGGGGAAGTAGAGAACTTTGAAGGGGGAGATGTTCGCATCCGAGGTGAGTTTGGCGAGTTCACCAAAGCGGGGGCTGACTGGGAATCCGGTGACGGTGATTTTTTCCGGTGCGATCTGTTGAGTAATTAGTGATTCGCGGGTGTGGTTGTCGGTGACCAGGAAGTGGTCTGAGGGTGAGCGTGTCCAGGCCGCATTGATTTCTATTGAGTCAGTGATGACAGTGACGATGGGGACTTTTTTTCGACTCTCGAAGAGCCGCTCGAGAATGTATGGGTAAATGGGGTAGGTGCTAACGATGAGGTCGGGGAGGAATTCGTCGAGAAGAGTGCCCAGCGCGTCCTCGGTTGGTTTGAGTAAAGGGAGTGGTTTGGTGAAATCCTGCCGGTCGGTGGATCGGTAAATCAGGGCCCAGAGCCATGGGGTGTAAGTGGTGACCTCACGGTAGATTTTGCAGAGAAAGCGATTGGTCCTCGGACTACCTAGGTCGCATGGGTCGGCGATGCGGACTGTGTTGCGACGGGACAGAGACTGGGCCAGATGGTGGGCGGCGGTGTTGTGGCCGTCGCCGAAGCTAGCTGAGAGAATGAGAATGCGTGCTTTGTCCACGTTGCGTTGGAATCAGAAGGTAGCGACGCTCAGGCATTGCGTCGATGCTCATTTCGGGTTAGAATAAAGGAAAGAGGATGCCCGCGGATAAGGATAGAGAGAATGCATTTGATGGAATTCGTGTTGTAAGGGATTCCGAAGAGGAGGAAGTTGTTCGATTGGACGTTCCGGAAGCCGGGACTTTGGCGATGGGGAAACCGAGTAAGGAGGAGATGGCAATGCCGAATATGATGGGGGAAACCGATTCGGATGAGGTTCCGGAGATTTTAGACCCCGAAAGCGAATGGCTTGTCACAGCGGAGGCCAAGGAGGTGACCAGTGTGCCGATGGGCTGGTTTGTTCTTTTGTTCGCGGTGCTGGGAGGCGTTTTGATCTGGGCTTTTTCTCAGAGAATAGGCGAGGTGGAAGGAACAGTAGAGGCCGGACCATTGCCAGATTCCATGATTGATCAGGAGGCTTATGACCAGCTGGGTCAGTCCGTTTTCCGATATAACGAGGCAAAGTTGATGGAGGATGCAGCTCGGGATTACGATGAAATGGAAACGATTTTGCGGGGTTTTCTTTCGGCAAAGACGGTTGAAGAACGTCTGAAGTATGTGCGGCACCCGGATCGGGTGAAACCCTTAATGTTGGATCATTACAGACGATTTCCGATACAATCCTATCAATACAAGGAAGTAAGCGAGTACAACACTATTCCTCTGAAGAAGAGACCATTCGTAGCTTTAAGTGTCCGTATGGCTGAAGGGAAAAATTTCCCAATCCTGCTTGAAGATGTCGAGAAAGGTTATCTGGTGGACTGGGAGTCATTTGTCAGCTACCAGCCAATCGCATTTGAAGATTATTTGAAGAAGCGGCCGACTATTCCCATCGATTTGAGAGTTTACGGCAGCTTTGATGATTTCTACGCCTATGAATTTCCGGAAAAGGACGGTTATCTCTGTGTTCGGATGACGGCCAAGCACACCGATAAGGTCATTTTTGGATATGTGAAAGAGGGGACCACCTTAGCGAGTGAGATGAAGAAGCATTTAGAGGCACCTCCCGGAAGGTCGAAAACCCAGCCCTTCATTCTACGCGTCCGATTCCTGCCCGAGAGTAAGGCTCCCCGATCCGTGGTGATCGATAAGATTGTGTCCACCTTTTGGGCCTATCCCACGAATCCTGATGAGGAATAGGAATTCGGGGAATCAGTGGGTTTTCCAGAGTGTGGGTTTACTTAAAGGGGCAAATGTGCTTCGTTTTGGCGTTCCGGCATTCGGGTTATTGGATTTTCCACAGAAAAGATTTATGAGAGTTATTGAAACTACAAAGCTTTTGGCCTTTTTGACACTCTATGGAGCTATGCTGGGACAGGCTTTTTCCCAAGAGAAAGCCCCTGAGTTGCTGGCGGCATACCTTCCAGCAGACAAGGTGGTTAAGGGGAATATTATTGCCGTTCTTCCTCCCGAGGAAATCAAAGAATACGTAGATCTGGTGAAGGCTGCGGCGGAAGAGAATCCCGAGTGGTATGCTGATTTTGCGGGTAATGCCAAGCCGGGAGTCCCCTTACCTTTCCACGAAAATCTGGGGTTGACCAAGGAGCAATATCAGAAATACCGCGAACTCTGGAGTAAGCGAATGCATAAGATTATTCAGCCCATTGAGCTTCGATTGGAAGCTTTGGGGGGGAGTTGGATGATACGCTTTGCAGCCAAAGATGTCGATCTGACCTTGCTGCGCTACAATACCAAGGATGATGTCTTTGATGGAATTGGAGGTAAGATGGGGCGAATCAAGGATATTGAAGCCGACCCGGAAACGATCTTAGGGGCTTGGACCGGCCAGGAATGGAAATTTCAGAAGGAAAATCTTCTCGGCCGCACCAAGGAAAACTTTGCGATTGGAAAAGAGAAGGACGGAAAACACGGACTCATGATATACCGCTTGCAGAATATCAACCGGAAGGGGGAATTTCTCGCTTATGAAAACCTTCTGATTCGATTCCCCATCGAAGCGGCTAAGTAGGAAAATTTCAGGTGAAGCCGGACAGGCCGAGACGAAGACGCTGGCGGATTGTCCGACGGTTGGTCCTCGGAGTATTGGTTGGGCTGATTGTTTTTTGGGGAACGTTGAATCTCTTTTTTTCGATTCCATGGGGGGCGGATTTGATTGCGGGGCGGATTGGAAAACGTCTTGGACTGCCATGTGATCTTGAGAGTATGACTTGGACGCCGTGGGGAGGAATGATGGTAAGAGACTTCGTGGTGAAGCCCGGGGATGATTCAGGATTTCTCGGGGAGGTTTTGCGGATCGATACCGTGACGATTGATTTCTCATGGGTCTCCTTGGTTCAGAGAAAGAAGAGGTTCGAGCGGCTTGAGCTTTCGGGGGTAACGGGAGAGGTCTCGATTGAGTTGTTGAAGGTTCTCTTGAAAAAGAACGTCGTTTCGGAGGTTCATCAACTTGGGTCGGAAGAAAACACCCACGGGAATTCTCCGAATATTTCACCGTCTGGGACAATTCCTCAAAAAGAAAACAAGGAAGGCGAGGTGATCAGCGAAAAGGAAGAGCCCAGAGAATCTCCCGATTTTCAGGCGAGCCCCGTGGATGATTTTGAAGGGGTGATTGTATTTGAGGATGTCAACTTGGCGCTCACTTCGCTGGAGCATCCGGAGCTTTCCATAGCATTGGAGGATTTGGAAGGAGTGCTTCCAGTTTGGGGTGCGGAGCGGGAAGGTCACGTAGGGTTTACTGCCCTGCATGCGGGAGGGGAGATGGTAAATGGGGAAGAAGTCATCCCCGTGAAGTGGAAGGGGCAGTTCATTCGGATCGACGAGCATGAGCTCAAGGTGGTGGGATTGAATTTGAAGATGAATTTGGCGATTCGAATTTCGCAAGGACTTCCGATTGGACTTCAAGTGGTGGCACCGACCCAGCAGATTGATCTTTCCCCGATCTTTCGAGAAGATAAGAGTCCGGTTAATATTGAACACTTCTCTTTTAGAGGCGGGATTCAGGGATATCTTATGATGCCACAGAGTTTTTCCGGTTACGGGAATGCCGGATTTGAGGGGATGGAAATTTATGATGATCGGGATACCCGCATTTTTGAGTTTTATCGTGGTTACGGTGAAGCCCGAGTGAATCGAGCTGGCTTGGTTATCCCGGATGCCCGGATGATTGGTGATGAAGAGGCGATTTTGCTCAATGGGTTTGTCACCAGCAATGGCGAGGCTGCCGCGACCGTGCGGGTGGTGGGTAGTCCGGAACGGGCGGAGGTTTATGAGCAGCGTGTTCATCGAGCGAATGAAGAGTGGACTCTCGATTTCGAACCTCTGGTGACAGAGGATCGACTTTATCGGGATCTTCGTATGGAATCGTCCAAGGAAGGACTGGTTGTGAATCTGGGAGAGAAGCGAACGTCTGCTTTGCTCTTCCCTGCATTGAAAGCTATTCTGACCGGGAAGCATCCTTCTGCTAATTTACTTCAATGAGAATCATTTCAGGAACTGCTAAAGGCCGCGCTCTCAAAGTCCCTCGTGAGGTGGCTCGTCCGACCACGGACCGGGTGCGGGAGTCGTTGTTTGGGATCTTACATACGGTAATCGGGGATAGCCGGGTGCTTGATTTGTTTGCGGGCTCGGGGGCGCTTGGTATGGAGGCATTGAGCCGGGGCGCGATGTCTTGTGCCTTTGTCGATCAAAATCGAGGGGCGGTTCGCGCGATCGAGGAAAATTTAAAAAAAACGGGGCTGACAGGGGGGGAAGTAGTCTTGCGTGAGGTGTTGACATACTTGAAAGGCGAACGAGCTACCTATGATTTGATCTTTGCCGATCCTCCTTATGCGGACGGAGTCAGTGACCTTGCGGCGGATTTGATTGCGCTGGAGGGATGGGGGCGGTGGTTGTCGGAAGATGGATTTTTGGTGGTGGAGCGAGAGGCTGCCGGAGAGCTTCCTGTCTCCGATCTCGAATTGGTGCAGCAGCGTGATTATGGTCGCAGCCGTATCGCAATCTATCGTCGAAAATCCTGATCATGCGCACGTTGATTCTTCTATTTTGGAATACGATTTATCCGGTCGTCGTTGTCTTGGCGTCGCCGTTTTGGTTGTTGAAAATGTGGCGACGTGGCGGTTGGGGAAGTGGTTTGCTAGAGCGGCTGGGGAGATATAATTGCGAAGCGGAGATGGAGAAATGCGGTGGCGTTTATATTCATGCGGTGAGTGTGGGAGAGGTATTGTTGGCGCTGAAGTTTATCAAGAAGTGGCAGACGCAGACCAAGGAGCATTTTGTTTTGGTCCCCACCACGGCGACGGGCATGGCGGTGGCTCGCGAAAACGCGGGGTCCGAAGTGAGAGTGATCTATGCTCCTCTTGATTTTCCATTTCTCATCAGGCGGGTCATGGATCGCTTTGAGCCGCGGGTGGTCATCATGGTGGAGTCGGAGTTGTGGCCAAACTTGATTTATCAGACGTATCGGAAGGGGATTCCTCTCGGACTGATGAATGCCCGGCTATCGCCGCGATCCGGTCGCCGGTTGGGTAAGTTTAAGTCGGTGGTGAAGCCTTTTCTTTCGCTTCTGGATCATGTGGGTATTCCTGAGAGGGAAGACTTGATTCGATGGCAGGAAATTGGGGTTCGCTCCGAAGCCACGGTGTTAACTGGAAATGTGAAGTTCGATTCTCAAAGTGTGGTGCGTCCTCAAAAACGTGATGAATTCGGAGCGATGCTCGCTCAATTTCCTGAACGTCCTATTGCAATGGCGGTGTCGACCTTCGCGGGAGAAGAGGAATATTTGGCTAAAGTTTTTGAATCGATTGGTGCGCAAGCCGTGATCGTTCCCCGACATGCCGAACGGAGGGAAGAGGTGAGGGCAGCTTTGGATGGTAAGATGGTATTGCGGAGCCGGTTTGAGATTCCGTCAGGTGATGAAGTCTTCGTGATCGATAGCACTGGTGAGCTTCGCGATTGGACGGCTCATGCCGACGTTGTCGTTATTGGGAAAAGCTTTTTCGAGAAAGGCGGACAGAATCCCAGCGAGGCAATTTTAGCGGGGGTTCCGGTAATTTGCGGTCCACACATGGCGAATTTCGAACCTTTGGTGAGTGAGTTGAAAGCTGCCGGGGGGATCCGGATGGTTGAAAATAGGGAGGAGTTGAAAGCGGCTCTCGTCGAATTGCTGGAGGACTCAACGAAACAAACGAAGGCGGCTATGGAAGTAATTTCAAAACACGACGGGGCAATGATGGAAACGATTGAATTATTTTCGGAAAATTGAGAGGTTTGAGCGTTAAAGCGAGGATTCACGGGATTTCCGGGTGAAGTTTTTAGATTGGAGGGGGCTGGAGAGCAAGATACCCTGTGAGAGCGCCGAGGGTGCTTTATTGGATTTTCTTATCTTGTGAATATTGCCGTTTTACTTCGTTCCCTCGGGATGATGGTTCTCCTCTTAGGATCCGCGATGGTGTTTTCCGTGTTGCTGGCATGGATCATCCCGACGGGGGAAAGACACAATGCCGAATTGGATTTGAAGGGGTGGACCGTATGTCTGGGGATTGCCGTTTCTTTGGGTGGCGGACTTTGGGGAACGGGAAAGTATTTGGGGAAGCGTTCCAGTCGACCCGATACCATGCGCCGCCGCGAGGCGATGGCCTTGGTTGGGAGTGGATGGTTCGTCTGTGGATTGATGGCGTCCTTGCCTTATTGTCTTTGCGAGCCTCATGAGACTCTTCCGAATGCTTTGTTTGAAGCGGTGTCTGGATTGACTACCACGGGGGCGACGATCTTTTCGAATCTCGAGAGTCTGCCTAAATCAATATTGATGTGGCGCTCGGTGACGCAGTGGGTCGGGGGCATGGGGATTCTTGCGATGTTTGTCGTGGTTCTCTCGGGGATGACCTCGAGTAGTAAGACCCTGATTGGAGCAGAGTCGTCGTTGGCGAACTCGGATATCTCGAGTCTTCGCCAGACGATGCGACAACTTTGGGCGTTGTATGTCGTGCTGACATTGGTTTGTGGAACCGGGCTCTACTTTCTAGGGCTGACGCCATTTCAGGCGATCAACTATTCGTTGACAGCGGTTTCCACGGGAGGGTTTGGAACGGAGAGCGACAGTGTTGGGAGTATCTTTACGGTATGGAGTAAAAGCTGGCTGATCATTTTTATGATCATTGGGGCGATCAGTTTTCCGTTCTATCTCGTGCTGATGAGGGGGCGTTTCAATGACCTTGGGAAGCGATTTGAAGAGGTCTGGTGGTTCCTGGCGATGATTGGTTTTTTCTGTATGGTGATGTTGCTCCAGAAATTGGGGGGCGGGAGCGATGTTGCTGCAATTGATTTGGTGTTTAATATTGTGTCGATTGGGACGTGCACCGGATATGTCAGTGATGATTACGATCACTGGAGTCGGTTGGGAGTTGGGATCATGTTGTTTTTGATGATGATCGGTGGGTGTTCGGGGTCGACCTCGGGGGGGCTGAAAGTGAGCCGAATTATTTTGTGGTTTCGCTTTATGGCTGCGGGGCTCGCGCGTTCATTTCGTCCCCAGGCGGTAAGTCCGGTGAAGTTGAATGGCCGGCAGGTGCCCGATGAAGCCCAGAGTCAGCTTTTCTTGGTGCTGACGCTGTTTGGTTTCTTCGGGATCACTGGAACGATGGCTTTTCAGATGTTTGACCCAGGCCATTCCCTGATGGGGGCGGTCTCGGGAATCATTTCCTGCCTCGGAAATATCGGGCCGGCCTTTGAAGAGATGGGGCCGACAGAGAGTGTGCACGACATCAGTTCGTCGAGTAAGATTCTCTTTGTCTGTCTGATGATTTTGGGACGACTTGAATACGTGGCCTTGTTGGTAATCTTCGTGCCGAAGCTTTGGAAGCGTTACTAAAGGATGCTCTGCACGAATTCTTCGCGTTGGAAGCGTGAGAACTGATCGGGCTCTTCTCCTGTGCCGATGAAGCGAGGAGGAATGTTGAGTTCCTTCTGAATCGCAGCCGCGACTCCGCCTTTTCCGGAGCCGTCCAGCTTGGTGATGACGAGTCCATCGAGAGGAACCGCTTTTTGGAATTCGCGAGCTTGGTTTAGCGCGTTGCCTCCGGTGGTGGCATCGACGACGATGAAGGTTTCGTGAGGCGCGGTCTCGTCCTGCTTGCTGATGGTACGTTTGATCTTGGAAAGCTCGTCCATCAAGTTGTTGCGGGTGTGGAGACGCCCGGCGGTGTCGCAGAGGAGGAAATCGTAGTTTTCGTTGATGGCGCGTTGGTGGGCTTGGTAGCAGACGGAGGAGGGGTCTGCTTCGTTGGCACCGGTAACGACGGGCAAGTTGAGTCGCTCGCCCCAACGAACGAGTTGTTCGACGGCGGCGGCGCGGAAGGTGTCGGCCGCCGCGAGGAGCACGGAGTAGCCTTGGCTTTGGAGGAGGTGTCCGAGTTTGGCGGTGGAGGTCGTCTTTCCGGTGCCATTGACGCCCACGAGCAGAAGGACGGCGGGTTTGCCATCGGTGCGGGGTTGCAGGGCGGGTGAGTCTTCGGGAAAGAGCGCGGAGAGTTTTGTCCGGGTCGTTTCCACAACATCATCGGCGGAGACCTTGCGTCCCAGATCCTGAAGTTCGGAGACGATTTCCAAGGAGAGTTTCACGCCGAGATCACCGGTGATAAGTTCGGCTTCGAGATCGTCCCAATCGATTTCAGCCGTGTTGGTGATCTTGTTGATCAGTTTTTTGAAAAATCCAGCCATGATTAGGTTCCCTCCGGGAAGGGCGTCACGCTAGGGAAATTTCCCTATTTGGCAAAGGCAAAGGTGCCCCGGGAATTTTATGCGTCGAGCAAATGGTAGGAGTCGGCCTCGAGATGGAGTTCTGCGTCGGGATGAGTCCGCAGGATGCTGGCCGGGCAAGTGGTGGTGATGGGTCCGGTGAGGGTTTCTTTGACGGCATTTGCTTTGAGTTTTCCGGGGACAGTGATGATAAGGTGTTTTCCAGACATCAAGGCGGGGCAGGTGAGGCTGAGAGCATGGGTGGGGACGGAGTCGAAGTCAGGAAAGCAGCCGTCGTTGACTTGTTGTTGGCGGCAGGCTTCGTCCAGCTCGACGACTTTAATGGTTTGTGGGTCATTGAAGTCGGCGACGGGAGGATCATTGAAAGCGATGTGTCCATTTTCACCAATGCCCATACAGACGAGGTCTATGGGGCTCTCGGTCATGAGAGCGGTGTAGCGGGCAACTTCTTGCTCAAGGTTGGCTGACTCGGCTTGGATGCCGTGGAAGACTTTCGGAGTGACTTTAGAGAGGAAATGCTCCTTTTGATAGGCGCGAAAGGACGCGGGGTGGGAGACGCTAAGGCCGACGTATTCATCCATGTGGAAGACGGTGACTTTGCTCCAATCGATTCGAGGTTCCTGGGCAAGCTGCGCCAAGGTCTCATCCTGTGACGGTGCGCTGGCCACGATGATGCGGGCGGAGCCTTTTTGGAAGAGAGTGTCGCGGAGGATCTTGGCGGCAGCGTGGCCGGCGGAGGCGCCCATTTCGGCGCGGTTGGGATGAATGATGGTCTCGAGTTGGTCGAAGGTCTTTTTCACGGCGGCGAATTGTTAGGAAGGTCTATTCTGAAGAGCTCGGCGATGTTGGTCGAGAAGGAAGCACGGGCTTTATTAGGGGGCCAGCCAAGCCAATTTTCAAGGTGAGTCACTCCTTGGTCCGGAGCGAGTGCTGAGCCTGCAAAGTTTTTGGCTCCGGGCATTCGGACGATGCGATCTTCGCCGACCTCCATTGTGAGTTCGCCGAGAGCGTATTTTCCCGGAGCTGCTCCGGCGGCGGACATGGCGTCGGTGGTGAAGAGGGCTTTTCCCTCGGGTTTGGCTCGGACGAGATTTCTTAGCACCGGGGGAGGAAGGTGAATGCCATCGGGGATGAAGAAGGCGAAGAGTTCGTCACGGGCTAGGAGGCGTTGAATGACATTCTCGTGGCGATGAAGGTCGTTGGGAACGCCATTGCCGAGGTGGGTGCAGAATCGGGCCCCGGCATCGATGGCGCGGCTGATGTCATCGTCTGGGGCTGCAGTGTGTCCCAAGGAAATCTCGGTTCCTGAATCGACGAGGACGCGAATAAAATTTTCCGAGCCGGGGAGTTCGGGAGCGAGAGTGACAAGGCGGATATTGCCACCGGCGGCTTCTTGAAGGCGTTGGAAGTAATCCAAATCGGGTGGTCCCATCCATTGGGCATCATGAGCCCCGCGATATCCTGGTTTGGCAGAAAGCCAGGGGCCCTCCAGGTGGTAGCCGCACATGGCCTCGGCGAGCTTCTGGTCCTGTCTTCGAAATGATTCCAAGCGGGAAAATTTGCGCTCAAGCGATTCCAGAGAATCGGTGATGAGGGTGGGGAAAAAGCGAAGAGTTTGGTGCCGGGACAAGCCATCGACGGCTCGGTGCATTTCCTCGATGCTGAGTTGGTCAGCCTGAAAATCGACCCCCGCGAATCCATTGATCTGAATATCGAAAAGACTCTTCATGGGTAGGGCGTTGGCGCCCCCGGCAGGAATCGAACCTACATCTAAGGTTTAGGAAACCCTTGTTCTATCCGTTGAACTACGGGGGCTGATGGCCTGATGATCGATTTGTTTGTGCGGGCGGGAAAGCTTATTCTTCGCCCACGCCATAGAAGGGAGGAATGACGATGATTTCGTCTCCTTCGACAATGTCGGGGATACCTCCGGCGTAGGCGTTCTCTTTAACGTTGGCAACATACTGGTCGCCTTCGAAGCGGTCGATGGTGATGCGGCCGAGGATGCCGCTGTTACGGCGAATGCCCAATTCTTGTCCGGGGTGGAAATTGGCGCTGTCGGTGGGAGCAAAACTGATCCAGGCCCAGTCTTTTTTGAAGGCGCTCACGTTTCCCATGAGGAGGGCATTGGTGACCCGTTGGGCGTCGCGTTCCTGTCGCTGGGCGGCCTTGGTTTTTTCGCCCATCAGAATAAGAGTTTCCTTTTCGTTTGTGTCAGCCTTGAGCTCGGCTTTGTCCTTTTCGTCTTTGAGCTTGGCGATCTCGGCTTCCAGCTTGCTCTTGAGATCCTCGCTGAGAGGCGCGGTTCCGGTTTGAGCGGGGTCAGGAGCGATTGGAGCGGGGGCGGGGGTCTTGATTGCATTGCTGCGGAGGTTTTCCAGCTGCATTTTATCGAAGAGGGCTTTCTGAGCCGCGAGTTCGGCGCGGATCTCCTCATACTCCTTGTTTGCGGAGGCGCTGTTGCGGTTTTTGTTAAAATCCCCAAAGGAAAGTGCGAAGGCCACGACCAAGAGCAGGGAGGTGGTGCCGAGGAGAATATTCGTGGTGTTCATCGATGTGTGGGCAAGAGTAGGAGCAGGTTGGAGGCTTGTCAAAAGGAAGATCTGTAGACAAGAAAGCCCGCTGATGACGATCAGCGGGCTTTGGGAAATGAGTTACTTCTATCTTAATCGTGGTTGGTGAAGGCCATCAGGAGACGCAGGACATACCAGAACAGAAGGGCGACGCTGGAAAAGAGGCCGAGGGAGGCTGCAACATGTTGGTTTGGGTTGTAGTGATGAATGATGTTGCTGGTTTGATAGAGAATGGAACCTCCGGCAAAGAGAATCATGGCTCCAGAGAACCAAGTGCCGAGATTGAATCCTCCAGTAATGGATACGACGATCAGTCCGATAGCGATGAAACCGGCGATTTTTAAGATCCCTCCGAGGAAGGAAAAGTCTTTTTTCGTGGTGAAGGCCACAAATGTAAGTCCAGCGAACAGTCCTCCGGTGATGATGGCGGCCTGACCAACGATTCCACTGAAGTAAGTGGTGGCGATGATCAGCATCGGGAGGAAAATTAAGGCTTCTGCGACAACAAACAGCCCTAATCCGGCATATTGCATGCCTTGGCTGGTGTCTGAGTTGGCCCACTTTTCGGCAATCCAGGAGATGAGCATGAAGGCTCCGAGAACGATTAGCCAACTGAAGTTGCTGGTGCCCAGAATCCCAAAGACCGTTTGTTCGATCCCGGGAATGCTTAAAAGGAGGGCTTCGAGAATGACGAAGGCTCCAATTGCTCCAGCAAGGTGGAGGTAGGTTTTCTGATAAAAGGTAGTACGGACATTTTCCGGGGACTGGGCCACGGAGTATGGACTGGCGTATGGGTTGACTGTTTCCATTAATTTATTAGGGATTGAGATGAGCTTAGTAGAAAATGTCGCGGGCGCAAGAACAGAGAAAGCAATGGATTTTACTGAGATTGACCGCGAAGACTTTCGAAACCTGCTTAATGAGATTGCGGAAGCCTACATGCCATTTGGAAAGTATGGCCCGAAGGATTATCCCCCGCGTGGAGTGCCCTTAATTGATCTCCCGCCGGAGTATTTTGGTTGGTTTATGGAGCGGGGTTGGCCAAAGGGGCGGCTGGGAGAGTTGATGGCGATTGTCTCGGAAATCAAGTCCACGGGGGCGGATCATATTTTTGAGCCGATCCGGAAAGCAAATGGGGGACGGGCTTCGGTGCGGAAACGGCGTCCGAATACCGATTTCAAGTTGGAGTAGTCGTTACCGGAAGATATAATCCGCCACAACCATGCGGTGGTCGGAAAGGGGGAGCTTGATTGCGCGGGAGCGGAGGGGGATGAGTTTATCTGAGCTGTAGATGTGGTCGATGCGGAGGAGAGGGAGTGAGCGGTGATAAGTATTTCCCCAACCGGTTCCGACAGTTGAAAAGGCGTCGGTGAATTCCGGCCTAAGGAGTTCGTA
>Ga0115013_10000130_pt1 | contig 49978 bp, 37 predicted proteins | sample SouAtlMetagenome_2_FD_88686 | JGI IMG/M metagenome (GOLD analysis project Ga0115013, IMG submission 88686) | Marine eukaryotic phytoplankton communities from Atlantic Ocean - South Atlantic ANT15 Metagenome | ecosystem: Environmental > Aquatic > Marine > Oceanic | place: South Atlantic Ocean...
ATCGGTTGAGCCGTCCTCACTCACCGCAACTCCAAATGAAGTTCCGAGATCAAGCACCTGAGCCGCGGCGGTATCGACAACAAAACCAATCGCCGATTTAGGGATTGTAGCCGTTACCACTCCGCGATGCAACACCATGCGCTTCTCACTGCTTATCTCAAATTCGGCAGGGCCTTCGATGGTAACACGGGCACCATTCGTAAAATCCAAGCGCATCAGACCCCGGTCAAGAGAATGATTACCCACTGTCACCAGCTCTCCGGCGACATAAGCGCTCCCATCGCTGCGATAAGCACCAACCACTTGGGCAATTGAAGCAGGCGATTTCGAATCGGACTTTAAGGTCGAAAAAATTCCAGCAACTAAAGCCAGAGACGCTGCCACAGCAAAGCCGATGACAAATCTACGCCTATTCTTATTGGGAACGATATTGAGAGATGATACCTGCTCTACGTCAACGGAGAACCGCCGACGCAAGGAGGAGTGAAGATACACCTCATTTAAGTAGTGAGCACGGGACCCCGCATCGCATAGCAGGCGCTGCTCAAGAGCTCGTGCTTCTTCTTCCGTCGCGGTTTCGCTCAAGGATTTGTCAATCCAGCACTGCAATTCATCATCATTCATTGTCTCACCTCCTCCTGCCCCAACTGAGCTTCAACGCATCTTTGTAAATTGCGGCGAACTCGATTGAGTTTTTTGTAAATCTTGTTGGCTGTCTCCCCGGCTTGCTCGGAGAAGGACCGAATAGTCGCGCCTTCGCGATAGCATCCCTTCACGATTTCAAGTTCATCCGGCGGCAGCTTTTCCACACAGAAATCAAGCGCACGCTGTCTGGAATCGAGATCATCTGCCCGCTCTTCGGCTTCATCAGCGAGCATCGCGATGAGTTTTTCACTGAAGACATGACGATCTCGTTTGTTCTTCGACAAAAGGTTGAGCGCTTCATTTTTCGATATTTGAAACGCCCACGCCCTAAAATTGGTCCCCAACTCGAAACTCTCAAATCGACGCCACATGGTCACACTTGCTCGCTGAACCACATCTTCGGCGTCCGCGTTGTGCTTCACCAAGGACAGCACGAACGAAAAGATCGCCGCTTCATTCCTCACGTAGAGGGAAACGAATTCTTCGTGTCGTGATTGATCTTCAGTCATCTAAGGGGCATTCGTGTGATATTCTCAGTTACTAAGGTTGTCTCAGAAAAGTATTAGCCGGATTTTCTATCTTTTTCGCGATTTTACGCTCTCGAGAAATCCCTCCAATTCCCTCATCCATTTCGCACTTCCCATCATTGTCCATTTTTTAATAAAAGAGGTTCAAGTTAATATGGAATCATCCTTCACAGCTCTCTGGAAAAACCCTCTCCCTTCATCGATCATTGCAATTCAAGGTTGCGAAGGGAAATATCGCTTAAATACACAAAATAATCGTTCCTGCACTAGAAATGGTTGGTGAAAACGCTAGCTTCCCCCGTGCGGCGGACCGGCGATAACCCAACTTCGAAATACTCCTCCACATCTCCGTGGTGCCCCCGACGCTACTCAGTTCAAATCAAAAAACAATGACCCGACTTCTCTCGTCCCTCCTCCTAGCCACCGCAACCTCTCTTGTGGCCGCTGACAAGCTTCGCCTCGAGAGAGACGAGAACACCGGGACTATCACCGTCCATCGCGAGGCCTCACCCGAAGCAATTCTCACTCAGGTCGCCGGCCCTACCGCCCGCCCATACCTCCACCCCATCGTCGCCCCGGATGGAAAAGGTGACCTCACCGAATTCAGCCCCGGTCATCACAAACACCAAACCGGTCTCTACTGGGGCTTAACCCGCGTGAACAAGCGCGACTACTTCCACAACCTCCAATCCGACTACTGGAAACGGAATTACTCCAAGGTCCTCATCGCTTCAGGTCAATCCGTTTCCTGGCAAACCTCCTACGATCTCCTCGGCGATCAGGGGCAAACCGTCCTCACCCAGACCCAGACTTGGACCATGACCTCCTCAAAACAGGAGCACGTCCTCGACCTCACATGGGAAGGCACCGGCAAATCCGATGTCACCATTGGCAAGTACAAATACGGCGGACTCTTCCTTCGTATGCCCTGGCATCGCGGCAAAACAAAAGGAGAAGTCGTCAATTCCGCTCTCCAAAAAAACAACCGGGCCGAAGGAAAGCGCGCAGTCTGGGTTGATGTCGGAATGGACATCGAAGGCCGCGACGACTGGGGCCACATCACCATCTTTGATCATCCGGAGAACTCCGACTTCCCCCAACCTTGGCGCGTCGATGGGCAACTCGGAATCGGACCTTGCCGGGCCATTCTCGGAGACTGGAAAATCCCAAAAAGCCAAACGGAAACCATCCGTCATCGCCTCCTTGTCCACACTGGAAAACTCGATCCAAAAGCGCTCACGAAAAAGTGGGAAGCCTACGGCAAACGCTCCTATGGCGACGTCACCTTTATCACCACTCCGGCCAAGCCTGTTCCCCTCATTGACCTCAATAAAGCGCGCCTCGAAAAAATCGTTGAGATGGACCGCGAGCATGCCTTTTCCCTCCTCTTCACTCAACTCGTAGCCACCGACAACCCCGCGATTCAAAAGCCCCTGCTCAATGGTATCCTCCTTGGACTCGACGGCCAACGCAACCTCACTCCGCCCCCCAACTGGTTCCGCCTCCGCGCAAGCCTACTCGATCAAAAAGATCCTCAACTCACCAAACTCATCGACCGTCTTAGTCAGGTCTTCGGTGATCTTTCCGTTGGTCAGGATGCGTTAAAACTCGTTTTGGATGGAGATGCGAGTCTCGAAGACCGAAAAGAAGCCCTTTCCGGCTTGGTGGCGATGCGATTCCAGGAGCTTCCCAAAAATCTCAATGCATTGCTGGATAGCCCTTTGAAAGAGGATGCAATTCGTGCTTATTCTCTTTTTAATTATCCTGAAGCTCCCAGGGAACTGATTTCCAAATACGAGAATTTTGATACCGTTGGCAAACGGGCAACCATAGATACTCTCGCTTCCAAGCTATCCTATGCCAGGGCACTACTCGAGGCGTTGCGAACCGGAAAGATTACCAAAACGGAAATCCCAAATTATACCGCTCGTAATTTACAAAAAATGCTGGGTGGTTCATTCGATAAAGTACACGGGAAAATTCTGGAAATGGGCGAACTCTCCGAAATCAGCAAAAACCCGGTCAACCCGCCACCCGATGGTTTTACGAATGCACGCCGGATCGAGGTGGGTGTGTTAGCGGGTCTTAAATTCAACACTGATCGAATTGAAGCAAAAGCGGGTGAAAAAATTGTTTTTGTTTTTACCAACGATGATTCCAGTGGCGTGATGCACAACCTGGCTATCATCACTCCCGGTTCAAGACAGACAATACTGGACGCTGCGGTTGCCATGGGTGCGGCAGGCCTCAAGAAAAACTTTATTCCGGAAATCCCCGAGCTGCTGGCTTCCACACCCCAGGTTGCGCAGGGTATGAAATACACCCTCTATTTCGCCGTGCCAGAAGAACCTGGGAACTACCACTTTATCTGCACTTATCCCGGTCATGGATTAATTATGCAGGGAATCTTTGCAGTTCAGTAACCCGACCTTAGAAACACACCTATTTATGGACCTCGAATACATTATCCATATTATACAAAAGAAACTAATTATTCGATCTACTCGCTTACATGCGACACGAAAAAAAAGTCCCACTCTCTAGGTAAATGAAAACGCTCACTCTATTTCTCTCTATCTCTGCCTTGGCGATCACCTCATCGCTTGCCCAGAACCGTGGTAAGCAACACAAATCCAGCGACGCCCCCTTCCTCACACCCAAAGAAGCCGTCGCCAAGATGTCCATCCCGGAGGGATTCGACGTTTCCATTTACACCTCCGAACCACACATCGGCGAACCCATCGCCTTCACTTTCGACGCCAAAGGCCGCGTCTGGGTCGTGGAAAACTACAACTACGTCAACCGGCGCTCCCACAAAAACGAACAACTCAGTCGCATCCAGATTTTTGAGGACACCGATAGCGATGGCGTCTTCGACACCAAAAAACTCTTCCACGACAAGATCACCTTCGCCTCCGGTATTGCCATCGGACACGGCGGGGTCTACCTCGGCGCCCCCCCAAATCTCGTTTTCATACCCGACGCTAATGGCGACGACGTTCCCGACGCCGAACCCGAAGTTCTTCTCGACGGCTGGGGCATGCAGGACCGCCACGAAACCCTCAACAGTTTCATCTGGGGCCCTGACGGCTGGCTCTACGGTTGCCAAGGCGTTTTCACCCACTCTCTCATCGGAAAACCTGGTGCGCCTAAAGACGACCGCCTCTACCTCGATGCTGGCATCTGGCGCTTTCACCCCGAGACCCGCGATTTCGAAATCTTCGCACGTGGCCTCTCCAATCCGTGGGGCTTCGACTTCAATGATCTCGGCCACGGCTTTGCCACCTGTTGCGTCATCCCCCACCTCTTCCACATCGTCCAAGGCGGCATCTACCACAAACAATCCCGCCCCAACCTCAACCCCTACACCTATGCGCCCATCCAGACGATCCGCGACCACACCCACCTCTCTGCGCACGGCGGAGCTCGCTTCTATTTGGCAGATACCTTCCCCTCTGAACACCGCGACCACCTCTTCATGTGCAACATCCACGAGCATGCCGTCCTCACCGATTACATGGAACCGAATGGCTCCACCTACATTGGCCGACACGGGAGTGATTTCTTGCCCACCAACGATCTCGCTTGGGTTGGCTTCAGTCTGGAAATCGGACCTGATGGTGGCGTCTACATTTTAGATTGGCACGACACCGACATCTGCGGAAATGCCATCAACTTTCCAAAGAGTGGACGCATCTATCGCATCATGCCAAAAGATGCGAAACGTATCTCTCGCCCGAACATTCCCTCACTCACCGATCTTGAACTTTGCCAGCTTCAGAACCACTCGAACGATTGGTTCGTCCGCCAAGCCCGCACCGAGCTGCACCACCGCGCCATCTCCGGAAAGCTCGATCGGAAAGCCGTCCATGAAGCTCTCGACGAATTTTTCGTAAGCTCAAAAACCTCCCCAAAACGTCTTCGTGCCCTCTGGGCTCAACACGTCACCAAACGCTTCGCCGACGATGCCAAGCAGAAGCTCGTGCAGCTTCTCTCACACTCTGACGAACACGTCCGCGCCTGGGCCATTCAACTTCTAAGCGAAGACCAAACTCCACCCGCTTCGATCAAACCCATTTTGGAAAGACTTGCCCAAAGCGACGCCTCACCCACCGTCCGTCTTTACCTTGCTGCCGCCGTTCCGAGACTCCCTCTCGAGTATCGCTTCCCCATCCTGAACGCTCTTTCCCAACGCGCTGAAGATATCGACGATCCCAAACTTCCCCGCATGATCTGGTTCGCCTTGGAACCTCTCGTCACCGAGCACCCAAAAAAGGCTCTCGCTCTCGCCGCTCAAACAAAAATCCCTTTCCTCACCGAATCCGTTGCCCGCCGGATGATCAGCGGCTCTCCACAGAGCCACAAAAAACCGCGCCAAAACCTGCGCGCCAAGTGGGCCAAAGCCATCGATGCGATCGCTCCCGGCTTCAAAGTGGTCAACGTTGGCGAAGGTGGCGTCGTTTCTTTGAAAAGTTTCCGAAACGAGAAGGCCGTCCAAACCCATCCCCTCGACAAGAAAACTCCCTGCTCACTTAAGCGCCAACTTCAGGTTCCCAAAGGCAAATCCACCCGCCTCAAAATTCGCTGCAGTTACCATCCCCACGGCGATTGGCAGCTTCGCGTTCTCGCAAACAGCAAAGTCCTTCACGATCAAATCGTTTCCTTCAAAACGGTCAAATCAGAGTGGCTCGAACTCGACATCGACCTCACTAAGTTCGCGGGCCAAAAAATCGATCTCACTCTCGAGAACCGCCCCAACGACTGGCGTTATGAATTTGGCTTCTGGCACTCCGTCCAAATCACCAGCAAATAGCCATGACCAATCTCCGGCTCCTCTTGGCATGCCTTTTCCTCCCTCTTACCCTCGGCGCGGCCCCTCAACCCAACGTCATCATCGTAATGACCGATGACCAGGGCTACCCCGAACTCTCCGTTCACGGGAACCCCGTCCTGAAAACTCCTCACCTCGACAAACTCCACGGCCAAAGCATTCGACTGACCGACTACCATGTCGCTCCGATGTGCACCCCCACGCGGGGGCAATTGCTCACCGGAATCGACGCGGCCCGAAATGGCGCGAGCAATGTCAGCAGTGGTCGCGCCCTCCTGCGCCCCGAGATCCCAACGATCGCAAACTACTTCGGCGATGCCGGATACTCCACGGGTGTCTTTGGAAAATGGCACCTCGGCGCGAACTATCCCTACCGGCCCCAGGACCGCGGCTTCCAGGAAAGCGTCTGGTATCCCTCCTCGTCAATTCCCTCAGTTCCCGCCTACTGGGATAACGACTACTTCGACGATGTCTACACCAAGAATGGCAAGGAGAAGCGATTCAAAGGCTATTGCACCGATGTCTTCTTCTCCGAAGCCAAACAGTTCATCCAAAACTCCGCTAAGCACAATAAACCCTTCTTCTGTTACCTCGCCACCAACACCCCTCACGGCCCCTTCATCCCGAAACCAGAAGACCGCGAAGTCATCGCCAAAAGACTCACCGCCCCCCAATTTGATCATCTCAACAAGGGGCTCAAAAACCGCCTCGCCAGTTACCTCGGCATGATTCGCAACATCGACACCAACATGGGAGATTTGATGGAGTTCCTCGATCATCAAGGTCTGTCCAAAAACACCATCCTTATCTTCAAAACAGACAATGGCAGCCTTCTCGGCCCACAGTATTTCAACGCCGGAATGCGAGGTAAAAAAACCGAACTCTGGGAAGGCGGTCACCGCGTCCCGTGCTTCATCCGATGGCCCGAGGGCAATCTTGCCAATCCGCAAGACATCGGCGGCCTCACTCAGGTTCAGGATCTCCTTCCCACCCTACTCGACCTCTGCAAAATCGAGCCCGAGGCCGGACCAGAGTTCGACGGCATCAACCTCGCTCCTGTTCTTCGCGGCGAAGAACAGGTCTCCGACGAGCGCATCCTCATCATAAATTACAGCCGAATGCCCGGCTTCGCAAACTACCCCTCGCCTCATAGCCAAACCCAGATGCGAGCCGGTCAAGCCGGCGTGCTTTACAAGCGTTGGCGCCTCCTCGAAGACCGTGAACTCTACAACCTCGGATCCGACCCTCTTCAAAAAAGAAATGTCATCAATCAACACCCCGAACTCGTCGAAAAGCTCCGCGATCACCTCGCGAAATGGTGGAAAAGGATCGGCCCACTAGCCAATGAAGAACAGCGCATCATCATCGGCACCGAGCACGAAAACCCCACCAAGCTTTCCGGCACCGAATGGCTCGATGTCTTCATCGATCAGCAAAACCAGATCCGCAGAGGTGCGCAGAAAAGCGGCTACTGGCTCATCGATGTCGCGCGGGCTGGCGAATACGACATCGAACTCCGGCGCTGGCCCAAAGAAGCCGACGGGACGATCAGCGGAACCCTCCCTGATGGCACCGGAACCGCTCTCCCCATCACTCAAGCGAGCCTCTTCGTCAGCGGTCACAACCACCTGAGCATCGGCGAAAAACGCTCCTACCAATTCGAGGGACTGACCAAGCAAGTGAAGAAGGAAGACAAAGGCGCCAGCTTTACCATGAACCTCAAAAAAGGGCCCACCGCTCTTCACACTTGGTTCCGGGGCAAGAACACTATCCTGAGTGCCTATTACGTCTACGTAACCCGGAAGGGAGATTCTAAATGACTATGAAAAATCTCACCGTCCTATCCCTGATCACCCTTGCCCATACCTGGTCGCAGCGCCCGCCAGCAGCAAACTCCGGGCAACAATAATCGCCCCTCCGGAGCTTACGATCTTCACTTCGCTTTCCCCAACGAGAGCAAACGCGACTCGGTGCGCAAATACATCACGCCATTCGCGATGGCCGGGGTGGCAAATGTTTTTTCCTTGAGATCCACCCTCCCCAGTTCTTGAAACTCTTTGCTGGCCGCGAGGACGATGACTTCGCCGTGCTTGCTGATTCCATAGAGACGACCCTCAATCCAGACCGGCGAACTGTAACAGCTATGGCCAACCCGCTCCTGCCAATGCAACTTGCCAGTCGGTGCATCGAGACAAGTCACCACACCGTTGTCCGCCCACAGGAAGAGGAGGTCATCTTTGACCACAAAGCTGGGAACCAGGGGCACTCTTTTCGTCACATCGTAAACAAGCTCGCCCTTCTTCCCTCCGCTCTTGTCAGGGCGGACTGCAACGAGGCGTTGCCCGGAAAGCCCCTTCCCGAAGCTACCGAAGACGAGATCACCGTGAAGCTGCGGAGAGCTGACCGTGCGATCATCCCAGAGCTTATCGATCTCCCAGCTGATCTCACCGCTTTGCAAGTCGACCGCGGTGATGCCATGGGCCGTACTGGTAAAGATAGCCTCCGGCCGCTTACCAATCCGCCGGATACACGGCGTTGCGTAACCCGCCAACTCGGACTTCCGATCGATCTTCCAGCGTGTCTTTCCGGTCTTTCGTTCGAGCGCAATCAGAAAGCTTTTCCCCGAGTTCCAGTCCGTGTCCTCCGGAAGATAGAAGGAGAAACGCTTGGGATTCATCTGATCATTTGCCAAGAGGACCGAGCCGTCAGCGATAATCGGAGAACTCGCCGAGCCATGCAATCCCCTGAAAGGTCCGAGATCCCGACGCCACTTTTCCTTCCCGTCCAAACCGAGAGCAATCATGAGAACTTGTTTTGGTGTCGACCAGACAACGATCACGCCATCTTCATCAACACAAGGAGTGGCTGAGGCAAAATCGTTGTCACGGTGCAGGTGGTAGCTGTCGAAGGTGTAGTCACGGCGCCACAAAAGCCGACCACTTTCCGCATCGAAGCAGAGAATGCTGCGGCTCTTCTTTTCAGCGTCATCTCCCGTGAGAAAGATCTGTTTGCCCCATAATACCGGTGAGCTGCTCCCCTCAACCGGAAGGCCGACCTTCCAGTTGTAGTCGATATCAGTCCAGGTGACGGGGATTCCAGTGACCTCGCTGATGCCCGATCCATTCGGGCCACGAAAGCGCGTCCACTCCTGAGCTTGTGAACCGATGCACAGGAAAATCTGGACCAAAATTAGAAGGGGAACTACCAACATCGTGCGCATGGCAACAACCCTAAACCGAAAAGGATGACTTTATCAATTCCTCTCGGCAGAACCTATTTCGAAAAAATCTCAAAGATAGCAAATCTTCGACGCCCTCACCCCCGGTCCAAAGAAATAAAATAACACGCCCGGATGCCAAACTGATGCAACCCCGCGCTCGCGAACCGGACTTCTTGAACCTTTTACCGCATCGCTTCGCGGAAGTGCTTTCGACACATCGCGACATAGCGCTCGTTGCCGCCGATCTCGACTTGAGAGCCTTCTTTGATCGCGTTCCCCTTTTCATCCGTGCGAAGATTCATGGTAGCCTTGCAGCCACAGTGGCAAATCGTCTTGAGCTCGATGAGATTGTCGGCCCATCCGAGCAAGGCGGCACTGCCGGGAAAGAGGTTCCCTTGAAAGTCGGTCCGTAGTCCGTAGCAAAGCACTGGGATATCCAGATCGTCGGAGACTTGAGCCAGTTGCTCCACTTGCGGACGCGTCAAAAACTGCGCTTCATCGATGAGCACACACGCAATAGGCTGATCTCCCTGCCACGTTTCGACAAGGGCATGTATGTCGTCGTCCTGACGAAAGGTCTCGGCACCAGCTTCGAGGCCGATTCGAGAGGCAATTTTCCCGAGGCCCGCCCGTTGATCAACTTCGGGAATCAAGAGCAGGGTCTTCATCCCACGCTCCTGGTAGTTGTGACTCGATTGCAAGAGATTGGTGCTCTTGCCCGCATTCATCGCGGAATAGTAAAAGTAGAGTTTTGCCATTTTGAAAATCGTGAGGATCCTGGGACTTGAGAGCCGCTGAGATAAAAACCTTCCTAACGCTTTAAGAGGCGGATGCAAACGGCGGCCGGAACTTTAATTTCATGGCCGGTTGGCTCCAGAGAGCCAGTGTTCTGATTGATCTTGAGCACGACGACATTGTCGGAGCGTTGGTTGCCGGCGATGAGAAATTTTCCGCTGGGATCGATGCCGAAATTTCGCGGAATCTCGCCTTGCGTGGATTCGTGTTCGATAAAGTCGAGCTTCCCTGTTTCCTGATCAATTGCGAATGCCGCGATTGAGTTATGGCCCCGGTTAGAAACATAAACCCACTTTCCTGTTGGATGCACCAAACACTCAGCCGTACTGTTTCCTTTACGCTCCGTCCCATCCGGCACAGTTGATTCAATCTCCAGGACTTTGAGAGCGCCGGATTTCGCGTCGTGACTCAAGGCGGCGATCTGGAGCGACATCTCCAAATTCGTGTAAGCCCACTTACCGCTCGGGTGAAACGAGAAGTGCCGAGGCCCGGTCGCATCCGGCAATTTAAGGAACGGCTGATCGTTTGATGCGATCGTTCCGGCTGCTGCGTCGAGCTTGTAGATCAGAACTTTGTCCAAACCCAAATCCGCGACAAAGGCGCGTTTTCCGGACGGGTCAACGTTCACCGAGTGGGCATGCGGCGAGGCCTGACGCGGAAGTTGGGCGCCCTGGCCTTCATGCTGGATGAAGCCGCCGGCAGCTGGTGAAACGAGTTTTCCATTGGCGGCAATCTGGTAACTTGAGGTGCTCCCACCCATGTAGTTCGCAACCAAGAGACACTTGCCTTCGGGATCGGTTGAAATGTGACAGGGCGCGCCGCCGCCGGAGTTGACTTGGTTGATGAGCGTTAATCCGCCGTTTTTACCAATCGCGAACGAACTAACGCCGCCACCCTCTTTGCCTTTGAACTTTCCGTTTTCGGAAACGGCGAAAAGATACTTTTGGTCCGGACTGACAACGAGGAAGGATGGGTTCTCCAGCTCCGCCGCGATCACTGGATTGGACAGCTCTCCGGTTGCCTCATCGAGCGTCGAACGGTAGATCCCCTTGCTTTCGCCCCGCGTATAGGTTCCGAGGTAAACGAGCGTTTCGGCAACCGCCGCTGCAGGAACGGCGAGAGCGAGGAGATATACGAGCTTCTGAAATGGGATCATGAGAAATGCTGGTTTCACAGGCCGGAGAAAGCAATGTCCAAAAAACGGAACATCGTTTACCTGTTGATAAGCGGCCAAAAGTAAATCCCCTCCTTGTAGTCTTCACTCAAATTTGGACACTTGAGGGAAAGTCACCTAATGAAACCTCTCTCCTTCCTTACAAAGCTTACACCAGCCCTCTTCCTATTCAACGTCACCTTGCCTCTAGCTGTAGCTGACGAGAAAAAGCCCAATTTCATCTTCATCCTCTCCGATGATATAGCACAGGGAGATCTCGGCATTTACGGTCAGGAGTTAATTAAAACTCCTCGCATTGACCAACTCGCCAAGGAAGGTACCCGCTACATGCAGGCCTACTGCGGCACGAGCGTTTGCGCCCCTTGTCGCTCCGTTTTCTTCACCGGACTTCACTCCGGGAAATGCCCCGTCCGTGGCAACCGCGAAATGGCTCCCGAAGGACAATGGCCCATCCCTCCCGAAACCGTCACCATCGGTGAGGTCGCCAAGGCTGCTGGATATGCCACCTCGACCTTTGGGAAATGGGGCATGGGATTCTTTGACACTAGCGGAAGTCCGCACAAGCAAGGCATCGACCGATTCTTCGGCTACAACTGCCAACGGCACGCTCATTCCTACTTCCCCACTTACCTTTACGATAATGATGCGCCGATGCGCCTTCCCGGAAACACCGGCAAAGGAGTTGGAAAAACCTACGCGCAAGAATTGATTCAGAATGAAATGATTAAGTGGGTGAAAGAAAATGCCAAAGATCCCTTCATGATGTTTTACGCCATCACCCTCCCCCACGGCGCCCATGAAATCGATGACCTTGGCATCTACAAGAACAAGCCATGGACTATGAAACAAAAATCCTACGCCGCCCAAGTCACCCGCATCGACTCTGATATCGGCGAACTGGTCGACACCCTCCGCGAACTCGGCATTGATAAAAATACCCTCATCGTTTTCACCGGCGATAACGGCTCGTCGTTCAATCCTTCCTCCGAAATTGGCAAGCTCTTCAAGCAGGACGCAAATGGCCTTCGCGGATATAAGCGCGGAATGTACGAAGGGGCTCTTCGGCAAGCCGGCTTCGCCTGGTGGCCCGAAACCGTTCCCGCCGGCCGTGTCGACGAATCACCCTGGGCCCTCTGGGATCTCATGCCCACCTTCGTCGAAATGAGCGGAGCCACACCGCCCGAGGGATACCAAACCGACGGCCACTCGCTCCTTTCCTATCTCAAAGGAGGCGAAGCACCAAAACGCGATTACTTTTACTGGGAACTCCACAAAGGCGCCGTCGTGCAAGCTGCTCGCTGGGGCGAAAACCCTTCGTGGAAAGCAGTCCGAAACGGCATCAACAAGTCCATCGAAATTTACGACCTCATTAAAGACGCCGGAGAAAAAAACAACCTCGCCAAATCACGGCCCGATCTTGTCAAGAAAGCCGAAGATATTTTCAAAGACGCCCACCAAGTTGATGCCGAATGGCCCCTCAGCGGCCCCACTAAAGCCCAAAAAACCGAAGCCCAAAAAGCCTGGGTTATCAAACGCAAACGCGACAAGGACGGCTGGGTCCCGCCCAACGCAAAAGCACTTAAGTAGAGCAACGCACGCCCCAAATTTCTCCCATTCATTTCCTGTGAAATCCTTTGGGGGCCCGTTCTTTCTTTGACTCTTCTTGCCTAATACAAGCGCCTAACCAGCACGGCTTTCTCCGCTCGTTTCGACACCACGACTGTCTCATAGGTATCGGAGCCCAGAGTGATTATGGGCTCTCCTTCGCCCTCAGATACCGCGATCACGACTGCGTGACTCGACCGGAGCCCACCCAACCACTTTCGAGTGTCGCTGACATAAACAAGGTCACCACAGGCCGCGCCGAGGTCATCTGCCAAAGCCCGAGAAATGGTGACTCCAGCCAACCTTGCCTCTCCGCGCAATTCCGGTTCCTTTTCCAAGCGCTCGACCATCGCTTTTGCCTCAACGATCTCATGCTCGAATCCAGCAGACCCTTTATAGCGTTTAATAGCATCCGCAATCGTTCCCCACACCAGGCCTTTTTGCCGCTCCACCGACTCCGGCTTGGTCAACAAAGTCACCACTACTCCAATGGTAGAACAGACCATCAGCCCATAGCACGCACGCATGTATTTGAACTGCTTCATACCATCAAAGATCCCATCTCCCGCCTCCTTCATGGGGACCCCCTGCGCAAAAGGCTTGATAACCTCGGGCACAAACAAGGAGATCCCGATGGCAACCAAGCCTCCAACAATCGTCCAGAGAGCGGCGGTCGCAGTATAGCGCCGCCAGAACACACTCATCAACAATGCCACCACTAGGGGCGGAGTCACCGCTGCAGTGAATGCGCCATGTGCTTCATAAATGGAATCAAACATCATGAAAAGGGGCACGAGAATAACCCCGAAAACAGTCACCGAAACCGACGTCACCCGCGCTGCTTTCATCATCTGCGCTTCGGTGGCCTGAGGGCGAATGTAGGGCTTGTAAACATCGTTCACGACCACTGCTGACACCGCCGTGATCAAAGTATCCACCGTCGACATCAACGCTGCCGTCAAAGCCGCCAACACCAAGCCGAAGACTCCAGGCTGGCTCAGTAATTCTGTCGCAACGTAAAATGCCTGACCCGCTTCCACGGTATCCGGCAAGTCTCCACTGTTCACCATCGCGCGCGCAATCCAACCACCGCCACCCACCACACATGCAGCCACCACCATTAAAATTACGACCATGCCAACAGCTGCCTTACGCGACTCCCGCAGCGAATTTGCCGCCAGGAAGCGCATTACCATCCCCTGATTGAGAAAATAAAACATGGCCGTATTAGCAATGCCGTCTTGCCAGAATATCCCCACACTAGGAAAACCCGGGTCTTCATTAAAATTTGGGAAAGCGGTCCGGTGTCCCCTTGGCAAATTATCCCAAAAGGCCCCAAATCCACCAAGGCATTCAATCCCCAAGTAAAGAATCAACGCTCCCGTAAAGAGCAACATGACGCCCTGAAAGAGGTCGGTCATAATGACGCTGGTCTGCCCGCCCGCCGTCACATAGGTCGCCGAGATCACCGCCACGATGAGTGCCGCTGTCGGAATTGGCCAGCCCAACAAGGCATTGAGAACCTTGCCCATCGTGAAAAGATTAACCCCAACGTAGCCCACCAAATAAACCAATACGCACACCGTCGCCCAAAATCGCACCTTCGAATTAAACCGTCGGCCAAAGTACTCCGGAATCGAAGTCACCCGTGAGAAATACAAAATCGGCAACCAGCCGAATAATAACAAGGGCAGCCAAATCCAGTCATTGAGATACGACTGGCTGCTTGAGAGCCCATACCCAAACCCCTTGTTCGAGTATTTCACAAAGCTATACGACCCCACCGTGGTCGCTACGAGGCTAAACCCAATGAGCCAGCCGGAGAACCGTTGTCCTCCAAAGAAAAAATCTTTCGTTGTCTTTTGGCGACGCCCAAACCAAGTCCCCACGATGAGAATGATCGCGAAGTATCCAATCATGATTCCATAATCCAAGCCTGTCCCGCGCGTCTTCCCTTCACTGCCTAGGACGTGCTCAGCCCCACCCTTGTAAGCTTGCGCCGGAGCTTCATCCATCGGCGCAAACTGCAAAAATGCCGTCATCCCCAAAAAGAGGAAATACACACCAAGACACACCAGGAGATGCCATAAGCCCCGCCCGCTCCATCCCAGGTATCCCTGCCTCCACGCAAAAATCATGCCTACGAGAAAGACAATCCCACCGCCGATACTTTGGTAGAGAAATGGTTCCATGGTTAAAGAGGTGATAAACGCGAGGATTTCAACAAGTCCTCCAATTCACTGAGGTCATTGATAGTCAAATCAGGAGCCGTGGCCGGCTCAATAGCTTCCTCCCGCGTAGCCTCGCCGGTCAAGGTCAATGCCCCAAGAACCCCCGCATCCCGGGCCATACGCATGTCCGTGTAAATTCGATCTCCGACCATCACCATCTCCTCCGCAGCCAGTTCCCGCCGATTCATGATCGCCTCGAGAATTGCCGGGTTGGGCTTACCCGAAACCTGGTCCGGTTTTCTCCCCGTCGCCGACTCCAGCAAAGCGCAGATCGCCCCACAATCTGGAAGAATGATTTCCATCTCGGTCGGGCACACGAGGTCAGGGTGGGTAGCGAGGTATGGCTTGCCCTTTCCAATCCAGTAAGCGGCCCGACAAAGACGATCATAGTTCAAGCTTGTGTCGTAACCCACCACCACCGCATCACACTCTTCCTCCGCCACCACCTCAAAGCCGGCATCCCCCAAATCCTTTTTCATTCCGGGCGTTCCTAGCACAAAAATCCGACGCACCTCCGGAAAGTCAGCACACAGAGTGGAAACGCAAGCGTCGGTTGACATAACCAGCTGCTCCGCCTCTACCACAATGCCCATCAACCTCAGAGATTCCACGTAATCAGCCCGGCCTTTCGAATTATTGTTTGTCAAAAAATCCCAGCCAATCCCCAATTCCTCCAGGGTCGCCAGAAATGGCAAAGTTTCAGCAAACAAACGCCCTCCCAGATAGATCGTCCCATCCATATCGAGCACAACATGACGCACTTTTTTCCAGCGCTCTTGATTTAGCCCAAGGGAGGACTTGGTTGAAACACCCAGCATTAAGTCTGAGTCAATCAGGTCTTAAAAAAATTCCAACCCCTTAGAAAAGCAAGCGAGTGAGATGTAATTTCTAAAAACCAATTCCTGCTAATAAAAGTGAGATTACCCCCATTCGCTACTTACCAAACTAAAGGGCGATCGCTTTACGATCATTTCGCACCGAGAGAATACGGCCTGCCAAGGTCGGATTATCTACGGGGCTGCAATATCGCAACTACTTGCTCGGCTTGTTCGCCTTGGCTGCATCGCGAGCCTTTTTACGTGCTTCCCGTTTTGCTTTTCTTTTCGCTTTGTCGTCCGGAGTTAGCTTGTCAGAAATTCCCGGATCTACCTTCAGCGCTTCCGGCACCGTCACTTTTTTCCCTTTGATTTCGAGTTTTTTCACGATGGCGATTTGTTTGTCGATTTGGCCGGGTTTGGCGACGTTCCCTCCGGGAATAAACTCTCCAAAAGGACGGCCAATGGCTTCAAGGTCCTGCTGCATGAGCTTGCGCAGCTCTTTAATGCGAGGGGCTTGCTCTCGGCTATGCGCGAGGTTTACCATTTCCTTCGGATCCCTCTTGAGGTGGTAGAGTTGATCTTCCTCAAAGAAGCCGGGACGATCGGCTCCGCGAACGCCGATGCCCAAACGCCCAATGTAGGACATCGCTTTGGGAAGATTTTGCGGCGCGGCTTTCTTGATGGCGGCAACCTGTTCTTTGGTATGGCGAACGGCAATGTAGGACCAGTCTTTGGTGACGGTCGCCCGCGCAGAACCCATTTCGAGATAGAGATGGTTTCGCCAATCATTGGCTTGTCCGTTTTTGAAAAGAGGAGTGAGGCTCTCGCCATCGATTCGATAAGGCTCCGGTCTCTTCGCTTTGGCCAATTCGAAGTAAGTGGGGGCGAGGTCGATGTTCTGCACGAGTTCCTCACAGACCTGCCCGGCGGGAATTCCTTTCGGCCAGCGCATGATCATGGGGACCTGACAACTTCCGTGTGAAAAGACGGAGGCCTTGCCATCGCGACCGTGATCGGGTGCAAAAATCACGAGCGTGTTATCGTCGATTTCGAGTTCCTTGAGTTTCCGCATCACGGCCCCGAGCGAATCGTCGATCCACGCTTCACCGGCCACGTGACTGTCTGGGTCAAATCCTTTTTCCTTGATGGTTTTAAGGAGTTCGGCGCGAGGGGTCATGACCTCGGGAAGGCTTTTAACTTCCCCCTCGCCGGTGATGAGCGGATGATCCATGGATTTTCGCCAAGATTTATCCGGCCCATGCAGCAGGGTGCTGCAAAGATGAAGGTAAAAAGGGCCGTCCTTGTTCTCCTCAATGAATTCCAGCGCGGCCACCGTCGGCCACTCTGCGTTGTGCATGGAATATGGCGAATGCATGTTTTCCCCGTAGATGTTCTTGGCCCAGGAAAAGCCCAGCGTTTTGAGATAACGACGCATCAAGCGTTCGTTGTGTTTGAACTGAGCCGAGATTTCAGGTCCGGGGCGCGCGTCTTTGGGAATGTCAATCAATCTGTCTTTGCCTTCGTAGAACTCCGGGAAATCCAGTTTGGACGTGAGATGAAACTTCCCAACAAACCCCGTCTTATAACCGGCCTCGCGGAGCACATTCCCAACGTTCATCTTGTCGCGCTCCAAGGCGACATTGAAATTGGGAAGACCCTGATTCTCTTTGCCGCCGACAGCTTCCGTGTAAAGCTTGCTATGCGAATTTCCCGCATAACGACCGGTCAGGAAGCTGTATCGAGAAGGAGTGCAAACCGAGCTGCTGACGTAGGCTCGGGTGAACTTCATGCCCTCCTCTACCATACGATCTAGGTTGGGAGTGTATGTTTCGCCCCCAAATGCAGCAATGCTCGATGGGTTCTGATCATCAATCAAAAACATGATGATGTTGGGACGCTCCCGGTCATCGGCTGAGGCGACCATTACCGACAGGCAGAAGAGTGAAAATGAGAGAAAGGATTTCATGGTGAGATTAATCAAGTGGAATACGTTCCGCGCAGGGCCGATCATTTCGATGGTTTGGGACTTGGGCTACCCTTCTTTGCTTCGCGTTCCTTGATACGCTCAGCTTTCTTTTTCTCGCGTGCCGCTTTTTTTTCTTTGTTCGACATTTTTTTGGCAGACGCACCGGCATCAGGCTTCCAGCGTTTGGCCTGCTTACTTACCGGATCGGCCATTTCGTCGAGCCATGTATTGTATTTGGTGGTGAGTTCGGAAACCACTTTTGGGTGTTTGGCCGCGAGGTCTGTTGTTTCGCTAAGGTCTTTTTCGAGATCGAAGAGTTCAATGCGTTTTTTCTCTGCGACCAATTTCCAATTCCCGGAACGAATGGCCCACTTTCCTTTTTCACCCGCAGAGCTCCAATACAATTCGTCGTGGAGTTTGTCGGTCTTACCTTTGAGGGCCGGCAGGATGCTCTTGCCGTCCGGAGCTTTGTCCTCGGGCATTGGAAGCCCGGCCGCGTCCAGGGCGGTGGCGAAGAGATCGATCGACCACATGGGAACGTCACACTTCTTCCCGCCTTTTAGTTGGTCGGGCCACGAGACAACGAAGGGAACATGAACTCCACCCTCGTAGTCCATCTGCTTGAAGCCACGAAGCGGAGCATTGTTGGCGCTCATGGCCCCCGAACCGCCATTGTCCGTGAGAAAGATAAGCAGGGTATTGTCAAAAAGGTCGTGCTTCTTCAGCGAGTTCACAATCTCGCCCACTCCGAGATCTAGATGCTTGATCATGGCCATCAGGGTATCGCGTTTCTTGTCCCCGGTCACATTCTTGATATCTTTCTCGGGGGCTTCCGGTGGCGAATGCACGGCGTTGTAAGCGACATAGAGAAAAAAAGGATCCTCCTTGTGACGATCGATAAAGTCGACCGCTTCCTCGGTGATTCGAGTGGTGAGGTAGCCTTCTTCTTTGATCGATTTAAGGCCGCGGTAAATGGGATGATCCATATCCGAGTGGTCAAAGTAGGGATGGGCCCCGCGTCCCATAAAACCATAGAATTCATCGAAGCCCCGATTCATGGCGTGATACTCTTTCGTCAGTCCGAGGTGCCACTTGCCCAATGCCCCAGAGACATATCCGGCTGGCTTGAGCCGCTGAGGAATAAATACCTCATCAAGCGGAACGCCTGATCCTCCTTCACCGGCGGTATAAATTCCAAATCGTTGCTGATAACGACCCGTCATGAGTCCGGCACGAGTTGTCGAACACACGTGTCCACTGGTGTAGCCCTGAGTACAGATGATGGACGAATGAGCAAGGGCATCGATATTCGGCGTAGCAACTTCCGGTGGGGAATGGGGATTGTAGCTGACATCGGCATAACCCTGGTCATCGGTGAGAATGATGACGATGTTCGGTTTCTCATTCGCTAAGATTATGGAGGGCACTCCGGTCAAACCGAGAGGTAATGCTTTTAGTAGGTGTCGAAGTCTCATGGTTACTTTTAAGAATTAATTGGATGGGGTGAGTTCGAAGTCATGCACTTTACACCAGAGAACAACATTGGTCTCCTGCATGACATCTCCCGCCTGAGTGCGGTCGCAAAGAAGGGACAATACATAGGCGAATAGCCAACTCTGATGACTGGTCAGACGCTTAAGGGGTTCTAAAGATGGTTCTGGTCGCTTTCGGGGCATATATTTTCGTGGTTGATATCGGATGGTCGAAGAGGATACACACGGGAGCGCAGGTTGGTTACGGTTGAGAGAAAAAAGACCAGAAATTATAAGCATTCGAATGCAACCTCTTGCAAACAAAGGGGTTTTAATCATAATAAGAAGCTTTATTTTTCGTTTCTAGTAACCTTAAAAATCGCTTCCAAACACCTCCTTCCAATCGTCAGCAAATAACCATGACCACCCGCCTTCTCCTCTTCCTTTTAGGATTCAGCATTTCGAGTCTAAAGCTCTCTGCTATCGACAGGCCTAACATCCTCTTCTGCATCTCCGACGATCAAAGCTACGCTCACACCGGAGCAAATGGCGATCCCGTCGTCAAAACCCCCGCCTTCGACCGTATCGCTGAAGAAGGACTCCGCTTCACCCATGCCTTCTGCGACGCCCCCACTTGTGGGCCCTCCCGCTCCGCCATTCTCACCGGCCAAGCGATCTGGCGACTCGAAGAGGCTGGCAACATCCACAGCACTCTCCCAGCCAAATTTGCAACCTATCCCGACCTCCTTCAAAAATCCGGCTACTCCATCGGCTACACCGGAAAGGGATGGAGCCCCGGCCGCCTCGAACCCGGGGGGCGCTCTGAAAACCCCGCCGGACCACCCTTCCAAAAAAAGCGCCTCTCACCGCCCTTCAAGCAAATACGTCACACCGACTACGCCGGCAACTTCTCTGACTTCCTTGCGCAGTCTCCAAAAGACAAACCCTTCTGCTTCTGGCTCGGCACCTCGGAACCCCACCGCGGCTTCGAGTCCGGCGCTGGAAAACGAACCGGCAAAGACCCCTCCAAAGTCATCGTCCCGCTCATCTTCCCCGATAACGAAATCATCCGCAACGACCTCCTCGATTACTTTGTCGAAATCGAACACTTTGATTCCCAGGTGGGACGCGCTATCGCACTGTTGGAAAAATCAGGACAGCTCGACAATACCATTATCGTCGTCACCAGCGATCACGGCATGCCTTTCCCCCGCGCCAAAGCGAGCCTCTACGACGACGGCTCCCGCATTCCGCTCGCCATCCGCTGGCCCGGAGGAATCACCCAGCCGGGCCGGACCAGCGACGCCTTGCTCAATCTCAGCGACCTCGCCCCCACCTTTCTCGAAGCAGCCGGTCTCAAACCACCAGACATGATGACGGCGCAGAGTCTTCTCCCCATCTTCAAAAACCAAACTTCGAAAAATCACCACGCCGCCTTCATTGCCATGGAACGCCACGATGGCTGCCGCAAAGGGGGCAAAGGCTATCCGTGCCGCGCGATCCGGACTTCCGACCACCTCTACATCCACAACTTCGAACCCACCCGCTGGCCCTCCGGCTCTCCCGACCCATCGGTGTGCGCCCGCGCTATTCCCTATGGCGAGATCGATAGCTCCCCCACCAAAAACTTCATGATGGAATATCGAAACAAGCACGGCATTGCTCGCTTGGCAGAACTCGCCTTCGGGATGCGTCCCGCCGAAGAACTCTACGACCTCAAAACAGATCCCCATCAAATGAATAACCTCGCCGGATCAGTTCACCTCGAGAAGACCCAAACAACCTTGCGAAAACAACTCTTCGATCACCTCAAAAAAAGCAAAGACCCGCGCGTCATTGGCGGCCCCGTCAACTGGGATCACCACCCCTACTACGGCGTCATTCACACCAAAGGATGGTCCGTCGACCCAACACCAACATCACAAAAATGAATCCCAAACTTCCTCGCCGCAACGTCCTCCGTGGACTCGGAGTCTCTCTCGCCCTTCCAAGTTTCCATAGCCTTCAAACAGGCTTCGCCGCCCCCAAGGAATCCACTCCCCCCCGCCGCCTTCTTTGTCTCGGCAACCACCTCGGCTTCCATCCACCCGCCTTCTTTCCAAAAGAAACTGGCTCCGATTATACCAGTAGCCCCACTCTCAAGAACATCGAGAAACACCGAAAAAAATTCACCGTTTTTTCGCACCTCGATCACGCAGTCGGCGGCGGCCACAATGGCGTCGAAGCATTCCTCACCGGAATCCGCAAAGAGGAATCTTCCGGCTTCCCGGAAAAAAACATCTCACTTGATCAAGTCGCCGCCGAACACATCAGGAGCACCACCCGCTTCCCCTCCATCAATGCCGGGCTCGGCACAGGAACCGACATGTGCTGGACCCGCACCGGCGTCCGCATTCCCCCCGTCAACAATCCCGCCCGCCTCTTCGAGGCCCTCTTCGTCCAAAGCGACGTCTCCACTCGTAAACAAGAACGCCAACGACTCAGCGAACAAACCAGCGTCCTCGACGCCCTCCGCGAATCCGCAAAATCTCTCCATCGCGATCTCAATCCCACCGATCGTGACAAACTCGACCAATACCTCACCTCGGTTCGCGACGTGGAGCGTCGCCTTCAGATGTCGGAGGCCTGGCTCGACAAACCAAAACCCAAGCCTGCAATCAAACCCATCACTGATGAAGAGCGACCTCACATCGAAGAAATCCCTCTCTTCTTCGACCTACTTACCCTTGCCCTGCAAACCGACTCAACCCGCGTTGCCACTTTCGAAATCCCAATGGGCTTCACTGTCTCCGATCTCAACAAAGTCGAATTGGGCTACCACGGCATCTCCCACCACAGCAAAGGCGAAGGAAAACTTGCGCAACTCAAAATCGTCGAAGATTACATCTTCACCCAAGTCAATCGGCTCTTCAACGGCCTCGAGGAAGCCCAACTCCTCGATGACACCCTCGTCATCATGGGCAGCGGCATGAGCGATGCCTCAACTCACAGCAACAAGGACCTCCCTGTCCTCCTTGCCGGCGGCGGGCTCAAACATCAAGGACACCTCCCATCCGCCGCCGACCACCATCGCGTCCCTCTCTGTAATCTCTGGCTCTCGGCCCTCCAATGGTTCGGCCTTGAACGCGAACACTTTGGAAAAAGCACAAGCACCTTCTCCGGGCTCTTCTAATGCTCCGCTACTACATCATCGCACTCTGCGGCTTTACCCCCTTCAGCCAGGCTGCCCTTCCGCAGAGTTTCCTCGCCAAGCATTGCTATCAGTGCCACGGACCCGAGAAACAAAAAGCCGACCGCCGCTTCGATAACCTCTCCCCGAATATCGAAAACTTCCAGCAACAGGAGCGCTGGCAGGAAATCGTCGACCAACTCAACCTTGGCGAAATGCCACCCGAGGACGAACCTCAGCCTACTCAGGCCGAGCGGCTCGCCGCCATCAACTCCCTCACTCAGGGAATCACCACGGCCCGCGAAAAACTCAAAGGAGCCGGCCAGCACACGACCCTCCGACGCCTCAATAGGGTGGAATACCGCCAAACCATCGGCGACCTTCTCGGCCTCAACGTCGAGGCCTGGGATCCCTCGGAAGACCTCCCCGCCGATGTCACCCACCATGGATTCGACAACAATGGAGCCCAACTCGTCACCTCAGGTCTTCTGTTGGAAAAATACCTTCCCGCCGCCGAAGCGGCAATCCAACGCGCCACCCACTTCGAAGATAAACCCGAGTCAAAACACCACACCCAATCCTCCCCCTTCTACTTCCAGGGCAAAGAATCTAAAAATCTTCCAAAACTCTTCCTCACTGGACGCTTCCGCTTCGTCCCCGAAACTCCTTATACCGACCTCTACGGAAGACACTACCGAGGTGGCCACCTCGGCTTCCTCCCCCTCTACCAACAGGGCGGAGTTTCCCACAGCGGTCAATACACCATCCGCGTCCGCGCCGCTGCCGTCGACCGCACCCACGACTATCGCGAAGGCATCCTTACCTCCCGCAACGGTGACCCCCTCGTCCTCGAACTCGCTTCCGTCGACCGTCAGGGGAGCGTTACTTCCGCCGGCAGCGTCCGAAAAATGGTCTCCCTAAACACTTACGAACTTACCGAACCCAAACCAAAATGGATCGAATGGACCGGCTATCTCGAGAAAGGTTACGAACCCGAAGTCCGCTTCCGCAATGGCACCCTCTCGGCCAAAAACCTCGTCTTCAAACTCGGCCGGCTCGCCCAAGATCGCCCTGAAATTAAGCCCTTTATCCATCTCAAGCCGGGTAACGAACGCGGCCACGGTATGCTCCGCGCCTACCAAGGCCCAAAACTACGTGTCTGGGAGATCCAAGTCGAAGGCCCTCATCTCCCGAGCTGGCCCCCGCACGGGCATCGGCTCCTCTACGGCAAACTCAAACCTGCCGACTTAGATCAAGAAACCATTCACGAGCGGCTTAGCCTCTTCGCCCAACACGCCTTCCGCCGGACTCCGAACAAAGGCGAACTCCAACCCATCCTCTCTCTTGTCTCCGCCAAACTGGACGCCGGAGTTACCCCCTTAAAAGCCCTCCAAATCGGCTTCCAAACCATCCTTTGCTCACCCGGATTTCTCTACCTGAAAGAAGACCAAGGCGACCTCAACCCCCACGCCCTGGCCTCGCGACTCTCCTACTTTCTCTGGTCCTCTCTGCCCGACGAAAATCTTCTCCAACTCGCCGAAAACAACACCCTCAACGACCCCAAAGTTCTCAAAGAGCAAGTCAATCGAATGCTTGATAATAAGAAAAGCGAACGCTTCACCCGCAACTTCCTCCGCATCTGGCTCGAACTCGACAATATCGGTGAAATGCCTCCCTCCACTGATTTCCGAAACTACTACCGCGACAATCTCGAAAGCGCCATGCGCAAGGAAACTGAGCATTTCCTCTCCCACCTCCTTCAGCAAAACCTCCCCCTCCGCGAATTCCTCACCGCCGACTACAGCTTTCTCAACCGTGAACTTGCCAAACACTACGGCATCTCTGGAGTCGAGGGCACCGAATTCCGCAAAGTCGATCTCCCAAAGGCCACACGCGGCGGCATCCTCGGCCACGGCAGCTTCCTCACCGCCTCCGCCAATGGCGTCGACACCTCACCCGTAGTGCGCGGGATCTATGTCATGAACAAACTCCTTGATTACACCCCGCCGCCTCCGCCCGACGACGTCCCTGAAATCGAACCCGACGTCCGCGGCGCCACCACCCTCCGCCAAAAACTCGTCAAGCACCGCGCCGACGCCACCTGCGCCCAGTGCCACAACAAAATCGACCCCGCTGGATTCGCCCTCGAAAACTACGATGCCATCGGCACCTGGCGCGATCGCTATCCCGACAAACTCGCAGTCGACTCCTCCGGAAAACTCCACAGCGGCGAGACCTTCAGCACCAACCCTGAGTTTCGCCAACTCATCGCCTCCCGGGAAAAAACCTTCACCCGCTGCCTTACCAAAAAACTCCTCACCTACGCCATCGGCCGCGAACTCAACAGCAACGACCGCCCCTCCATCGACCGTATCTGCGAGGAAATGGCTGGCCCCGAAAAAGGAATACGCGATCTCATTCAAGCCGTCGTCACCAGCACCATCTTCCGCCAAAACTAGCTCACCATGATCCGCCCCGTTCTCACCTTCCCCACCCGCCTCTTCCTCTTTCTAGTAGGATTTAGTATTTCGATTACAGACCTTTTTGCCGGCGAGAGGCCCAACATCATCTTCTTCCTCGTCGATGACCTGGGTCAGCGGGATGTAGGGTGCTACGGGAGCCAGTTCCACGAGACTCCAGCGATCGACCAGTTGGCAAAAGAAGGCGTGTTATTTAAGAATGCCTACGCCACCTGCCACGTCTGCTCACCCAGTCGCGCGAGTATTCTCACCGGAAAATATCCCGCCCGGACTAATTTGACGGAATGGCTGGGAGGGCGTCCCGAGCGGGATTATGAACCGCTGCATCACGGGGAAAAACTGACCGCATTGCCAGACGAGGAGGTCACCCTCGCCGAGACCCTCAAGCGCCATGGCTATGCCACTGCGAACTACGGCAAAGCGCACGTGAGCGTGAATCCGAAAAACTACGGTTTCGACGAAGAGATCACGGGATGGGTGCGCTCCTATCACTATCCTTTTGGTGGCGCCTATGATAAAAAGCTCCCGGCGAAAGAAGGCGACTACTACACCGACAAGCTGACCGATGCGGCCTTGGATTTCATTGAACGAAATCAAAATCAGCCCTTTTTCGTGCATCTTGAACACTTCGCGGTGCACGACCCGATTCAGGGACGTCCGGACTTGGTGAAAAAATATCGCAAGAAACTCGCGGCGATGCCGAAACAGAAAGGGCCGGACTTCATTCTTGAGCCCAACCCGGACGGGGCACAGCTCACGAAGGAAGAGCTTAAGGCGCTGGCTGAAAACGACGAGTTACAGGCGCATCAGGACGCTCGCGTCTGGTGGGTGAAGCAGAAACAAGACAATGTCGAGTTTGCCGGCATGCTTGAAGCAACGGACGAGAGCCTGGCGCGTATTCGTGCAAAACTTAAGGAACTTGGACTGGACGAGAACACCATCATTGTCTTTACGGGCGACAATGGTGGCATGTCGGCCTCGAATCAGTATCGCGGTATTAATCATCAGCGTAAATTTCTGGACGCTCATTTCGCAAGTTCCAACCTTCCGCTGCGGGGGGCCAAAGGATGGAACTACGAAGGCGGCATTCGCGTGCCCTTGGTTGTTTATTGGCCGGGCAAAACTCAAGCCAACACCACTTCGCAAGCTATCGTTACGAGTACGGACTTCTACCCCACTCTGCTAGAAATGTTGGGCCTCCCCGCATTACCTGATCAACATAAAGACGGGCGCAGTTTTGTCCCAGCTTTGAAAGCGGAAGCCTACGACCGTGGACCGATCTACTGGCACTTCCCTCATTACAGCAATCATGGTTACCAAAGTCCAAATGGCGCCATTCGCTCCGGGCGATACAAATTGATCGAATACTACGAAAACGGAACCGTTCAGCTCTTCGATCTGGAGGATGATATCGGCGAACGCAAAGACCTCGCAAAATCAAAACCAGAGATCGCCCAAAAATTGAAGAAAATGCTCCATGACTGGCGGATGGAAGTTGACGCTAAGATGCCCTATCCCAAAACCGCCACTTCCAAACCCGCGCCGGGGGCGCGAGCTCCCAAACCGGTTAGCAAAGCAAACAACTTGCCTGCAGATGTCAAAAAATTTGCGCCGGGTTGGACAATCAAAAACTGGGGTGGACCAGGGATGAAGCCGGGCCTGCGAAAGGCATGGGGCGGGCGTAAAAACGTTTTGTTGACTCACCCGCTAAGCAGGGAGATTCCATGCGTTCTATCTCGTAGTATTGATGTGCCTCCTGGAAAAAAGACCGCCCTGACCTTCGCGGTTAACAATCATCCGAAAGGAAACTGGACCCTGCTCGTCAGGATCGATGGTGTGGAAGTCCTCCGTAAATCCATCGAAGAATCATCATGGCAAAAGTTCCAATTCGACCTAACAAAGCACGCGGGAGAAACGATCAAGATCGAGCTGGAAAACCAGGCCAGTGACTGGACTTTCGAGGCCGCATACTGGAACCGTATTGAACTGATTGAGTAGGGAGAAAGGGCCAAATCAGATCCCCTTTTCTGAGACAACATGGGTTGTCTCTCTTATTTTGCGAGTTCAAATCCAGTCTTTGGAAAACTGATCAAGGCCTCAAGATCCCTTCCCGCCATCTAAAGCTCCCCACCCGAACGGGGAAGGACCCTCTTTATAATGTGCTGAGAGATTTTTTGACCTAATATGGGCGTGCCTTCGATCACACAATTCAGCTCGGATAGGAAAATTTTCATCGCCCACTGAGAACCACCCCGGCTGGCGGGCTAAACGGAGAATGTGGGAAGCGCGGTTATGACAAACCCGCCTGACAACCCATGTCATCAAGCGTTCAGTCAACTCTACCCCGGCAAGCCTGCCACTCCCAATTCGTCTCCTGAGAAATCGATCGCGCAACCGAAGCCTTGCTGGGCGAGAGTAGCAACCTCAAGACGGCCCTCACGAATCTGGAGCGATGCGTATCCCTCCTCGGTCATGGTATAGAGCCCGGGGTAGGTGGCGGTCACTTTCTTCTGAACGGAGAGCGGGAACATCGACAGCCCCCTGAAGTAGTGATGCCCGTTCCGCTCGATATCATCGATCTTCAACGTCGCCATGACCTCGAGATCATTCAAGAGAGCGATCGGCCCGACATTGGCGAGATCCTCCCCGCTCATCAGCCACTGCTCGTCCGATCGCTGGCGTCGATACGACTCGATCAGGCATCTGTTAGCGAGCCCCTTAAAAACTCCCTTGCAGTTCTTGTGGCTCGTCCCGCGATAGCCCAACTCCAAAGCCCGGCGGAGGGAGCTCAGTTCGGCATCGGACTCGTCGATGATCAGGGGCGGCGCTTCCGGCCAGGCCGCGATCCCCTCCTTCACGTCATCCTGCAGAGCGTCGTCGCGGTAAATCGGCTGCTCCACGAAGATGAGATGCTCCGACGAGAGAAACTCCCGGAGCGCCGGCTCCGCAAGATAGGCCTCCCAGTGTTTCCGGAATTGCGCGATGGTCCGATACTGCTCATTGCCATCGAGGGTGAGGCGGTAGGCGGGAACTTTGACGGAAAAGAGGGCCGCCAAACGCTTCAACCTCGGCACATCGACCGCCAAATCCCCGCAGACCTTCACCTTGAAGTGCGTGAGCCCATAAACATCGATGGCATCCGTGAGCGCCTGGGGTAGCGCGTCGTCTGCCTTGTCTTCCTGCGGAATCTCGTTCGCAAAAAGTGGATCACCCAAACCCACGGTATGGCGGGCAATCACCGACTTCTCAGCTTCTCCCAACCAATCCGCCGGCTCTGATCCTGCGAGTTCCGAATGCACCTCCGCCAGATCGATCCCGAAGGCATTGCTCTTCACCGCCTCCGCAAACCCCAATCCCTTGGCCCGGCAACCAGCATCGATCATGGCCCGTTCCACGAGACTCGTTCCAAGGTGCGCCAACAAGGGCGGCACCCCGTTCTCCCGCGCCCAGGCCTCTTGCCTCCCATAAACCTCACGCCACCAAGCAAAGAGCGACCCCTCCTCGACCTCGCGCCCAAAAGAGACGGCCTGCTCAATCACCCGCAACATCTCCGGCAAATCCTGCTCGAAGGTCGTCTCCGGATTTTTCGTAAACCATTTCGGCGGCAAGCCTTCCGAGGCCAAGCCCGAAACGTTCTCCCCGTCGATCGAGGCACTCACCGAGAGAAGCACATGCGGCAATTCCGTCATCACCGCAATCCCGTAACGAAAGGGGAAGCGAGTTCTCATCCATCGGGTGCGGAAGGAAACTGAATCAATTGCATAGGTCATTCCTTGTCAGAGTTTGTGATTCCGGCGGTATAATGCCAACCTATAAAATAGAACTAATCATTAAGGCGTTTGACGCTGACCTCGGCCCGGATGTCCGTCCGCACGTGGCGTTCGACGATCAGCTTCTCGGTCTGGAAGAGGATGCTCATGGGAAAAAAGGGACCCTTACAGCTGAGATCGCCATCACTTCGGACTCTAGTGCGCTGCGCACCAACATTCTTGGATGATTCGGTCACAATTCATTGTATTATTTGGAATCCATGGTGATTTAGCCTTGTGATCTGGGCCGAAAACTGTTGATTTTAAGGACTACGGGGTGCTTATTGCCTTTCGCCACATCCATTGACCAAATGAGCAAACCTGACATCCAGCCGCAGGATCAGTACCCCCGTCGGAGCAGTCCCGCCGACGTCCACTTTCCGGACCACGGACTGACCGTGATCGAAAGTCACCACGCCGAAACCTTCCACATGGAGCGGAAGCAATGGCCCTTCCACAAGTTTTGTTGGGTCGCCATGGGCCAGGGACTGCTCGAACTCGACCAAGGAGTGATCCCCATCCAGCGAGATCAATTCCTCCTCCTACCAGCCAACCTCGAGCACCGCTTTGTCGATCACCACACCGACCCCCTCACTCTCGTCATCGCCTGTATGGATGAGCGCTTTCTGGTCCCCGGACGCCGACGGGAAGCAGTTTGGCAGGCAGCGTGCGCCAGCCTTCCCCCCGGACGCCCTTGTCGCGCTCGTGGAGCATTCCAGCACAGCAAGATGGTCGACCAACTCAAGCTCATGCTGCGTGAGCAAACTCTTTCCCAACCCGGCTGGGAACTCGCAAGCAATTCGGCGGCCAGCGATCTGCTCGTACACACCATCAGATCCTGCATCCCCGCACACGACTCCGGGCGAAACAGCAATCAGGCCGTAGACGCAGTCATCGAGCATCTCGATGCCAACTTCTACAAGCAGGTCCCCCTCCCCGAGCTTGCGGCGCGGTGCAACTTGTCTTCCCGCCGCTTCACCGACCTCTTCAAATTACGCACCGGGCGCACCTTGACCAACTACGTGAACGAACGCCGCATCAACTATGCCATGGAGCGGCTTCGCGAGACCCAACACATCCTCTATTCCTGCTACGAATCCGGCTTCCGCGACGTGGCCTACTTCTATCGGGTCTTCAAACGCCAAAGCGGGATGACTCCCGGAGAGTTTCTCGCCAGCTGCGATTCCGCCGACCACCAACCCGCCGCCTCATGACCCAGCCACCTTCCGACAGTCTCCGCCCCCTCCGCATCCGCTTGACAGTTGTGTTCCTTCTCGCCCTCCTGCTTGGCCCCGGTGTGGGGGCCCACCTCGCCGGCGGTGATCCCGAGAATGTGCGATTCCTCTTCGGCGTGCCTGCTCTGTACATTTGGCTCGTCTTCAGCTGTCTCGTCATGACGAGCTGCATTCTCATCGCTGCCCGCACCCTCTGGAAAGACGAAGACTGATGGACTACATCCCGCACATTACCCTGGTCCTCTATCTCGTCGGGCTCCTGGCTCTCGGGATTCTTGGCCTGGTGAAAGGCCGCCAGGCCAAGCACGCCGAAGCCGACTACTACCTCGCGAGCCGCGGGCAGGGAGTGCTGACCACCTCGCTCACCATCATGGCGACCTACTTCTCGGGCTTCGCCATCCTCACCTTTCCCGGCTGGGTCTACGGCGATGGCGTCCCGCCGATGTTCTATGCCCTCAACCTCCCGGTGGCCGCCGCGGCGATCTACCTCCTCGGCAACCCCATCCGCCGCATCGGCCGCAAGCGCGGATACATCACCCCGGCCGACATGATCGCGGACTACTACGGGGACTCGCAATTCATCCGCGGCATGGTGGCATTTCTCGGAGCCCTCTACGTCATCCCTTACGTTGTGATGCAGGTGAAAGCCGGAGGAATCCTCGCCCAAGGTCTCTTCCCCGACGTCGCCAGCGTAACGCTGCTGGGTCAAGAGCTGACCATGGAAAACGCCGGCGTCGGCGCCCTTTCGCTCGTCACGATGATCTACGTGATCGTGGGCGGGATGCGCTCGGTGGCCTGGACCGATGTCTTGCAGGGCTTGCTGCTCCTCTCCGCGATGCTCCTTTCCGGAGTCGTCGTAATGCACGCCCTCGGTGGCCCGAGCGGCTACTTCCAAGAGGTTAGCAAACTCGACGGCCAACTCCTTACCATGCCGGATGCCCCGGCCAAATTCAACGCCTGGCATGCCGTCACCTTCTGTGCCTTCGCCTCGCTGGCCAGCATCGTGCAACCGGCACAGTGGATGCGCTTCTATGCCGCCCGCGACTCCGCCACCTTGCGGCGCACCGCCATCACCTTCTCCACCGTCCTGCCCATTTGCTTCATCTTCGGCGTCTTCCTTGTCGGCCTCGGTGGTCGGGCCCTCTACCCGATGCTGGCCGACGGCTCGCTGCCCGAAGGCCTCAGCAACCCGGATCAAATTGTGGTACGAGTCATTCTTGACCTCTTCCCCGAACTCCTCGGCATAGTAGGCGTCATCCTCGTTTCCCTAATCCTCGTCGCGGTCATGGCAGCCTCCATGTCCACGGCCGATTCGAACCTCCACGCCCTCTCCGCCGTGGCCACCCGCGATGTTTACCATCAACTCCGCCCGAAAGCCAGAGAGAGGGAACGGACCTGGTTTGGAAGGGCCGTCATCGTGGTCGCCACTCTGGCGGCAGCGGGAATCACCTACGGGGGATCCGGGACAAACCTCCTCGATACCATCGCGGCCTTCTTCTTCCTCGCCATGGCCTTCTCGGCGCAACTCCTTCCCATCACCATCGACCTCCTCTTCCTTCGCCGGGGTACTAAGGTCGGGGCGGTGGCGGGACTGGTCGCCGGCATGATCATCGTCTTCCTCTTTCCACCCCTTGGGACTCTCCTCTTCGGCGAAGACAGCGCGCTCGTCTCCGGCACCGGCAAGCTCAAGGCCCTCCTCGACGTCGGCTTCTGCGGCATGGTCGTCAATACGATCGTCTTCATCGTCGTCAGTCGCTTCACCACGCAGCCCGACGCTGCGCATCGCGAGGCCTTCGCCCAAGATCTGAAAAATCAACCTCAACAGAACGAAGACCTACCAATTTTCAAACAATGAACACTCCATCCATTCCCAGCTCCCCTCGTATCCTGACCACCACCGTCGGTTCCTACCCGGTTCCAGACTGGCTCAGTGCCCTGCCTTCCGAGCAGGCCGTCATCGACGCCACCCGCGTAATCTTCGACACCCAGCGCCAGTCCGGCATCGACCTGCCCACCGACGGCGAGCTCTACCGCTTCGACGTCAACCACCCCGACACCAATGGCATGATCGAATACTTCGTCGGTCCAATGGGCGGTTGCAGTTCCACCATCGGACGGGCCGACACCGAAGCTTTTCGTGCCAAGCAGGAAATGGGCTTTCGCTCCAAGCCCGCCGCGGTTGTTCGCGAGGCGCTCCACGGAGGCGGCCTCAACCTCATCGAAGACTGCCGCCGGGCCGGAAGCGTGGCCGGTGGTCCCTTCAAGTTCACCGTGACCAGCCCCTACATGCTGGCCCGCACCCTCCTCAACACCCACTACGGCGACTTCGACGCCCTCACCCTCGCCATCGCCGACGTCCTCGCCGAGCAGATCAAGGACCTCCCCTGCTCCTGCCTGCAGGTCGACGAAGCCAACATCCCCGGCAACCCGGAACACGGTCCGCTCGCCGCCGAAGCCATGAACCGCGTCCTCGACGCCTTCGACGGCCCCACCGCGGTGCACTTCTGCTTCGGCAACTATGGCGGCCAAACCATCCAGGCGGGGAAATGGAAACCGCTCCTCAAATTTCTCAACGCCCTGCACGCCGACCACCTCGTCCTCGAACTCGCTCATCGCCCCAAGGACGACCTCGAGGCTCTCAAGGAGATCCGCCCCGAGATCGGCATCGGTCTGGGCGTCGTCGACATCAAGGTCAACCACGTCGAGACCCCGGATCAGATCGCCAAGTCGATCGAAGAGGCCGAAGCCGCCCTCGGCGAAGGCCGTGTGAAGTTCATCCACCCCGACTGCGGATTCTGGATGCTCAAGCGCTCCATCGCCGACCGCAAAATTGCCAACCTCGCCAAGGGGCGGGATCTGTATCTCGGATAAGGAGCCATGACAGCCCTCAGCACCACACTTTGCTTCCTTTCGCTGGCCCTCAACCTCCCAGCAGCCAAGGTCGTGTGCGTGGAGAAAGAGGACGATATTGTCATCACCAGCAACGAGCGACATGTCCTCACTTATCACAAGACAGCCAAGGTCCCGGATGGCGTGGAGGCCAAGTATGCCCGGAGCGGCTTCATCCACCCGATCACCACTCCTTCCGGCAAGGTCCTGACCGACGGCTACCCCCAACCTAAACACAGCCACCAGAATGGAGTCTTCCTCATCTGGAGAAAGGCAAGCTTCGAGGGGAAGGAACTCAATTTCTGGGAGCCCAGCGAAGCCACCGTGCGCCATGAGAAGACACTGGAACTGATCAACCAGGAGGACTTTGCCGGCTTCCGCGTAGAGCGGACCCACGTTGACGGAGACCGGATCATCCTGACGGAAATCTGGACGGTGAGAGTGCACGCCGACACCGGCCACATCGATCTGGACTCCGAGCAGTATTGCGCAACCAAGTCACCTCTTACCCTTGCCCGCTACCACTACGGCGGCATGGCGATCCGTGGCTCCCGCCAGTGGTTTCCCAGCGCCCATACCTCCGCTGGAAAGGGCGCACGGAACGATGAGTTCGCCGCGCCCGTCAGAATGCTCACCAACGAGGGACTTACTCAGGAAAATGGCAACCACAGCCGTCCCCTCTGGGTCACGATGACCGGACTGATCGACGGTGCCCCGGCCTCAATCACCCTCATCCCTCACCCCGGCAACGCCCGGCATCCACAACACGCCAGACTCCACCCGAAGATGCCCTACTTCTGCCTCCTTCCCTCCGTCGAAAAACCGTTTACCATCGCACCGGACAAGCCACTGGTGTCGCGCTTCCGGATGGTCGTGCAGGATGGCGAACCGGACCCTGCCATGCTCAACGCCCTGCAGCAATCCTACGCCCTCACCCTATAATCCGCATGACCTCTCCAACCTCGCCTGCACCCTTGTCCATCACCGCCGGTGCCCTGCTGTAGGCAATGACCTTGTTGGCAGGGGCTGCTTCGACTTCCTCCCTCCCCTGGAGCAACCGCGGCCCCACGACCCGGAATCAGTCCTCAACGGAATCGCTTACGATCCGAAGACTCGACGTCTCCACGTCACTGGAAAACGCTGGCATCGAGTTTACGTCCTTCGAATCACAGAATGAAAGGTTCCGCCATTCTCACTGCGGAATTTTATTCGATACTGCGAATAGACTTCGGCCAGGGGTCCGTGAATATTTCACCTTCTTGCCATGCCATAATTTCTTCATCGGTACAGAGAGCTTCCTTCAAAGAAGATTCGAAGGAATCGAGATCCGCCTTGAGTCCGATGAAGGTGAGCTCGTTATGACGATCGCCAAAGATGGGATGTTTCGACTCGAGCTGTGCCTTCAAGTGCTCAATTTCTTCGGGTAAAAGTTTCCCCTCTGGATCTTGAACGATTTCTGCGCGCCAAAGTCCTGTGAGTTCAAACGCGATCTGACTGCCCGATTGCTGCCAAAGAAGGACGTGGCCGGACCGAGACGCCAGCCAAAGGAATCCTTTAGTGCGATAAAGGCCGGTCCCCATTTTTCGGGTACAGGCCTCATACAATCTTTCAGGATGAAATGGTCTGGGATCTCGGAAAACGAGCGCCTCAACATTTTCGGCAATACTGGATTCTTGGGTAAGTCCAAATTCTTTGGCTCGTTCCTCCAAGAGCGAGACCCTCGGCGCTGCCGTTGCCTCAAGCTGTGGCAGAAGTATTCCCGCCTGAGCTGAGAGCCCGATTGTCGCATTCGGCTGAAGCTTCTGCAGGCTTTTAACCTGAGCAGCGGCAGTAGCTTCTGGAATAGTATCAACTTTGGTGAGAATGATGACGTTGGCGAAGGCAATCTGCTCCACTAAGACTTCGGCAGCACGGTGCATGGCGGCATCTCGGAGGGCCGCCGACACCCCGGTGAGGGCGCGACCATCAGCAAAATCACGATGGAGATTGAGTGCATCAACAGTTACAATAAAATGCCGCAAAAAGAAGCGCTTATCCTGCGTGAGAGCTTTGATTAAAGGCCAAGGGCGCGCAACCCCGGTGCTCTCACAAAGGACAACTGGCGGAGCTGGATCAAGCTCAGAGATTTCCGCGAGCGCTGCCCCAACAGAAGGTGCAAGTCGCTCTCGAGCATGAGTCCCATGAAGAGCCGCCACTCTGCCAACGAGACGCCCCTGGGTCAGACTTGCCCCTTCGTCTGAAAGAAGTTCCGCATCGAGTCCAAATTCGCTTAGATCGTGCACGATCATTGCGACATCTTTTAGGGCCTCGTCACGTCGCCAGCGGCGAAGCAGGGTAGTCTTTCCCGAGCCTAAAAACCCGCAAAGGGTAACGATAGGAATGAGCTCCTCTGACATGAGCCAAGATGCAAAGTGTTCTTTCCGCGAAGCAGGGCGTTCAGTAAAATCAAATTTAATTCCGAATCTACTTAAACTTCTGATTCGGAAAATTTTTGGGGACCGCAATGGTCACTTTACCAGTCGCAACCCACTCTGTTCCTCGCAGAAAGGTGGTGACGAAGCTTCCTTCTTTAATCTGTTCCACATGGTGACCCAGAATGGTGTGGAATACTTTTCCTTTCCCGTAGTTAATGACCATCAATGCAGGCTCGTGGCGGCCGGTGCCCTTCTTCCCCATTTTCTTGGAAAAAGCGGAGGCTAAAATCGTCACATTTTCCGCAGGTCCGCGCAGTTTATCATAGAGTTCGTCAGGACCGTGCATGAAGGTTTGAGGAAGCCCCTTCATGATGGGATGCTCCTTTTCGCGCACAACAAGCTCATACTCATGCTGAGGGCCATGGTCTCCACCTCGCCCTTTGGACTGATCGCGAACAAGTTCGCCTTTGTCATTGTGGTAAAGATAAGGCCCACTCTTTTCATCGCGACCTGCCCAACCACCTAAACCGGTCATCTTATTGTATTCCTTCCACTCCGGCCAAGAGTTGTTTGCCGCATGGATCACAACCATCCCCCCTCCCTCGGCCATAAATTTCTCAAAAGCTTTTTGAGTTGCTTTAGGCCAATCCGGGGCGGCGTAGCCTTCGTTCATTACCACGACATCGTGCTTGCTGAAATCCGGCTGATAGCTGCCATCCTCACAACTCTCCTTTGAAGATCGTGAATGTTCCACTTCAAACAGATCCGCACTCTCAAGTACCTGCTGCAATACAGGGGTTGTTTCCTCATACTTGTGAGCCTTTTGAGGACCATCAAGGAGGAGGACTCTAATGACATCATGAGCATGAAGACTACTCGTGGCGAAAGGGGCAAGAACAGCACAAGAAAGTGCTAAGAATTTTCGATTCATGGTTTTGTTTTGTCTGGTGAATTTCAGTTTTGAGGGTAGCCCAATATGGCAGCGCCTATCCTTATTCTACGCTTACAGTTGCGTCGGGTTGGGAGTATCCCCGTAAACCGCGACTGGGTCGAAGGATTTTTTAGATTCGATGAAATTGAGCTTCGGCCCCGAATCAGAACGAATGATCTCTCGATAAAAGCAACTTCGATAACCAACGTGACAAGAAGCCTCTTCCCCGCCGACATCAGGCTGGCTCAGAGTCACTTCGAGAATGATGCAGTCCTGATCATCATCAATCAGGATTCGCTGAATGTCTTGAGACATGCCGGAGGTCTCCCCTTTTTTCCAAAGCTTTTGCCTCGAACGGGACCAATAGTGCGCCAGCATCGTATTGACGCTCAACTTGAGGGCTTCGTCATTCATGTATGCAAACATGAGAATTTCCTGGCTCTCTGCATGCCTGGTAATACATGGAATGAGTCCTGACGCGTTGAACTTGGGGGCAAGTTCATTTCCTTCCTCGACCTGTTCCACACTTTGCCGAGATTCAAAATTCCAATTTTCTGCCTTCATTTTCTAGTTTTCTTTTCCTGCTAGGGGGCCGCAATTTTGACACATTCCGTAGAGAATTACTTCATGGGAAGTCATGGTGAAACCACTCGAGTATCAGATTGAGAATGGTGGGAAGCCCGGTTATAACAAGTCCGCTTATCCCTTAGGATGAAGCGGGTTATAAAAGAAGTACGCAGACTGGGACTCGAACCCAGGACCAATTGGTTAAAAGCCAACTGCTCTACCAACTGAGCTATCTGCGCCTTTGGTGTTTGGATGCCCCTTACGAGGGAAGGTGCCGCGGAGCTTTATGGCCTGCAGACCGCATTGACAAGTAATTCCTCCTATTTTTCGCAAAATAATTCCCAGACTCTACTTCCCTTTCAAATACTGAGCCATTTCACGATTCAGAACGAAAGACATCGTCCCCTTTGCTTTGGGCTTCCCGCCATTTTCAACCTGATACTCGAGTGGTTTCAGCGGTTTCTTTCCGTTCACCTCGGACATGAGATAAAGACGGATCGTCAACACCGCTTTGGGGTCTCCTCCGGGAATATCTTTGACGGTGTAGTGCAGAGTATTTTGACCATCTATCACTCCCCCAATAAGAATTTCAGCACCTTGGGTGTTTTGAAACAAATGACTGGAGATGCCGTTGTTCCCCGTCACTCGAACTTCACGTCCTGGACAGAAAACATACACCTTTGCGATATACTTGGCCATCCCAGTAATTGCGATTGGCATTTTGGGGACAATCCCATCTGGAATGAAGTCCTTGGAATCGACAAATTTGTAATCTCCCTTAGCAATTTCTTCCCGAACTTTGGGGAGAAGATTCAAGTTTACAAACTCTCCCCCATCGTATTTCCAGCCCGTTCTCTCCTTAAGGTATGACACAATGAAAACATTATCCGTTGGCTGACCACCGACACCAAAATCCACCTTGCCGTAATAAACTGACTTGGCGGTATTCTTGTTCACCCGGACTCGCAGCGCTTTTAAAGTCTGAATGTTCGGCGGAGAGACAGGCGCATTGAAAACACCTTGCGGAAAAGCACGCCGCTCGCTCCATAGGCGATTGCGAACATTGGTCTGCCGCAGCTGCGAGGTGTATTTCTGCCAGTTGTCGGGGTTCTTAGCGATCATGGAATTTCTCCAGGCGTTGTAGACCTGCTTCAAATGCACCACCAATTTGGCATCGTCGTTTGCCCGGGCAGTCGCTGGAACGAGCCATACGGCACAAAAGATCATTAAAATCGCAAGTTTCACGGGGAAACTATGGACAATTGTGCGCACTTTTGAACAAGCTTTTCTCCCGATAGTAAAAAAGTCGGTATGCACACACCTATGAACGTCATCCCGAAGTCGCCCATGATCGGCGAAGCACGCAACAAAGAGCTTCTCTCCGCAGCGACCACCTACATTTACAATCAAACGGAACACGGCGATCTTCTGGCCCACTTTTTCTTCCCGCCAAATTTCGATTACGAAACCGACCGGTGTCCAGCAATCGTCTTTTTCCACGGTGGCCTCTGGGATATTTCCGCCGCCACTCAATTCATCCCACACTGTCATCACTTTGCTTCCCGGGGGATGGTCGCGATCACGGTGGAGTACCGCAACAAAGCGGTCTTCAACGGCTCACCCGAAGATGCCATCATGGACGCCAAGGCGGCCCTCTCATTTTTCAAACTCCATGCCGATCAACTGGGACTGGATGCCGAACGTATCGTGGCAGCTGGAGCAAGTGCGGGAGCCAACGCCATCCTGGGTGCGACGCTTCATCCTCACACCAACGAAGAACTCCCCAATCCCAAACCCGCAGCCCTCGTCCTCTTCTGCCCAATCACCGACACCTCACCCCGAGGCGTGGGCAACGGCCTCTTCAGCACGCCGAAAATTGGTAAGGCTCTCAGCCCGGGAAAAAACCTTCCTCAAAAAGCACTCCCTCCCTGCATTATTTTCCACGGAAAAGCAGACCGCGTCGTCCCCTACGAACAATCAGTGAAATTTGCGAAGCGCTACCGCCGCAAACGTAATATATGCGAAGTCATGGAATTCCGAAATGCCGGACACACCTTCTTCAATTTCAATTCCGACGAGCAAAACTACAACCTAACCTTGCGAGCCGCCGACCACTTCCTAGTCGACCTCGGCATCATCGAGCCTGATCCCTTCGCGAATCTACTCGATTAATTCACCGTCCCGGCAACGCCCTGCCCTTGCGCAGCTCCTGATGTGCTGCCATGGTCTCTCGAAATGAGCTCATTGGAATTTTCTCCCATCGAAGAAATCATCACCGACCTTAAGGCCGGCAGGATGGTCATCGTGGCCGACGATCCGGGACGGGAAAATGAAGCCGACCTAATCGGGGCCGCCTCCCTCGCCACGCCCGAAATGATTGCCTTCATGGCCAACCATGGCCGGGGCTTGATTTGCGCTCCTATTCTCGCCGAGAAAGCCGAGGAACTCGATCTCCCGCCGATGGCGCAAAAAAACCGCGAGGCCCAAAATACAGCCTTCACTATTTCCATCGACGCCGCCGAGGGCATCACCACCGGCATTTCCGCCGCCGACCGAGCTCACACCTTGCGCCTTCTCGCGTCGAGCGACACCAAGGCCAGCGACTTCGTACAACCTGGACACATCTTCCCTCTGCAAGCTATGGAGGCCGGTGTCCTCCGTCGCGCCGGACACACCGAAGCGGCAGTCGACCTATCCCGCCTTGCCGGACTACCTCCCGCCGGAGTCATTTGCGAAATCATGCACGAGGATGGTACGATGGGACGGGTTGGCGATCTTGGTAACTACCAAAAGCAGCACCGGCTCAAATCCTGCACCATCGCCCAACTCATCGAATATCGTCGCAAATCGGAGCGTTTGGTGACCTGTGAGGAGATCATCGAAATGCCCACCGATTTTGGCGACTTCAACTGCCACCTCTATCGCGTAAGCACCGACGACAGCGAACATCTCGCGCTCGTCTGCGGGGAAATCGATCGCGAAAAACCAATCGCAGTCCGAGTTCATTCTGAATGCCTCACCGGCGATGTTTTCGGATCCCGGCGATGCGACTGCGGAGGCCAACTCCACACCGCCCTTGAACATATTTCCAGAGAAGGAGGGGTCCTTCTCTACCTCCGGCAGGAAGGCCGTGGCATCGGACTTTCCGCCAAAATCCAAGCCTACAAACTTCAGGAACAAGGACTCGACACCATCGAAGCCAACGAAAAACTGGGCTATGCCTCCGACCTCCGGGACTACGGTATGGGAGCCCAAATGCTTTCCGATCTGGGAATACGAAAAATCCGCCTTTTGACCAACAATCCCAAGAAAGTCATTGGCTTGGAAGGTTACGGACTGGAAATCGTGGAGCAGGTCCCGGTAAGACTTCCCTCGAATCCTCACAACGAGAAATACCTCGAAACGAAGCGGACAAGAATGGGGCATCACCTCTAATTGACAAATCCCTCTCTCCCGATCATACCAGTTTCTACATGTCTGCCATCATTCCACCAAAACCTCGGACCCTCACCGGGAGCAAGATTCGGATCGCCATTGTGGCGGCCAAATTTAATGCCGAATTTACCGACGCACTTGTCGAGAATGCTGTTCAGGAAATTCAACTCTATTCCACTGCTCCCCGTGTCGATCTCATCCGCGTTCCCGGCGCTTTTGAAATCCCCATCATTGCCAAGACTCTCCTCGAAGAAGAGAAACCCGACTGCATCATTGCGCTCGGCTGCATCATTCGAGGGGGAACCGGACATGCTGACCTGGTCGCCAAATCGGTCACAAACGGCTTGCAGCAACTCGCTATGGAATTTTCCACTCCCGTCATCCACGAAGTTCTTCTCGTCGAAGACGAAAAGCAGGCTTACGCCCGTTGTATCGGCACTAAGCTAAATCGCGGTCGGGAAGCTGCGCGCAGTGCACTCGACATCATCGAGGTTGTTACCGAGGTTCGCCGCGCCAACCAATCCATGCGTCTCCACCCAAGTAATGGCTAGTCGCCGGCAAATCCGCGAAGCTGCGGTCCAACTTCTTTACGCACATGAAAGCTCCCCCACCGACCAAGGTGGCTCGGATCTTTGGAATCTCATCAATGATCGTTCCAGTCTGACCTTTGACAAGGCCCTCGTCAAAATGCTGGCCCACCTCATGCAAGGACGCCCGGCTATAGCCAAGAAGCTCTGCAATATGCTGACAGATTGTCAGGCCGCGATTCATGCTGCTGACCCTCTTGGGAAACTGGCGAAGCAATTCGCCGCTCTTTCCACTGAGGAAGAACGACACGCCCAGACCTCAAAAAATCTTCTCAGCCTGACCAAAGCTGATCTCGGCGGGTGGCGGGGCGATCTTGTCAAATTTCTCCTGAAATCCGCCGACCTCAAAAAGAAACGCGCGGAGCTACTCCCCGCCATCGACGGATTCCCCCCTCAACAATCGAGCGACCTCAAAAAAATCTTCGCCCGCCTCGACGACTACGACAACCGGGCCCAAATGGTTCAGTTACCCGAACACTTCCCGGAACAACGTGATCTCGACCACCTTCACCGTCTCCTCAAAGAAATGAAGGCCCTGGAACTGGAAGTCGAATCTCAGGTCAACGCAGTCGAAGAAAAACAACAAGAGCTCGATCAGCTAATCAACGATGCTTCGACCAACTTCGATTTTTCCCGACTTGCAAAAGTCGATCTCGCCGTCTTGCGCCTCGCCACTTGGGAAATAAAATTCCTCCCGGACCTCGATTCTGCGATCTCGATCAACGAAGCGATTGATCTGGCCCGCTCCTTCTCAGGCGACGAATCAGCGAACTTTGTAAACGGTCTTCTCGACACCATCGCCAAGGGTTAGCTCCCCGATGACAAAATCCGGAGGAATTTATCCTTCCCGCGATCCCCGATGAGGGTCAACCTATCCGGCGTGGATCAAGAACCCTCCTTCCCCAGCCAGTTCCAAAAGAAGACCCTTTGGAAGGCCGTCACCGGTCTGGCCATTCTTGTTATCGGAGCTCTCCTCGTCGGCCTCATTTGGCTGACCAGTTCTGTTCTTGGATACCTCCAACCAGTTCTCATTCCTCTCGCGGTCTCTGGAATCGTCGCCTACCTCCTCGACCCGGTAGTGCAGTGGCTACAAGGCAAGGGCCTCTCTCGCATTAAAGGAATTGTCATCGTCTTTTCCACCTTCGTCCTATTCTTTGGGCTCCTTTTTTCGATTGTCGGAATCAAACTTTCCGGCCAAATCAAAAACGTCCTTAATAAAGATTCGGGAAGTTCCATGGGCTGGATGGGAGTTGACACCTTAAGAGAGTCGAAAGAAAACAGTTTTTATGGCTGGATCATGCAGACCTCATTTCAAAAAGATCCCGAAGCGGTCCAAAAGCGTTTACAGAGCGGAGGTTCACTCATCGGCCCACAGAAATCTAAGTGGCAACTCGACGCCAACACAGGAAAACTCGTCAACGATGATGGGGAAAATCCCTCCTCTCAATTGACGGATCTCTTCGAGTCCAACTGGAACAACAGAATCGAACTCCCGGGCGAAACAAACGCTCAAGAGCTGATCGCTTTGGAAAACTTTGGTGTTACCAAGGGAGGACAATGGCTCTCCAATTTGGGTGAAAAATCGCTCGGTTGGCTTTCCAATAGTTCGGGAAAGATTCTAGGATTCTTCGGGCTCATTATTGGCTTCGCCATGATCCCTATCTACCTCTACTACTTTCTCAAGGAGAGCGAGGGCATTAAAGACGGCTGGACCGACTATGTTCCATTAAGAGCATCCCACTTTAAAGACGAAGTCGTGAAAACCCTCCGGGAAATCAATGGCTACCTGATCTCGTTCTTCCGTGGGCAGGTCCTCGTCGCTTTCATTGACGGGATTCTCGTCGGAATTGCGCTCACCGTCTTCGGACTTCCTTATGGATTACTCATCGGAGTCTTCATGGCCTTCTTGGGCATCATCCCATACATCGGAAACATCCTCTGCCTGATCCCGGCCTGTATCATCGCTTACTTCCACGGAGCCTCCGAACCCTTCGGTCTACCCCAATGGGGGTATGTAACAGGAGTGCTCGCCATCTTTATTATCGTACAGCAAATCAACTCGCTTGTAACGGCACCGAAAATCGTCGGAGATTCGGTTGGGCTCCATCCCATGACCGTCATTTTCTCCATGCTCTTCTGGTCGCTCATCCTCGGAGGATTTCTCGGGGCTCTCCTCGCAGTCCCGATGACGGCCGCGGTCAAAGTTCTCTTCCGGCGTTACGTTTGGGATCGCCAAACGCCGGAGACCGCGGAGTGAAAAAGGGAAGGTGTTTTCGCAACACCTCCCCTTACACGCCTACCACTCGATGGTGGCGCCGACGGAAACCGCGCGACCGGCTCCTTCCAACCGCGTGCCGAAAATGTCCGAGATGAGATAATCCTCATCGAACAAGTTCTCCACCCGGGCGTGCAACTTCAGGTATTCGTTCACTTGATACTCAACGTAGAGACGCGCTACCGTGCGATCATCGGTCGAGATGAAGTTGAGTGGATCCGCACCATAACTCGCCCCGGCCACATGGGACACTCCGGCACCCACCAGCCAATCACCGCCATCGTAGCTGAGATCCAAACTAATCATTCGATCCGGCACATCAATCACCTCCTCCTTACCTTGTTCCGTCCAAGCGAGCCGGTAACGCAACTCCTCACGAATCAGCTCACCGCTCAAGGCCAACTCGACACCACTCACCCGCGAGGTTCCCGGGAGATTGTTCCGTTGGGTCGTGCTTGGAAACCCCGCCGCAATGGTGCGGGTTGCAATGGCGTTTTTCAGCTCCTGCTGAAAACATCCTAACTCCAGTTGATGATCTCCAAAATCATGATCAAGCCCAATTTCAAACCCAAGAATTTCTTCTGATTCGAGATCAGAATTGGCAATTTGAGTGGAAAACGCACCTGCAAAGCGAGCTGAATCCAGACGCGAGGGAGTTCGGTAAGCTTGGGAAAACCGTGTCCGAACTCGAGTCCCCGAACCACCTAATTCATAAGCCCCACCAAAATCCCAGGCCGTATCACCATTGAATTCACTGTGCTCATCGTATCGCACTCCACCTTCAATCGAGAAACCATCTATCGGCTTCCAGTTTCCATGCAGATAAACACCCGCAGTGTGGTAATCCGTTTGACGGCCCGATGAGTTCTTAAAATTGCTATCGGAGTATTCCAGACCGGTAAGAAGTTCGAATTGTTCATTTAACTGAATCTGCTGATTCCAATTAACGGTGAGCCGGTCAAAGTCCGTGCCAAAAACACTGGGGCCGAAACTCCCATCGAAATTGCCAAGATAGGATTCATCATAATACCCCAGCGTTAGCTTGCTCTGCCAATCTGGATTGACCGTATATTCCGCATTAAAAGCCACCAGGTGAGTCTTGGTTTCGATATCGCTGTGTGAGATAAACAACGGACTAATCGACGTCGTTCCCAGTTGATTCTCACTTCCGCGATAACTGAATTTCAACAACACGTCTCCCCTCGCCCGCCATTGCAAAGCCAACGAGGCTTGATCTTGTTCGTAGTCATGTCGCGGTAGAGTGGAGAAGGTATCATTTTCGGTTTCAAATCGACCCAGCTCGATGCCGTATTGCAATATCCCCAACTGCCCTTGCGAGTTGAAGGTCGAACGATAGGAATCAAAGGAACCTCCCTCACCGAAGAACCGATAGGCGGGCTCTCCATCCCCCACCGCTGTCTCGTATCCGATCACCCCACCGGCAGCGCCCGTTCCATAAAGAACACTCTGCGGGCCTCGCAGAATCTCAAGCTGCGAAAGACCACCGACATGACCTCCCGCGAGAAAATTGCCCAGGCCATTGGTAGCATCGGTAATACGGGCACCATCGACCACTACTTGGGTGTAGGGAGTTGGAAGCCCGCGGAAGATCGCTCCCCCGGTATTTCCAACCAAGCCGGCCGTCGAGAGACCTTGCACGCCCGGAATGATGTTGAGCGCATCAAGGGTGCGATCCAGCTGCATTCTCACCAAATCCGCCGCTCCCACCACTCCGACTGCCGAAGCGATATCTTTGCGATCCGCCTCGAATTTCTTCGCAAGCACGGCCACAGATTCCAATTCTTCAATCTTCTCCCGGGCGGATGCACCACCGAGGAGACCAACAAGTGCGAGCCCAATTTGGGCGCTGTGTTTTGTCATTCTCTAATATTTCTTCAAAGACCCCGAACTCCGCAAGGTCGTGTTGATGATCATCTTCAGGCTGGCGATCTGACTTATCTGGCATTTCTACCAGACTCACAGTGGCGGGACCGTTCCGTATTAAAGCGCTTAAGCACCTTCACCGGATTCCCCATCTATTTCCTGCCCGTGCGACGAGCTTCCCGAAAATCACCCGGGTCTCCCCGGACACCGGAGACCTAGAGAATTTCCCTCAAAAAATCAACCACCTCCTTGTGCAAACTATCGCATCCCCGCTCACGGCCCGACATCGGTGTCACGGAAAACCTCAACGTCGCCCGAGGTGTTCATGGCGGCTTCATACGTGCGCGGAGAGATTGAGAGTTGCGATCATAAAAAACCCCGCTCGCTTTCGCGAACGGGGCTTTGAAGTTTATTGCTTGGTCAGCGTCTAGCTCACTTCACCGCGGGCCATTCCTTTTTCCTCGAGGGCGGCTTGCGCGAGGGCAAGACGGGCGACAGGGATGCGGAATGGTGAACAAGACACGTAGTTGAGTCCAGTGCGATGGAAGAACTTCACCGAATCAGGATCTCCGCCGTGCTCGCCGCAGATACCGATCTTGAGTTTCTTTTTGGTGGTGCGTCCACCTTTGACACCCATTTCAACAAGTTTGCCCACACCTTCCTGGTCCAGACCAGCGAATGGGTTGTTGTTCAGAACTTCCGCATCCTGGTAAGTTGGGAGGAAGCTGGAAGAATCATCACGGGAGAGACCAAGCCCGGTCTGAGTGAGGTCGTTGGTTCCGAAGGAGAAGAACTCAGCGTGCTTGGCAACTTCTTCAGCGGTGATAGCAGCGCGAGGAATCTCGATCATGGTTCCGACGGTGTACTTCAGCTCGCTCTTCTTGAGACCAAGCTTCTTGCGAACCTCAACGGCGGTGGTATCGATGACGTCCTTCTGGAGTTCAAGCTCGCGGGCGTAGGCCACAAGTGGGACCATAATCTCAGGGAGAACCTTGGTGCCTTTCTTCTGAACGTCCGCAGCGGCTTCAAGAATGGCTTCAACCTGCATTGCGGTGACAGCCGGATAGCTGATACCAAGACGACAACCACGGTGTCCCAGCATTGGGTTCTCTTCGTGAAGAGCGTGGATACGCTTGGTGATGGCAGGAGCGCTCATACCGATCTTCTTGGAGAGATCCTTCTTCTGAGCAGCGTCCATGGTGCCGATGAATTCGTGAAGAGGTGGATCCAGAAGACGGATGGTCGCGGGGCGTCCTTCAAGTGACTTGAAGATGCCGATGAAGTCTTTCTTCATGAAGACCTTGATCTTCTTGAGTGCCTTGGCACGACCGGCGTCGTCGTCAGCGAGAATCATCTCACGAACGGCGTCGATGCGGTTACCTTCGAAAAACATGTGCTCGGCGCGAGTGAGGCCGATGCCTTCAGCACCGAATTTGATGGCCTGCCGCACCTGCTCCGGTGTGTCGGAGTTAGTACGAACACCAAGCTTACGAAGCTTATCGGTCCAGCTCATGAGTTCCATGAACTTCTTATAGGTATCAGAACGCTTGGCGGCTGCCTTGTTCTCGATGAGTCCTTGGATGACCTGGGAAGGAGAAGACTTAATGCTGCCCTTGTAGACGCTTCCAACGAATCCATTTAGAGAAAGCTCGTCGCCTTCCTTGAGAGTCACGCCGTTTCCGGAGAGAGTTTTCTTGTTGTAGTCGATTGTCATACCGTGGGCACCGCAGACGCAAACCTTACCCATCTGGCGGGCCACGAGAGCGGCGTGTGAGGAAGCACCACCTTCAGTGGTGAGAATTCCGTCAGCAGCGATCATGCCGCGAAGGTCTTCCGGAGAGGTGGCCTGACGAACAAGGATGACTTTCTCTCCTTTTTCAGCAGCTTTGACCGAGTCTTCCCAGTTGAAATAGATCTTACCGGAAGCAGCTCCGGGGCCCGCTGGAAGACCGCTACCAACTTTCTTGGCAGCCTTCTCAGCCTTGGCATCAAAAATTGGAGCAAGGAGGTGTCCGAGGTCATCAGCAGGAATGCGAAGGATCGCCTCTTCTTTTTTGATAAGACGCTCTTTCACCATGTCGAGAGCGATATTGACGGCAGCGAAACCAGTACGCTTACCGTTACGGGTCTGCAGCATCCAGAGCTTGCCTTCTTCAATCGTGAACTCAACGTCCTGCACGTCACGGAAGTGCTTCTCAAGTTTCTTACGAATAACGAGAAGTTCTTTGTGCGACTTGGGAAGATCCTTGGCCATCTTGGCGATGGGCTTTGGTGTGCGAACACCAGCGACAACGTCCTCACCCTGTGCATCGATGAGATACTCACCGTAGAATACATTTTCGCCGGTAGCCGGGTCACGGGTGAACGCCACTCCAGTTCCGGAGGTCTTACCGGTGTTACCAAAAACCATGGCCTGCACGTTAACCGCGGTCCCCCAGGCGGCGGGAATCCCATACTTCTGGCGGTAAACGATCGCGCGATCGTTCTGCCATGAGTTGAAGACGGCATTGACGGCTCCTTTGAGCTGCTCGCGTGGGTCCTCAGGGAAGTTCTTACCGGAACGCTTTTTGATGAGCGCTTTGAAAGCAGCAACCACTTCGCGGAGGTCTTTCTCTTTCAAACCGGAGTCGTCCTTCACCTTGGCCTTGGCCTTGGCTTTATCGAGAATGACTTCGTAAGGATCGTGGTGCTCACCGGCTTCGGCTTCAACTTCCATCACAACACTTCCATACATCTGGAGGAAACGACGGTAGGAGTCCCAGGCAAACTTGGGATTGCCGGTCTTCTTGGCGAGAGCTTCGACAACCTCGTCGTTGATACCAAGGTTAAGGATGGTATCCATCATTCCAGGCATCGACTCACGAGCACCGGAGCGAACGGAAAGAAGAAGTGGGTTTTTAAGGTCACCGAACTTCTTGCCCATGGCTTTTTCAACCTTGGTGATGTTCTCTTCAACTTCTGCGTCGAGAGTCTTGGGATACTTCTTCGCGTTGTCGTAGTAGTAAGTGCAGACTTCGGTGGTGATAGTGAAGCCAGCAGGAACGGGAACACCGATGCTGCTCATTTCGGCAAGGTTAGCGCCTTTACCCCCGAGGAGGGCTTTCATTGAGCCGTCTCCGTCGCACTTTCCAGCTCCGAAGTAATAAACGTTTTTGGTTTTCTTGGCGGCCTTTTTTGCAGCCTTGGTTTTGGTAGCCATGGGTCTTTTGTTTTTGCTTCTGTATTGGGTCAGAATTCCGAACCGGCAGACGCAATTTTACGTCCCGCCGGGAAGGCGCGGACTTTAGCAATCAATCGGACCCTGTCAACTCGTGATCCGAGGTCGAAAAAAGGCCTGCAAATCAAATTTTCAGTAATAAGCTCACTCGACCAAGTGTCTTAAAACTACAAATTATGAAAATCGCAGCACTTATTGTTACCGTCGGAGCTCTCATCGGGCTTTCCTCTTGCTCCAACGAGCCACCTCCGCCGCCGTCTGGTTGTTGACCTGGCACCGCTCAGTAATCATCCGGGCGATGATTCATTAACTTTATCGAAAAAGCCGAAGATCAACCGATTTTCGGCTTTTTTGCCCTTCCCTATCTATCCCCCAATGTTCAGATCCGGCAAAAATGCTCCTCATCCTCCAAAAAACAGTTGCATTCACAGTCCTATTCCAATAGTTCCTCCGCCCCGTCAACCGCCGACCGACACGACCATGAATATCATCAACAAAATCGAAAAAGAGCAAATGAAGTCCGATACCTTAGACTTCAGCGTCGGTGACACCGTAAAGGTCCACAATCGAGTGGTCGAAGGCGGTAAAGAGCGCATCCAGATGTTTCAGGGCATCGTGCTTGCCATCGGTGGCTCCGGGATCAACCAGGCCTTCACTGTTCGCAAGATTTCCTACGGCACCGGGGTGGAGCGTGTTTACTCTTTCCACAGCCCACGTATCGCCAAGGTCGAGATTGTTTCTAAAGGCAAAGTGCGTCGCGCCAAGCTCCACTATCTCCGCAACCGGGTCGGAAAGAAGGCTATCCAAGTCAAAAACGTCGACTAATCCTTCTCAGGAGAAAAAATTTCCGAGCCGTTTGGATTCATTCCAGACGGCTCTTTTTTGCACTTCACCTATGGCCCGCGAACACACAATCTAGGAGCGCGTGCGAATTCACTGGTCCATCTCCCTCCTCGCTTCCCTCGGGGTGATCTTCCTAACCTGGCATTTCAGGACAAAAGACCTTGATTTTATGACTCCAGACAACACCCCGCTGCCCCAAGAGGACTTTGGGGAAGACCTCGCGGTGGGAGTTTCCATCCTCCAGCCCAAGCTGGAGGGAACCCCCGAAATTCTCGAGCCCCTGGAGATCAATCCGATTAACCCAGAGGAACCGGAAGTCAGACCGATTACCGGCACCGAACTTGGAGATCTCGAGGCTGCCCCCGGTCTAAATGCATATCGCGAATTTGCCCAAAATAATCCCGCTGAACGCCTCCTCGAACTCTCCTCCGTTCTAAGAACGATGGGACAATTCCAACGCTCCCTCCTTGCTCTGGAGCGAATTATCGACACCACCGAATCCTCCCCCGCCGAACTTCAGGAAGCCGGACAAGGAATAGGCGCCTTGGAACCCACGCTCCCCCCTTGGAATATTGATTCTGCGGGCGCATACAATCTCACCCTCAATGTGGGGACAGCCGGAGACGCCAGCCCGGAGTTGAAAATTGCCGCTCTCGACATTGCCACAATGATCAACAGGCATTCAGGCAACTTAATCGATCTCTCCCCCAAAATCATCCGAGGTGAATCCGAGAAAACCATTCCCAATAGCCCGATCACTCTCTGGATCTCTGCGACCGCCGACCCAAGAAATTCCACCCCCGTCCTTTCGGTCAAACCACCCCAAACACCGGACCAACTCGCAGGCAAACTGATCTTGATGACTTTTCACTCCATCCGGAACCAGCTGGAGAAAGCGGACTACCCTCTGCCGCTCTCCATCGACGAGGTTCCGAAAACACTTCTTTCCACCCAGATTA